>Ga0307513_10003433_pt1 | contig 21486 bp, 19 predicted proteins | sample 15_EM_MG_FD_202174 | JGI IMG/M metagenome (GOLD analysis project Ga0307513, IMG submission 202174) | Populus trichocarpa ectomycorrhiza microbial communities from riparian zone in the Pacific Northwest, United States - 15_EM | ecosystem: Host-associated > Plants > Roots > Unclassified | place... | reverse complement strand
ACGGGATCCTTATGCCGCCGCAGCTGGCCGGGTGGGCAAGCACACTGGCCGTCTCGCAGGTGCCGGACGCGCTGGCGCTGTCGGTGCGGCAGTTCCTGCTGCGGGCGCCCGGGATGGAGGCGCACGCGCGCGCGACCATGGCGGTGACGTTCGCGACGGAGACGGCGGCGCTCGTCAGCCCGCCCGCACCGCCCGGCACCCCACCGGAGGCGTTCCTCGCCGCGGTGCTGGCCGAACGCAGCCGGCGGGAGGCCGCGCGCCTGGCCGTCGACCACTCGGCGGCGACAGCCACCCCGGCCCCGCAGCAATGGATCCCGGCCGCACCGCGGCCCCAGCCGCCCCCGCCTGCGGACGGTTTCACCCTCCCCCGCTGATCAGGGAGTCAGGGCGCAGTCGCCGCAGTAGCCGCCGGCCGGGGTGCGGTAGAAGAGGCAGCAGGAGCGGCGGCGGAAGCCGTCGGGACCGAGCTCCCCGGTGCCGGCCAGCGGGCCGTGGTCGAGCAGCTCCGCCACCACCCGCGCGGCCACCGCACCGCCACCGAGCACCTTCAGCGCTCCTACCAGCGAAGACGCCACGTTGCCCCACAGCAGGCCTTCGGCGACGGGCCCGTCCGCGGCCACGGCCTCGCCGAGCGGGCGCAGCTGCTGTTCCAGCAGCACGTCGCCGACGAGCGCGACGTCGGGTTCGGGGGCGAGCCAGCCGCCGATGTGCGCGCACGTCACGCCCATGGCCTCGCCGGGGCGGCTGCGCGCCGCCGTGACGGCCGGATCGAGATCGAGGACGATGCCGCGGTCCAGCCCGGCGAGCACCGGCGACACGAGCCGGGCGGCCAGCCCCTGGAACATGATCGATGCGGCGACCCGACGTTCGGTGGTGCCGAGTCGCTCGCCGATCGTGTCGGTGAGCGTGGCGAGGCCGGCGGCGTCGAGCGCGATCCAGTCGTCTCCCTCGCGGGCCTGCACCGCGAAGTACGGGCCGACCGCGGCAGCGGCGTCGAGCGCACCGGCCACCTCCGCGTCGCCGGCCCGGCGCGGCGGCGCGATCGCGGCGGTGCGGGCCCACTCCCCCAGCTCCGACCAGCCTGCGAGCTGCGTGGTGGCGCCCGCCGACTGGACCCGAAATCCCTGCGCCCGGCCCGTGACCTCGGCGTCGGCGGGCCCGTCGGCCACCGTGGTCCAGCCCTCCCGGCGCAGCGCCCGTCCGAGCAGCGCCGCGTGCTCCCCGCGGACGCGGACGGTCTGGCCGGCCGGACCGGTGCCGGCAAACGTGCCCGACTCCGCATCGAAGGCGAGCGCGTCGGTGTCGAAGACCGTGCCGATGCGCCCGGCCGCGGTCAGCTCCTCCGGGGTGCCCGCGCGGAGCTCGCCATCGGCGCCGACCAACCACACGTTGTCGGCCAGCCGCAGCGCCAGCTCCAGGTCGTGGGTCGACACCACGACGCACATCTTCTCCGTGCGGGCGAGATCGCGCAGCAGCGCTAGCAGCCCGACCCTGGCCGCGACGTCGAGGAACGCCCCGGGCTCGTCGAGCAGCAGCACCTGCGGCGCCTGGGCCAGTGCGCGCGAAGTGAGCACGCGCTGGCGCTCGCCGTCGGACAGCTCCGCGACCCGACGGTCCGCGAACGGCGTGGCGCCGGTCGCGTCGAAGGCCCGGTCGACGGCCGCGAGGTCGGCGGGGCCCGGCCGGCGGAACGGGCCGGTGTGCGGCAACCTGCCGAGCCCGACGAGCTCGCGCGCGGTGAGCAGGCCGGGCTCGACCCGGTCGGTGAGCACGACGGCGACCTGCCGGGCCCGTTCGGCGGGGGTGCGGGCGAGCAGGTCGGCGCCGTCGAGGCGCACCGTGCCGGCCAGCGGCGGCAGCAGCCCTGCGGCAGTGCGCAGCAGCGTCGACTTGCCGGCGCCGTTGGGCCCGATCAGCACGGTCAGCTCACCGGGGGCGGCGGTGGCGTGCAGCCCGGCGAGCACGGTGCGACTGCGGCGTCCGCTCCGGTGGCCGACGGTGAGCCCGTCGAGGGAAAGAGTCACGTCGCGGCGCCCGCGAACCGGTTGCTGCGCAGCAGCACCGCGATGACGACGGGGCCGCCGACGAGCGAGGTCACCACGTTCAACGGCACGACGAGCTCGGCGCCGGGCGGGTGCGCGACGATCGTGCAGGCCAGCAGCGTGACAGCGCCGACGAGCGCGGCCACCGGCAGCAGCAGGCGGTGGTCGGAGGTGCCGGCGACGAGCCGCGCCAGATGCGGCACGGCGATGCCGACGAACGCGATCGGCCCGCAGTACGCGGTGATGCCGCCCGCGAGCAGCGCGGCCGCGACGAGCACGGCTATGCGCACCGTCCGCACGTCCACGCCCATCGAGCGGGCGTAGTCGTCACCGAGCAGGAACGCGGTGAGCGGCGCGGCACACAGGCCAGCCAGCACCAGGCCGGCCGCGACGACGGTGGCGAGGATCGGCAGGTCCGCGCCGGTGGTCGCATCGACGCTGCCCAACCCCCACAGGAGGTACTGCTGGGCGGTGAGCGGGTCGGTCCACACCAGCACCAGGCTGACCACGGCGGCCGCCACGGCACCGACCATGACGCCGACGATCAGCAGGGTCACCGAGGACCGCACCCGCCTGGCCAGCACGAGCACGAGTCCGAGCACCGCGGCAGCGCCGACCGCGGCCGACCCGACGGCACCGACCCGCCCGAGGCCGACGAGCCCCGCGCCGAACGTTGCGCCGGCCGCCGCGGTCGTCGTGGCGGCGAGGAACAGCGCGACCCCGAGGCTCGCGCCTGCCGAGACGCCGAGCACGTACGGATCGGCCAGCGCGTTGCGGAACAGCGTCTGCATGAGCAGGCCGGCCACGCCCAGCCCGGCTCCGGCGATGGCGGCCGTGGCGGCCCGGGAGATCCGGAAGGTGCCGACCACGACGGTCCAGCGCGGGTCCGACGGCTCGGCCCCGACGAGCACCCGCACCGTGTCGCCGAGCGGGACGGGCACCGGCCCCAGCGCCACGGCCAGCACGAACAGGACGGCGACGGCGCCGCCGAGTGCGAGCAGCGCGCCGGCACCCCTCACCCGCCACCCCTCATGCGGCAGCCTGCCGGTAGTAGACGAACTCGTGGCCGGGCAGGCGGTCGGGGTGCAGGATCGCGGCGAGATCGGCGAGCACCTCGTCGGGGTGGGTGACCCCGCGCTCGAAGATGTCGTTGCCGCCCGTCGGGCTCATCCGCTTGTCCCGTGTCCACACCTGGCCGTTGCGCACGGCTGCCAGCGTGCCGTACCGGGCATCGACGGCGAGCGCGGCGGCCTTGGTGGGCAGCGGCCCGTCGGTGAGCCAGATGCCGGCCTGGCCGTCGGCGGCGAAGACGGTCTCCAGGTCCTGCGGCAGCAGGCCGGTGGCCGGGTTGGCGGCCTGCGACCAGGTGCCGCCCGCGTCCATCACGAGGATGCCGGCGGTACCGGCCCCCGCCGGCACCGACCAGCTGCCCTGGTAGGCCGATCCGAGCAGCACCGGGACGGGTGCGGCACCCGCGACCTTCCCCGTGACATCGGCGTAGCGGCGGGCGATGTCGTCGTAGACGCGGGCGGCGTCGACCTCGTGGCCGGTCAGCGCACCCATCACCTTGATCCACTCGGCCTGGCCGAGCGGGCCCGTCTCCAGGTACTCGGCCCAGCCGATCACCGGCACCCCTCCGGCTCTCAGCGCGGGGAAGGCCGGGTCCTCGGTGCCCTGGCTGAGCAGCACCGACGGCACGGCCGCCAGCACCGACTCGCCGTTGGTCTGGCCGTTGGTGGCGAACCCGCGCACGGCGCCGGCGGCGATCCGGGCCTGCACGGCAGCGTCGGAGACGTAGTCGGGGGTCGCGACGCCGGTGAGCTGGTCGAGCGCACCGATGTCGGTGATCATCGGGAGCTGGGTCGTGGAGGCGGAGTAGATGCTGCGCACCGGGGTCTCGATGACGGCGGCCTTCGCGAGCTCCGGCGGCAGCTGCGGCCGGGGCGCACCGCACTGCAGCAGCACGTACGACTCCGGGGCGCCGCCGGGGAACGGCTGCTTCACGGTGAGCACGCGGTAGCTGCGCTCGTAGGTGAGTGTGACGTTGGTGGCGTGCTCGAACTGCGCCTTGACCGGGAAGTAGTCGGTCTGCGGATCGAACGTGGTGATGCAGCCGGCGGCCGCCGGGGCCGCCACGGGTGGCGCGCCACCGCAGCCGGCCAGCACGACGAGGGCGGCAACGACGACGACGGCCAGGCGGCCTACGGACGGCACGATCGACTACTCCCCTGAACAGGTCTTCAGATGTCGAGGAATCGTCGCACGAGCGAGCCGCATCACCCCGGATCGGGCGGTCCCCGCCGCACGACCGGGTTGCAGTGGCCGCACGAGCCCGTCCGCTCTGGGAATCTTCGATCATGCTCCCCGGTTTGGCCGCACTGCTCGTCGCGATCGCGCTGACTCCCGTCGGTGCACCGAGCGCGGTGCCGTGCGCGGCCGGGATCGTCTGCCCCGGCCACCTGTTCGTCGACTCCGAGGGCGCCGCGCCCGAGCAGGTGCGCACCTACCGTGCCCAGGGCCGCGCGGCCGACGCGGCAGCGGTGGAACGGATCGCCGGGCAGGCGCAGCCGGAGTGGGTCGGTGGCAGCGCAGACGACGTCGCCGGCGAGGTCGGGCCGTACCTGGCGCGGGCCAAGGCGGCCGGCGGCCGTCCGCTGCTGGTGGGCTACGCCATCCCCGGCCGCGACTGCGGCGCCGGCTACTCGGGCGGGGGCGCGGGCGACGCCACTGCCTACAAGGCCTGGTCGACCGCGTTCGCCGACGCCTTGCGCGGCAGCGGCGCGATCGTCGTGCTGGAGCCCGATGCGATCCCACACGCCCTGCAGGGCAGCTGCGCCGGCAGCCCGAGCGCGCGTTACGCGCTGCTCGCCGACGCCACCGCCAAGCTCGCCGCCGCGGGCGCTGCGGTCTACCTCGACGCCGGCCATCCCGGGTTCACCGGCGATGCCGCCGCCACCGCGGACGCGCTGCGCCGCTCCGGGGTGGAGAAGGCGGCCGGGTTCAGCCTCAACGTCGCCAACTTCGGCTCCACCGCCGCGAACGTCACGTACGGCACGGCGATCTCCACGGCGCTCGGCGGCAAGCACTTCGTGATCGACACGAGCCGCAACGGAGCCGCGGACGAACCCGACGGCTGGTGCAACCCGCCCGGCCGGCGCATCGGCCAGGCGCCGACGCTCAAACCCGGTATCCCGCTGGTCGACGCATTGCTGTGGATCAAGCGGCCGGGCGAGTCGGACGGCGACTGCGGTGGCGACGCCCCGACGGCCGGCGACTGGTACGCCTCCTACGCGCTGTCGCTCGTGGCGCCGTCGAAGTAGTCGCGCGCCTCCTCGACCTCGTCGATGTGCCGCTCGGCCCAGTCCTTGATCTGGCGCATGACGGGCAGCAGCGTCTCCCCGAGCGGCGTCAGGCGGTAGTCGACGCGCACCGGCACCGACGCGTGCGCCGTCCGCGCGATGATGCCGTCCCGCTCCAGTGAGCGGACGGTCTGCGTGAGCATCTTCTCGCTGATCCCGGGCATGGTGCGGGTCAGCTCGCTGTAGCGCTGCGGGCCACCGGCGAGTGCGACGAGCGTGAGGCTGACCCATTTGTCGCTGATCCGCGACAGCAGCTTGTGCGTAGGGCATTCGCGCACGAACGCGTTGTACTCGATGGCGGCCAGTTCCCGGCGCTGGGCCGCGGTGCGGGTGGTCACGTGCATACCTCCACGAGTGTTACGCACTTCCAGGTGGCTACTTCCCAATGGAGCGTAGCGCCCGGATGGTGTGCAACATGACCTCTGCGGCGCAGCGCTCCATGAGAGCGGTAGTAGTGGACGAGCCTGGTGGCCCCGAGGCGGCCGTCCTGGTCGAGGTGACTGTGCCAGAGCCGGGCCCCGGACAAGTGCGGATCCGCGTCAGAGCGGCCGGGGTGAATCCCGTCGACGGGTTCGTCCGCTCCGGCGGCGCGACGGCCGCCGGGCTGGTGGCGGCCCGCGAGCGGCTGGGCCTGGGATGGGACGTCGCGGGCACGATCGAGGCGATCGGCACCGGGGGTGACCGGGTTCGCCGTCGGAGACGTCGTCGTGGGGCTCTCCGACCGTCTCGACGTGCCGACCGCCGGCTACGCCGAGGCGATCGTGCTGGACGCGGATGCTGTCGCCCCGGCCCCTGACGGCTGGAGCGCCGCGGAGGCCGCGACCCTGCCCCTCAATGCGCTGACCGCCGCACAGGCATTGGACCTGCTGGCCCTACCAATTGGTGCCACCGTGCTGGTCACCGGCGCGGGCGGAGCCGTCGGCGGGTACGCGGTCGAGCTGGCGGTCGTGGCTGGGCTGCGCGTCGTGGCCGTCGCCGGGCCGGACGACGAGAAGCTGGTGCGCGGGTTCGGCGCCGAGTGGTTCGTGCCGCGCACGGTCGAGCGGCTGGGTGCTGCGGTGCGCGCGCTCGTTCCCAGCGGCGTCGACGGCGTGCTCGACGCCGCCACCGTCGGCGTCGCCGCACACGACGCGCTGCGCGGCGGCGGCGCGTTCGTGTCGGTGCAGCTGGGATCGGCGCCGCCACCGCTGCGCGGCACCTGGGTGGCGCGGGTCGCGATCCGGGCGGACGGCACCCAGCTGGCCAGGCTGTCCGCACTGGCCGGCGACGGCCGGCTCACCGCCCGCGTCGCGGACGTGCTGCCGCTCGACCAAGTGGCCCATGCACACCGCCGGCTCGCCGAGGAAGGGCTGCGCGGACGCCTGGTGCTGGTCCCCTGACCCGCTACCGTCCCTCGCACCATCGGTGGACGGGAGATTCGCGTGGAACACAGCGTCGTGTGCAACGGGATCACAGTGCACTACCGCGACGAGAGCGCCGGTCCGCCGATCGTGCTGCTCCACGGCGGCCTGATGGAAGGCACGTCGGGGTGGGGCGCGCACCTGCCGGCCCTCGCCGACGGGTACCGGGTGCTCGTCCCCGACTCCCGCGGGCACGGGCGCAGCGACAACCCCACCGGCCAGCTCACCTACGAGCTGATGGCCGACGACGTCGCGGCGTTCGTGGCGGCGCTGGACGTCGAGCGGCCGCTGGTCGTCGGGTACAGCGACGGCGGGATCACCGCACTGCAGCTGGGCCTGCGCCATCGCGGTGTGGCGGGCGGGCTGGTGCTCGGCGGCATGGTCGTGGAGGCGGACGACGCCTACTGGCGGTTCCTCGCCCAGCTGGGTGCCTCCGAGGCGGGCTTCGACGAGGAGGTCCTCGGCCGGTTCGCGCCGGAGTTCCACGGCTGGGTGTCCGGGTTGCACGGCGACCGCTGGCCGACCCTCCTGCAAGAGACGGCGCGGCTCTGGCACGCCGTGCCGACCGTCAGCGACGAGCAGCTCGCCGGCGTCGACGTGCCGACGGTGGTGCTCTCCGGTGACCGCGACGACTCGTCGACGAGCCAGGCCCGGCGGATCGCCGCGGCACTCCCCCGCGGGGAGCTGGCGGTGATCCCCGGCGCCGACCACGGCGGGGCGATGATGAGCCCGTTGCTCGCGGCCGTCGTGCGCGACGCCGCGCACCGTTTCGGGGCGCCGACCGCATGACCCGTTGCAGCAATGCCACCTCCACGCAAGAAACTGGCTTTGCTGCAACGAGTGGACGGGCTTAGCGTGGTCGACATGCACAGGGTGCGGCGATTCGGTCGCCCCCGGCCGCGGCGCGGCAGGGGGCGCTGCTGACGCGTCCTCGTGCCCGGTGGCCGGGGGGTTGGTCCCCAGCCCTGCCACCGTGAGGACGCCTCCGATGTTGCTCTCCCCCGACGCGCTGTCCGCCGCGCTCGCGATCCCCGACCTGAGTGCCGATTCGACGCATGCCGTCCGGCTCGTCGTCGACGAGGTCGTCGAGGCGCTGACGCAGCGCTGGCGCGTGCCTGCTGTCGAGCACCGCCCGCATCCCGTCGTGGATGTCGCCGACAACTACGACCGGCTCGGCTACGCGCCCGACGCCGTCACCCGCGACGCCCGCTACAGCCACTACGTCACGCCGACGACCATGCTCCGCAGCCACGTCAGCGCCGGCATCCCACCGGCCCTCCGTGAGCTGGCCACCACTCCGATCCCGGACGTGCTTCTCGTACTGCCGGGCATGGTGCACCGGCGCGATGCCGTCGACCGGCACCACGTCGGCACCCCGCACCAGCTGGACCTGTGGCGGATCGTGCGCGACCACCCGATGCGGGCCGCCGATCTCGCGGAGATGATCGAGATCGTGGCCGCAGCCGTCGTGCCGGGCGCGCAGGTGCGGGCGGAGCCGGCCGTCCACCCGTACACGGTCGACGGGCGGCAGGTCGACGTCCGCAGCGGAGACGAGTGGGTCGAGCTGGCCGAGTGCGGGCTCGTCGCGCCGGCGGTGCTCGCCGCCGCCGGGCTGGACCCGACCCACTGGTCGGGGCTGGCGCTGGGCATGGGCCTGGATCGCGCGGTGATGCTGCGCAAGGGCATCCCCGACATCCGGCTGTTGCGCGCCACCGATCCACGCATCGCCGGGCAGCTGCAGGACCTGGCGCCGTACCGTCCCGTGTCGCAGCAGCCGCCGGCCCGGCGTGATCTCTCGCTCGTCCTCGACGCCGCCGACGCCGACGTCGAGCTGCTCGGCGACCGTGCCCGCGCCGCACTGGGCCCCGACGCGGACGCGCTGGAGGAGCTGAGCCTGCGTGCCGTCACCGCCCACGAGGAGCTGCCGGCCCGGCTCGGCACCCGTCCCGGCCAGGTGAACGCGCTGGTCCGGCTGCTGCTGCGGCCGGTCGACCGCACCCTCACGGCGGAGGCGGCGAACGCCCTGCGCGACCGGGTCTATGCGGCCCTGCACGAGGGCCCGGTGCAGGAGTGGGCAGCGCGGTAGACCGGCTCAGCCCGGTACGACCGCCGCGAGCTGGCCCGCCAGCGACACCGACGCCGTACGCAGCTGGGGGACGAACCCCTCCACCGCCTCCCACGTGACGCGCGCGGCCGGCCCGGACACCGACAGCGCCGTCGCCGACGGGGCCCCCGGCACCGCGACGGCGACGCAGCGCACGCCCAGCTCCTGCTCGGCGTCGTCGACGGCGTAGCCGCGGGCCCGGATGCGGTCCAGCTCGCGCAGGAGCATCGCGGGATCGGTGATCGTGTGCGGGGTGGCGGCCGGCAGTCCCGTGCGCGCGATCAGTGCCCGCACCTCGGACGTCGGGAGGGTCGCGAGCAGCGCCTTGCCGACGCCGGTGCAGTGCGCCGGCACCCGCCGCCCGACCTCGGTGAACATGCGCATCGTGTGCTGCGACGGCACCTGGGCGACGTAGACGACCGCGTCGCCGTCGAGCATCGCGAGGTTCGCCGACTCCCCCGTCGCCGCGACGAGCGCGGTCAGCTGCGGGCGCGCCCACTCACCGAGCATGCGGGACGCGGCCTCACCGAGCCGGATCAGCCGCGGCCCCAGCGCGTAGCGCCGCGACGGGAGCTGCCGCACGTGCCCCGACGCGACGAGGGTGCGGACGAGCCGGTGGATCGTGGGCAGCGGCAGGCCCGAGCGGGCCGCCAGATCCGACAACGCCACGCCGTCGGGCCCCACACCGTCGGCGAGGTGCTCGAGCAGCGCGAACGCGCGATCGAGCGACTGCACCCCGCCGCCGCGCACGCGCTCCGGCACGAGCCCTCCGATCACCTCGCCGATCGGACGAGGATAGCCGGGTCAGGACTCGCGATAGATCTTCTCCGCGTACGACTGGCCGTAGTGCGCCTCGACCTCGGCCAGCGGCTGGTCCTTCCGCTCGAGGGTGTGCGAGATCCGGGCGCGGCTCGGCACGACCTCGGCGTCCCACGTCTCCGGCTTCCACGTCTTCGACCGCAGGAAGGCCTTGGCGCAGTGGTAGAAGACCTCCTCGACGTCGAGCTCGAGCGCGAGCTTCGGCCGGTGCCCCTTCACGATCATGTCGTCGAAGTACGGCCCGTCGGTGACGATGCGGGCCCGGCCGTTCACCCGCAGCGTGTCGTCGCGCCCGGGGATCAGGAAGATCATCCCGGCGTGCGGGTTGACGATGATGTTGCGGTAGCCGTCGACGCGCTTGTTGCCCGGCCGCTCCGGCATGACGATCGTGTGCGGGTCGAGCACCCGGACGAACCCTGCGGGATCACCCTTCGGTGATACCTGGCAGCGCCCGTCGGCGTCGCTGGTGGCCAGCATGATCAGCGGCGTGCCCGCGATCCACTCGATGTCGATCGGATCGAGCGAGGTGCGCACCTTGTCGGCGACGGTCGGGATCGGCGTGCCGACCAGCGCCTCCAGCTCGTCGAGGGTGGTGATCTGACCGGTACCCGCAGCGGTTGCCGTCACCTCTCCCACTCTAGAAAGGTGGCCGGCACCGTGTCTCCGGCTTTGGGGCAGGATGTCGGCCATGGCACAGGTGACGGCGCAGGCCTCGCGATCCATTGCAGCTCCGGCCGACAAGGTGTTCGCCGCGCTCGCGGACTACGCCACGACCCGACCGAAGATCCTCACCGAGAGCTATCACGACTACCGCGTCGAGTCCGGTGGCCACGGCGCCGGCAGCCGCGTGGCGTGGAAGCTGCAGGCCACGAAGTCGCGGGTGCGTGACCAGGTCGTCGAGGTGTCCGAGCCGGCGGCCCACCAGCTCGTCGAGTCCGACGCCAACTCCAGCATGGTCACCGTGTGGACCGTCGCCGCCGACGGCGACCGCAGCACCGTCACCGTCGACACCTCGTGGAACGGCGCCGGCGGCATCGGCGGGTTCTTCGAGCGCACGTTCGCACCGCGCGGCCTGGCCCGCATCCACGACGGGGTGCTGGAGAAGCTCGACGCCGTCGTTTCCCAGTGACGGGGATCGTCGCCGTCGCGGGCGAGGCGCTCGTCGATCTCGTCCCGGCACCGGTCGGGGACTACTTCGAGGCCCGCCCCGGCGGCAGCCCCGCGAACGTGGCACTCGGGCTCGCCCGCCTCGACATCCCGGCCCGGCTGCTCGCCCGGATCGCCGACGACCCGATGGGCCGGCGCATCCGCGACCACCTCGACAGCAACGGCGTGCAGCTCGACCACGTCATCACCGCGCGGGAACAGACGTCGCTGGCGCTGGTCACCGTCGACGAGGGCGGCGGGCCCAGCTACGACTTCCGCATCGACGGCACCGCCGACTGGCAGTGGACGCCCGAGGAGCTCGCCGGAGCCGTCGACGAGTCGGTGGTGGCGGTGCATTCCGGCTCGCTGGCACTGACCACCCCGCCCGGGGCCGCCGTGCTGCGCTCGCTGCTGGCGACGGCCGCGGCCACCGCCACGATCAGCTACGACCCCAACTGCCGGCCGCTGCTCATGGGCGAGCCGGCCGACGTGCTCGCCGGGGTCCACGAGGTGCTGTCGTTCGCCGACGTGGTGAAGGTCAGCGCGGAGGACCTCGAGTGGCTGCTGCCCGGCGCCACCCCCGCCGAGGTGCTCGACGACTGGCTCACCCGCGGGCCCGCGATCGTCGCGGTCACCCTCGGCGGCGACGGCGTCGTGGCCGGCAGCGCGGGCGGGCTGCGCACCCGCCGGCCGGGGATCCCGGTGCAGGTCGTCGACACCGTCGGCGCCGGCGACACGTTCTCCGCGGCGCTTCTCGCGGGGCTGCACGGCCGCGGCCTGCTCGGCGCCGCCGCCCGCGAACAGCTGCGCGCGATCGACGCGGAGACGCTCGACCGGCTGCTCGACTGGGCGGCCGAGGCGGCGTCCATCACCTGCTCACGCCGCGGAGCCGACCCGCCCACGGCCGCAGAGCTGGGCCGCACCACGGGCTACCACTACTGAGGCCCCGTCGTCGGCACAGCGCCGGGGCGGGCCGGTGACGGCCCCAGATCCGTTCGCCACCAGCCCGCCCAGCCAGGACATTCCACCGCCCACACGGTCACAGGGCGAGACACTCCACCCACCCGCGCGTCCCCCGATCGAGGCGACCTGCGGACATGCCGTCACGCCCTGGTGGCCACGAGCCGTTCGACGCTCCAGGAGTTGCGCACCCGCTCGACCGGCACCTCGCACGCGACGGCCCGTTCGCAGCCGTTGCGGAGCCAGTCGAGCTGGCCGGGGGCGTGCGCGTCGGTGTCGATGGTGAACTCGCAGCCCGCCTCGACGGCCTGGCGCAGCAAACGCTTCGGCGGGTCGAGCCGCTCGGGCCGCGAGTTGATCTCGACGGCGACCCCGTTGGCGGCGCAGGCGGCGAACACCTTGTCGGCGGCGAACTGCGACTCGGGGCGCTTGCGGCTGCCCATGACCATCCGCCCGGTGCAGTGGCCGAGCACGTCGACCAGCGGGTTGTCGATCGCGCGCAGCATGCGGCGGGTCATGTCGGGGGCACCCATGCGCAGCTTGGAGTGCACCGACGCGACCACGACGTCGAGCTCGGCGAGCAGGCCCGGATCCTGGTCGAGGCTGCCGTCCTCGTTGATGTCGACCTCGATGCCGGTGAGCACGCGGAAGCCGGTGAGCTCCGCGTTGAGCAGCGCGATCTGCTCCAACTGCGCCCGCAGCCGCTCCGCGGACAGCCCGTTGGCGACGGTGAGCCGCGGCGAGTGGTCGGTGACGACGAGGTAGTCGTGGCCCAGGCCGCGCGCGGTGTCGACCATCTCGCGCAGCGGGGATCCGCCGTCGGACTCGTCGGTGTGGCTGTGGCAGTCGCCGCGCAGCGCATCGAGCAGCTCCTGGACGGGGGCGTCGAGCGGCGCCGGCGGCGCCTCCTCCAGCCGCTGCAGGTACGTCGGGACCACACCGGTGAGCGACTCGACGACGCACTTGGCCGTGACGTCGCCGACGCCCTTCATCCGGGTCAGCTCGCCGCCCAGTGCGATGCGGGTGAGCTCGCCGGGATCCCAGCCGTCGAGCCCGTTCGCGGCGCCGCGGAACGCCCGCACCCGGTAGGTGGACTCGTGCGCCCGTTCCAGCAGGAACGCGATGCGCCGGAGGTCGGCAACGGGGTCGCGCGGCTCGCTCACGTCCCGATCGTGGCACAGGCCACCGACATGACCATCACTGCAACCAGCGACGAAGCTTCTTCTTCGATGCTGCCTTCCACAGCGCAGGTAGCCGGGCCTCGACGGCGGCGGCACGGGCGGCGTCGTGGCCGTGCAGCACCCCGAACGCGAACCCGTTCTCGCCCTCGACGTGGGCCAGCGCGCCGAGGCTGCGCAGGGTGCCGCGCGCCACGACGGTGTCCTGGTGGTCGCCGAGCGCCTTCTGGATGCCCTTCACGGCCTTCGCGTGGCGCTTCGCCGGCTTCCCGACCGACGTGCGAGCCACCTCGGTGACGTAGCGCAGCCGCTTTCCGGCCTTGCGCGCCGCGTGCAGGGCGGTGTCGTGCTGCTCATCCGGCAGCTCGGGATCGAGAGCGTGCTCCACCCTGGCCGCGAACCGCCGCTCCTGCTTGGCGACGTGGCGGGGCAGCTCCTTCGTCGCGGACTTCTTCGCGCGCTTGCGCAGCGGCGGATCGGCGATCAGCTGGTCGAGCTGCTCGCGCAGCTGTTCGTAGGCGGGGCTGTCGAGCGTCGCGAGCGCGGCCGCCGCACCCTCGCTCTCGATGCGTCCGAAGTACCGGTTCGCGACGACGGCCGCGCCGCCCAGCCGCAGGTCGTCGGGCAGCCCGGCGAGCCCTTCCAGCACGCGCTCGCGCTGCACCTCGGCGTCGCGGGCGGGGGCGAGATCGCGACCGAGCTGTCGCAGCCCGTCGACGAGCGGGTCGGTGCGTTCCCGGTCGAGCAGCTTCCGGTAGCCCTGCAGGGCGCTGCGCATCCGGCGCGCGGCGACCCGCAGCTGGTGCACCGAGTCGTGCTCACCGCGGCGCGCGCGCAGGTCCTCGGCCGCGATGCGGTCGTTCTGCGCGGCGAGGTAGGCGACGAGGGCACCCCCGGCCTTCTTCTCCGAGGGACGGGACGCCTCACGACGCACCGGACGCAGCCGCCGGGACAGCTCGGCCGCACCGCACGGTGCCGCCGGTCGCAACCCGGCCTCGGCGGCCCGGTCGGCCAGCGTGCCGCGCAACGGATCCGGCGCGTCGATCGTGACCTCGGTCCACGCCTCCACGTCGGTGCTGCGCCCGATCGTCGACAGCGACACGTGGTCGTGGACGACGGTGGCCCGCCGCGTCCCGGACGCGTCGAGCAGGCGGTGCTCGGTCCGCCTGGTGCGCACGCGCCCCACCGGACGGATGTTGCGACCGCGGGCCACGCCGCGCACCAGCTCGTCGATCTCCGCGGGCAGCGGGAGCCGTGCCCCCACCGGTGCCTTCGCGTCGATGGGCAGCCGCAGTGGCTCGCGTTCCCCGGGGGTGTGCAGCTCCCAGCGGGACGGGGAGTCGTCACGCAGGACCGCCAGGGTCACCCCGGCGGCGGCCAGGCGCAGATCCGCGGTGTCGTAGCGCTCGATCTCCAGCACGTGCTGCGGCGCGACATCGGTGTGGTGCACCTCCGGCACGCCGGGAACGGGCGGCACGCTCGCCTCGGCGGGGCCGCGGAAGGTCAGGGGCGCAGGTAGGTCGGTGGTGGCACTCACCAGTATCGGGTGCCCAGCGACGGACCGGTTCAATCCCGGGGCAGTCGCGCCTTCTGCACCTTGCCCATGTCGTTGCGCGGCAGCTCGTCGACGAACCGGACGACGCGCGGGCGCTTGTGCGGCGACAGCAGCTGCGCGACGTGGTCGCTGAGCTCCTGCGGCTCGGGCGCACCGCCGGCCGGCACGACGAACGCCACCACGCGCTCACCCAGGTCCTCGTCGGGCACGCCGATGACGGCGGCCTCCGCGACACCCGGGTGCTCCAGGAGCGCGTTCTCGATCTCCCCGGCGCCGATCTTGTAGCCACCGGACTTGATCAGGTCGGTGGCGCTGCGCCCGACGAGCGCGAGCTGGCCCGACGCCGTCCAGCGGCCGACGTCGCCGGTGGCGAACCACTCGTCGGGCTGCCGCGCCGGCTTGTTGAGGTAGCCGTCGAACAGGGACGGGCCGCGCACCTCCACGGTGCCCAGGTCGTCGGAGTCCGGCACCGGCACCAGCCGCAGGTCGGTGCCGGGCAGGGGGCGCCCGACCGATCCGGGTTCGGGGTCGTCGGCGGCGCGGGCAGCGGTGAGGATGAGGGTCTCGGTGAGGCCGTAGCGCTCACGCACCGCCAGGCCGGTGGCTGCGCGCATCCGGGCGTGGTCGACGGCCGTGAGCGCGGCCGAGCCCGAGACCAGCAGCCGGGCGCGACCGATCGCGGCAGCGGCTTCCGGGTCGTGTTCGAGCTGGTCGGCGAGCCGGTGGTACTGGGTGGGCACGCCGAACACCAGCGTGGCGCCGCTGGCGGCGAGCGTCGTGGCGTCGAGCGCGCCGAGGTGGTGCAGGCGCCCGCCCCGGCGCAGCGGGCCGAGCACGCCCAGCACCAGGCCGTGCACGTGGAACAGCGGCAGGGCGTGCGCGAGCAGGTCGTCGGCCGTCCATGCCCAGGCGTCGGCGAGCCCGTCCAGGTTGGCGACGACGGCGCGCCGCGACAGCACGGCGCCCTTGGGCGGCCCGGTGGTGCCGGAGGTGTAGATCACCAGCGCCGGCGCGCTCTCGGGCAGGTCGGCGGCGGGGAACTCGCCACGCGCGTCGAGGTCGATGTCGATGCGCTCCAGACCGGCGTATCCCGCTGGCAGCACGGTGCCCGGGGCCGCGAGCACGAGCTCCGGGGCGGAGTCGCCGAGCACGTGCGCGAGCTCGCGCTCCCCCAGCTTCGGGTTGACCGGCACGATCGGCACCCCGCCGTGCAGCGCCGCGGCGACCGCGACCGCGGTGTGCAGGCTCGCCGTGGCATGCACCGCCACGCGCGACCGTCCGGAGATCGCGGCCGCGAGCGCCCCGACGGCGCCGGCGAGCTGCGGGTAGGACAGCTCGCGATCGCCGAAGCGGAGCGCGGGACGGTCGGGCGGGTCACTGAGAGCGGGCAGCAGCACGCCACCATCCTCACCGACAAGCCCCCACCGCACCGTTGATCAAGGGCAGATGGTCGTCACAGAATCGATCCAGGACAACCTTTTGCCCTTGATCGACCTCACACGGGCCGCTCAGCTGACGACCTTGCCCGGGTTGAGGATGTTGTGCGGGTCCAACGCCTGCTTGACCGTGCGCTGCATGGCCAGCACACCCTCGCCCAGCTCCCGGGCCATGCCGGGCATCTTCAGCAGGCCGACGCCGTGCTCTCCCGTGACGGTGCCGCCCAGCTCGAGGGCCGCCGAGATGATGTCCGCGAACGCCGCCTCCGAGCGCTGCCTGGCCTCCTCGTCACCGTGCGGGGTGAGCATGAGCGGGTGCAGGTTGCCGTCGCCTGCGTGCGCGACGGTCGCGATCTGCACGCCGCGCCGCTCCCCGATCTCGACGATCCGCGCGATCATCTCGGCGAGCTTCTGCCGTGGCAGGCACACGTCCTCGGTGAGCATGGCCTGGCCGAGCTGCTCCAACGCCGGATAGACCTGCCGGCGCGCATCGAACAGCGCCTCCGCCTCGACGGGGTCGGTGGACTGCACCGCATCGCTCGCCCCGGCCGCGGTGAACTCGGCGAGGATCGCGTCGGCCTCGATCGACGCGGCGGGCTCGGGCAGGTCGGTCTGGGCGAGCAGCAGCGCCGCGGAGTCCTCGGGCAGCCCCGCGTGCTTCCACGCGTTGACAGCCTTGAGGCTGAACTGGTCGATCAGCTCGAACGCGGCGGGCTGGAGGCCGGCGGCGGTGACCCGGGAGACGGCGTCGCCCGCGGCCTCCAGGGTGTCGAAGAAGCCGACGACGGTGCGCGGCTGCGTGGTGCGCATCGGCCGCAGCTTGACCGTCACCTCGGTGATCACACCGAGCGTGCCCTCCGAGCCGACCATCAGCCCGACCAGGTCGTAGCCGGCCACACCCTTCGCGGTGCGCCGGCCGAGCCGCAGCACCTCGCCGGTGGCCGTGACGACCTCCAGCGCGATCACGTAGTCCCGGGTGACCCCGTACTTCACGCAGCACAGCCCGCCCGCGTTCGTGGCGACGTTGCCGCCGATCGTCGACCACGGGGCGCTGGCCGGGTCCGGCGGATACCAGAGGCCCTGCTCGCGGGCCGCCGCGCGCAGCGTGTCGTTGACGACCCCCGGCTGCACGACGGCCAGCCGCTCGGCGGGGTTGATCTCCAGGATCGCGTTCATCTTCTCGGTGGTGAGCACGACGCACCCGGCGACCGCGTTCGCGCCACCCGAGAGCCCGGTACCGGCACCGCGCGGTACCACCGGCACCCGGTGGCGCGCGCACACGCGCACCACCGCCGCGACCTCCTCGGTGGACTCCGGGCGGACGACCGCGATCGCTTCCTCGTACGGGGCCCACTCGGCCTCGTCGTGGAGGTAGCTGCGGACGGTGTCGGGATCGGTGAGCACCCGGCGCTGCGGCAGGGCCTCCACCAACTCGGCGACTACCTCGTCGGGCACGACCGTGGTCATGAGCGAACGCTAACCCGGCCCGTGCGCAGCGGCGAGGGCCCGGCCCAGCATGTGACCGGAACGCCAGGCCGTCTCCACCCGGCTGCTGCCCCATCCGTCGCCGGCGAACGCGATGCCGTCGTCGGTGATCAGGAACGGCTCCTCCCGCGCGTCGACGGGCGCGGCGTGCGACCACTCGTGGACGTGCACGCGGTCCGGCACGGGCAGGTTCAGCAGCTCCCGCACCGCGGCGACGACGTCCTGCGGGCTCCCGCCGCGTGCGTGCGCGACCAGCACCGGGGCTCGATCGTCGCGCCGGTCGCCGTCATCGGCCAGGCCCGTGAGCAGCGGATGTCCGTTGACGAACGCCGCCGGGAAGTCCCACATCCGTTCCGGCCAGCGCATGGCCACCGCCAGCACGGGATTCCATGCGCGGTCCTGCACCTGCGCCGCGTCGACCAGTGCGGCGGCCTGTGGGTCCGGCATCGCGAGCACGACGGCGTCGGCCGGCTCGCCGTCGACGCGCGGCCCCGGGCCGACGCTGCGCACCTCCCGGTTCAGCTCGACGTCGAGGCCGGTCGCGAGATCGACGACCAGACTGCCCAGTCCGTCAGGTGCCGCCCAGCGCATCGGGCCGGCGGACGCCGCTCGACTGCCGTTCTCGAACACCGCGAGGGTGTCGGTCCACGGCCGGGCCAGCCGGCGGACCCGCCACCCCAGAACGACCCCGCTGAACGCGACGTCCCGGACGGTGAAGTAGGCGGCGCCGAGATCGACGGGGCGCCCGTCCAGGCGCGGTGAATGCATCCGACCACCGACCCGGTCGGTACGCTCCAGCACCCGCACGGCGACCCCGGCATCCGCGAGCTCACGGGCGCAGGCGATACCCGCGATCCCGGCTCCGATCACGACGACAGCCACGCGGGCACGGTACCGACGGAAAGTTACCGCAGGTAAGTTACCTGCGGTAGAATCCACGCCGTGGAGACCAGAGCGCCCCGCCGTCGCCTCGGCCGCGCCGAGCGCGAGCGCCAGATCCTCGACGCGGCAGTACGGGTCTTCAGCGAGCGCGGTTTCCAGCAGGCGTCGATGGATGCAGTCGCGAAGCTCGTCGGCGTCACCAAGCCGGTGCTCTACACCCACTTCGGCTCCAAGGACGGGCTGCTGCTGGCCTGCATCGCCCGCGCCCGCGCCGAGCTGCTGCAGGTCACCACCACCGCGGTGGCCGCCGCCACCGACGCCGAGGACGCCCTGCGCCGCGGCACCCGCGCCTTCTTCGACTACCTCGACGCGCAGGGCCCGGCCTGGATGCTGCTCTACACCGAGTCCGACAACGGCGCCGGCTCCGGCGGCCTGGAGGCCATCCGCCAGCAGCAGGTCGACTTCATCGTCGGCCTGCTCTCCGCAGGCAAGCCCGACGTCGAACCGCAGCGCGTCGAAGGTTGGGCGCAGATCATCGTCGGCGCCACCGAGCGGCTCGCGCTGTGGCGCGGCCGCGGCGGCAGCGAGGCGGTCTCCGCCGAGCAGGCCACCGAGTACCTGATGGACCTGGCATGGACGGGTCTCGCACAACGAGAGAACGGCACCGGGCAGAATCCCCGGGCGTGACCACCACTGCCCCGCGCCTGCTGCAGGTGCGCCGCAGCGTCCACGTGACCCCACGCATGGTGCGGGTCACCCTGGGCGGCGACGAGCTCGCGGGCTTCGGCGGCACCGGCCCCGACCGGCGCATCAAGATGTTCTTCCCCGTGCCCGGGCAGGAGCGCCCCGCTGTGCCCCGGGCCAGCACCGGTGGGCCCGTCTGGCCGGCCGGTGAGGCCCGCCCGGCGATCCGCACCTACACGGTGCGCCGCTTCGATCCCGGCAGTGGCGATCCCGGCAGCGGCGAGCTCGACATCGACTTCGTGCTGCACGAGGGCCACGGCCCGGCCGCCGCGTGGGCCCGCGACGCGCAGCCCGGCGCCTGGGTGGGCGTCTCCGAGCCCGGTGGCCGCTACGACCCCGATCCGACGGCCGACTTCCACGTCGTCATCGGCGACGAGACGGCGCTCCCGGCCGTCGCGACCGTGCTCGAGGCGTTGCCCGAAGGGGTGCCCGCCCGCGCGTTCCTCGAGGTGGCCGACGCCGGCGAGGAGCAGGAACTGCCCGGCGCCGCCGAGCTCTCCTGGGTCCACCGCGGCAGCGCCGCACCCGGCGCACCGCTCACCGACGCCGTACGAGCCGCGACGTTCCCCGCAGGGCGGGGGCAGGCATGGCTGTCTGGCGAGTCGGCGTGCGTGAAGGACCTGCGCAAGCACCTGCTCGACGAGCGCGGCCTCGACCGTCGCGCGGTATACGCGACGGGCTACTGGCGCGCCCGCTGAGCCGGCCGCGAATCAGGAACCGTCAGGCCGGCACCATCCGGGTGCCCTTCAGCACCCAACCCGCCGGCAGACCGGAGGCCGGGACCGTGCAGCCGATGGCCGGCATGGCCGTCCCGTCCGGGCATGTGGTCGCAGCGGGCACCGGCTTCGGCTTGGGCTTCGGAGCCGGCAGGATCGCGGGCTGCGGTGCGGGCTGGGGCGCGGGCTGCACCGCCGGTGCGGGCTGCACCGTCTCCTTCTTCTTCGGCGCAGGTGACGGCTCGGGATCCGCCTTCGGGGCCGGCACTGCAGCCGGCGGCGCAGGCGCCGGGCTCGGGTCCGGCGCCGAGCCGACGATCGGCAGCTGCTTCACGACGGACGGGACCACCGGATCCGCCTTCCCCTCCGCGGCCGGGGCAGGCTCGGTCGTCTTCGGCGGCTCGGCGGCCGGGGCCGGCTCCGCCTTCGGCGGGGCCGGATCGACCACGGGCGCCAGCACCTTGTCGACCACACCGGCCAGGGTGGGCGCGCTCGGCGGAGTCTCGGACGGCGGGGTCTCCGTCGTCTTCTTGTCGTCCGTCGGCGGCGTGTCTTCAGGCTGGGCCGGCGTGCCCTCCTCAGGCTGGGCCGGCGTGCCCTCAGGCTGGGCCGGCGTGCCCTCGGCACCGGTCTTCGGCTTCTCGGGCTCCGCGCACGGCTTGGTCTGATCAGTGCCCGGGGCGAGGACCTTCTCCACGGTCGAGGCGACCGTGCCGACGACCTGGCAGACCGGTTCCTTGATCGGATCCTTCGGGTCCTTCGGGTCCTTCGTCGGCGGCTCGGCGGGGCAGGCCTGGCCCTCGGCGCACGGCTGCTCGTGCGACGGCGGCGGTGTGCACGGCCTGGTCTTCTCCGCGTTGTCCGAGGTGGCCACTACGACGCTCGGGCACTCCGGCGGCGGGCCACAGCGGTCGTCGCGGGACTTCTTGCCGTCCGGGCACTGCGGGCGGCACGGCGGACCTTGCCGGTCACTGTCGGTCGCTGTCGGTGCATCCGGCCGCGACGGCGGGGCGCAGCCCGGGCGCGGCTTGCACCAGTCGGGCTTCTCGTGGTCCTTGACGTCGCAGCGGTCGATCGGCGCGCGGCAGCGGCCGTCGTCGTCGCGCCAGGTGCCGCGCGGGCACTGCCGCACGCAGTTGCCGTCGTCGTCGCGGTACTCGCCACGGCGGCAGTCGGCGACCGGGTGGTCCCAGTCGTCGTCGTTGTCGTCCCAGGCGTGGGAGTCGGTGTCGTCGTCGGAGTCGTCGTAGCTGAAGCCGTCCCACGGCTCGCCGACGTACTCGTTGTCGTTGTCCTCGTCCTCGGTGTAGGCGGCCGGGGCGAGCGGGTTGCCGCAAGCGCACCGGACGCGCGGCGTGCCGTCGGCGTCGACGAGCACCGCGGTGCCCACCTGGAGCACCGACTGCACCGTCCCGAGCTGCCCATCGGCGAACCGGTGGTTGGTGACCTGCATGTCGCCGCCCAGGACCGCCGGGGTGAGCTCAGCGACGTAGGTGGAGATCTGGTCGACGGCGACCTTGTTGCCGCCGCTCCACTTCAGGGTCGGGTCGGCGTTGAGCGCCGAGGTCCACGCGGCGGCGGCGTCGGGGTGCCCGTCGAGGTACGCGGTGAGCGTGGCGGGATCGCAGGTGGCCTGGTCGCCCGTGCCGGCCATCTCGGG
>Ga0307513_10003432_pt1 | contig 21492 bp, 20 predicted proteins | sample 15_EM_MG_FD_202174 | JGI IMG/M metagenome (GOLD analysis project Ga0307513, IMG submission 202174) | Populus trichocarpa ectomycorrhiza microbial communities from riparian zone in the Pacific Northwest, United States - 15_EM | ecosystem: Host-associated > Plants > Roots > Unclassified | place... | reverse complement strand
CAGTCAGAGACGCCTCTCTCTGGAGCGACTACCTGCACAAAGAAACATTGGAAGGTAACAGAGCTTCGTTCATGGGTAGATATCGAACGACATCGACCCATGAACGGAGCCCATTGCCTGAGGGGGTGTTATAAGATTGAAGATGAAGTGATATTTCGTGATCCTTGATTGCAAAGCCCCGCGCGTGCGGATATTTGCTATGGGGCCTAAAAAAAAGTGGTGTGTTTAGTCTTCAAAGTGTTATAGAACCCATAGATCTTCCCGTACCCAAGCTGCGGCTCCTCATTCAACAATACAGCATCCGGGTGCAATGCGCTCAACGTCCCTTTGGCGATCACAGCTCGTTGTGGTGATAATGCCCATCACAAGAGGTTAATCTTAGTGAACACTGGGAGCCTGAATACTGCGGTGTACACGTTGTGGGCACGCCTTACGCTGGCTTTTGCACTCGAAAGAGCTGGTAGGCCCCTAGGAAGCCATATTAGAGAGAGAAACCTCCTCTAACCTCCATTTTTCCTCTCTACCCCCCAAGTTTCTTAGACGGACATGAGCAACAGACCGCAGTGAGTCCCTCCTCTAGCGGAATCGGCAATGCATTACTCATGCCTGCACACGTATACAGAGGCAAACCCTCTCTGATTACTCTCTTCCCAGGGTATGCGTGTTCCCTCTCGCTGGATTTTTCCAGAGCCTCTAGTGACACCTTGACAGGGCGAGGATCAACCTCAATGTTTCTATCGGTGGTAAATCTCAACCACGAACAGCACCCAAGCCTATCAGCAGGCCTAGCGCACCGCAACCTAAGCGAATCACAGCACCTCCTACTGCCAAGGCTACTAGCGCGGCAAAGGCTTCCGTATCCAAGGTTAGCACCGCGCCAAAATCAAAGCCCTCGACTCCAGCCTCGCGGCCGGCTAGTGGTGCAGTGAGGAAGAGTGTGAAGTGATATTGGAAGTACGCTGAGACCGGGTCTGTGGCGCAGGGCCTGTATTCTCGATAATCGACATGTAATTGGATTGAGATACGAACATTTATTCTAGTGTTGCGTAACTTGCCGGACACCCATTTGGCCACAGTGCAAATATGTGTGCTGGATAGCGAGCGTAAACCCATTATAAATCAATCTATGGATATATAATAGTGAAAAGCACCTTTGTCGTGCAGTCGTTACTTCTGTAATGTCGCACTGCCCAACAGGTACCATTGTGTACTTTATTCGGCCACTCAGGTACATCTCAGGTTCCTACACCGAGACATTGAACACAGAAGGGCCACAAAGGAAGCACAGAGAGCCTGATAGAGAAGAATACACGGCCTCATCACGGTTCTATCGCTGTGTTGAAACGGGTCTGAGTACATGCACAGAGACCCGAGAGGGTAAATGGCCCCACTTCAGGTATATAAGTTCATGGCTCACCTATTATACCCAATATCTAAGCGCTTCTTCCTAATCCCTGAGCAATGAGTGGCCGATTGTCATACGGCATTCTCTCTGTGATAAGCATTGAGTTGACGCTATTATACAGTGGGTCTCTCAATATCGGAATTAGGGCAGGGTTGCCGGAATTTGTCATTTATTTGGGATTTCATATCGAGCGCTCAGTGCTCCGGTTGTCAGGGGGCGTTGATTGTTTTGGAAACCGTGTTCGTATCTCGGGTATATAAGAGCTCGTATTCTCGTTATTGTATCGCTACGTATTTGTTAGCGGGCCTTAACAAACACAATTGTTTTCGACCGAGTTAACGACCTAGTGGAAATTCAACAACCTAGCGGAAATTCTAACAAGGGTACCCTCAAGCTCAATCGGGTCGACCAAGGCCAACCGCCACCTAGACCTTCGCCTGCGCCACTCAATCTCAAGAACGTCTAACCTAGTCAGGGTGCCGGAAAAGGAGGAAACGGCAGCAGCACGAAGAATGGCCCCGCGGTTCCTCGCAAGCAGCGACCACGCTGAGCGATGGCCACGTATCTTCGTCCTCCTTCGCAATGTATCTGATCAAGGCAGCACGGGGAAACCGTTGTAATGTATCGTATGGCCCCGTAATCGATCGACCCGGGTGTGGGCGTTCATTCGCTAATTCAGCCGAAGCCGCAAGCGCGCAACAAACAAGCGGTGGAATACTTTGGGGTCCGACTGCCGTGCTAGGACCTTGAAAGATCTTCCCTCTAGTTTAGAGGATATCATTCGCGAACTTGTCCCCGATGACATTACGATCCAACAGCGGGTTGCCACCCCGGCGAATCGCACTTCTGCCGCCATTTTCAATCGAGCACGCAACACAGAGTTTCGTCATGTACAATACGATTCGCAAAGGATCGATTCCTTTTTTCAGACCGCATTGGACTTTTGGCAAGCACGGAAGCGTCCTTCCGGTCCTCTTACAAATAGAGCCCGAGTCTGCGGGTAAGACATCATCTAAATTGAGATCCTCCGAGGAACCCATATCATTCCCATCACCATCTTCTTGCTCATCGGCCCTGATGCCGACCCCCGCTTCTTCCTCATCCGCTCCGCTTCCTTCAACGACTTTTGACTGAATTTGACATCTCCCTCGCATCCATTCCCACATCGTAGCTCTCTTCGTCCGCTTGAGTTACGCTCGATGACGTCAAAGACACGGGCGGATCGATGCCGCTTCCGAGGCTGTGCCAGGATCCGGGGAGTGTGGTCGTTTTTGACCCGCAACCGGGAGGAGGTGATATCCTGCTCCATCGGTTCCTCATTCTCTTGCATCCCGTCATCAAACGTGACCCTATCAGCACCTCCATACAAAACCCGCAAGTCGAACGCCGGCTTCCACGATCTTCATTTCACCCACATTTTCCGCGCATGGTGCAGCCTTGGCATCTGACTTGGGTGGGTGGCAGGCGGCTCAGTGTAGCAAGGTTTTCGAGTTGTTCCAGTCACGCATCACGTGAATGGCAGCGAAGTCGGGTGCCAGTAGAAAGAAAGTGAGTCACACTGGATCACATGAACGGGCTGCGGGGCGTTTGTACATAATTTTTTGTGTATTAACTGCATCTCTGATTTTCTCAGTATGACCTAGTGGTAACCTAGTGGTGAGGCAACCGTGACTGCTGGTGAGAAGTTGCGGGTAAATTGGCGCCTAGGTCCATTTTCATCCCAGTCGGAATGCCACTTTTCTCCACCAACCGAGGTTATATTGGTGGGTCTAACACTGCATTTTACCATCTTGTATGCTGACTCTGGTGCTGCGAAGACGAAGAAAAGGTTCGAACAATCGTGATCCGACTGTTTGGTGAGCTGGTCTGCGAGATCGAATAGCACGCACGCTTATGTCCTTCCAGAGTCCTTAGGGAATGAAAAGTCGATATGGGAATATTATAACGAAATGGCCGCAATGGACGACACCATCCGGGAGGTCGAGTGGCGGGATTTGGCGGATACCGTACTCGTTTTTGTATGTCTGGCCACACTCTACGGTCCATATTTACTCACCTGGTTCCAGGATGGTCTGTTTGCAGCCTTCCTTTCCGCCTTCCTCGTCTTCTTGATCCCCCAGCTCCAGCCTAACAGTGGCGACCTCGCAACGGACGTCCTCATTCATATTTCGCAACAGCTCAGCAACTCGACCACCCCTGCATTTCAGCCCACCACCTTTCAAGTGTCCCCCAATGCAGCTGCAGTGAACATGCTCTTCTTCCTCAGTCTCGCACTGGTTGTGACTGACGCATTCCTTGCGATGCTCGTCAAGGGCTGGCTGCAGGAGTTTGATCGTGGGTGGAGAAAGTACACTGTGGCGCATCTCCGTGCACAGGAACGCGAACGGCGACTACAAGAGCTCGTTGCTCTCCTCCCAATCCTGATCCAAGGATCACTCCTGCTCTTTTGGATTGGCCTACTTGTGCTTCTCTTCCCTCTCCATCAGCCATCTGCGATTTTGTGCTCAGTCGCCTTTGTAGGTGGCGTCGCGTTCTATGGGTGCATTACATATATTTCCATTGTTAACCATTATGCACCATTCTCCTCTTCAGTGTCTCGCCTTCTTGTGCGTGGCCTAGCGATCCTCCAAACGAGGCGCCTTCCCATTATTCGCATCACCCGACGCATCGCCTCTGCCATCCCATTTCGCAACCGCTCTCCTCCGCCCCTTAATGGTCAGCAAGTAGAGGCAGATATTTCTCGAGAAACCGCGCCCCCTTTTCCTTGGAACGCTGAACCTGCGGAACCCTATAACCCTGACGGGGTCGAAAAGAGCAAAGTGGTACCTCGTTCCCGATCCGATATCGATCCCCAGACCTATATTCATGTCCTCGAACGGCTGGTTACAACAACCACCGAGGCTGTGGAAAGTATTCCGATCTTCCTAGAGCTGCTCGATCAGCCAGTGAAGGATCGTACATTACGTCCATTGAATATGGAAAAGTGGAGAGAATTGTTTCATATTACTCTTGGGTTGCTTAGAGATCAATCCACATTCCCTGTTTCTGCCGCGTGGACCCTTGCCCGCACTATGATGATATGCTACAACCACGAAACCGTTGATCGGCAGCTGTGCCTTGCGTTACAGCACCATTTAGGTAGCAGTGAAATTGTCACATCAATTTCACGTATGCCCCTCCATCATCTCTTCTCTCATTATTGGAGTTTCTGGCTTAGCCATTCACATTCTGATGCCGACATGTGGCGGACTATTGCATTGCTTGAGCCAAGTGATGCCGCCGATGCTGAGCTCCTCTGGATGGTGAATACTTTCCACAGGCACATGCAATCCAACCGATGGTTCCTTGAATTCTTTGTAGCTGTGCTTACATATGTTTCAAGCACAGAGCAGAGCAGACGGTCCCAAGTTCCACTCACAGCTGCGGTAGTTTATGCTATGCACACTATCATATTCGCACATAACCGCGGAGATATTAATTTCATTGATCGCCTTTACATTCTGCCAGGGACTATCTCCATCTCTGAGTCTGTATCTATGACCTCTCACGTTGAGGTTATTGATGCACTGGAACTATGGAGTGAAGAGTGTATTCAACTTGTTAAGGACCTTCTCCAATGGCGTCCTTCAAAATATCCGCATCATGACTTGCGACTTCCCCTGATTGCTGCGCTCTACATTGATAGCACCAGGCAAGCTCATGCACGCTCTGCTTTTGCAGACCTTGTCAAGTACACAAGCATCACAGATGCTTATTGGAGGTACTCAAATGCCTATGATCAAGGCAAGCTTGCAGTCTACGGGTACATGGCTGTCTCCCAGGAACCCCTCAACCAGGATCGCTATCCTCATGCTGCTCCTTATGATGTCATTAAAAATATCATTACTGAGGGCTCTACATTGCAGCTCTCTCGCCTGCGTATTTTAGATATTGCTGTGAAGCATGTCCATAAAACAGCATCAGATTGGCTCTACAATTCGAGATCTGAGTTGGTACTACATGCTCCTGGTGATCGTCCCGCTTACCTAGGGAGGGTCGATCATTGGGTTCTGGTCCATTTGGACACTCTTTTTGCCCTACATGGCTACTCACTCCCAGTGAAGGTGAAGGAGTTAACATGTGATACACCTGAGAAAGTGTACATTGCGAAGGCTCGGCTTGATTTCTATGATTCTTTGGAAAAGGCAGAGTATGAGGGGGCCAACGGGGCTGAGCCAGATCCAGAGTTGCTCAGAGTGCTTCTCTGGTCCAAGGATTATGGGGTCTGTACACGTGCATTTAGGTGGTGCCTTGACCTGGTTCCTGTTAGCCAGCCTGGTAAAACTGGAGATGCTGATAGCACCAGGCTGTTCATCCCAGAAACAATGGGATATGAGTGGATTGAACACTTTATCCGTGTGCTTTGTAATCCTGATATAATGGAGCAGTCTCGGTCAAGTTCATTCCGGATATCATATCTTCACCAAAAATGGACCATGCTCCCATCTTCCTGGTGCTGTGAATTTGCTTCAGCGTCCCTTTTTACTACTGTGCACCCTGATGGAATGCATGAGGTTCCTGCCTACCACGCTTATGCTGTACACTGCAGATTCTTGGCACCCTCTGAGCGACAAGCATCTGTCCATTTCCTTGCAACCATGCTGGACCTCATCAAATCCAGTTTGACTTGGGGCAGACTCACTTCAGTTGAAGATTGGTTGCCCAATCTCCCAGTAGCACTTGAGCATCAGGACGCTCATACTCAAATCGAACACATTCTGGCCATCAGAAAGCAGCAGCTTGTGGAAGAGGCTCTTTGGTTCTTTGAAGAGCTCCCAATGGCAGGTCTGTATATGGGTGAATGATCTTCAGCGAGACAGGCTCTCTTGTAGTATGACATTCTTCACAGAACAAGCATGTGGTGCATCGGTCTGACAAAAAGGATTCACTATCAGTGGTTGTGATAATATGACTATATAATCTTTCCTAATATGCGAGCAGCTTAAGTGAAACCCTGGACGAGTATGTTCCACACTCTTTCTTGCAATCGCCGTTCTCGCACTTGTACACAGAGTAGCGCAATAGATGTGTTACTTGCTCCGATTGTGGTCACACTCCAATTACCACGTCTTGCAAGCACGCACCGATCATAGCGGGCGCGAGGTCAAGGAAGAAGAGCGCGTTCGGGGCCACTAGCGTTGCCAAATGATGAATTCGGTGAGGAGGTCGTCGAGTTGCTAGGCTGCTGAGAGGTGCGGAGCTGACCGAGGCGTAAGGCGTTGCACTTCGATCGATCCCTAAAGGGACATGCACGACGGGCAGTCGGGCTCAACGTCACTCATTCATGTCTACTTGTCAAGGGCCACTGGACAAAGTCTCTGCCAAGTGAGTATTGAGTCTTGCCAATGCAACAGTAGCCTCACAACCTCAATGTTGTATTATAATACCAGTAGTAGTTTATATACATAACCGTTAGGATAATATGTACTCCAAGGAAGCAGTGGCGCCAGGGAATTAGTGTCACACCGCAGGTCTCCGTGCCGTCCCACACACCCGTCCCCTACGCATGAGCTCTGTGAGGTTACCACAGCACAGAATCCAGGAAAATTTCCTGCTCGAGCACAGAAAAACCAACCTTGAATGAGACGACTCACATACTAGGCGCACCTCAGACATAGGAATTCGGTGCCTGAGAGGCTTCCGACGGGTAGGCTTACCCCCTCAGAGGGGGAGTCCCGTCACCTTCTGTTGTTAGTTATGGCTGCCATCCACCTCAGTGCCACCCTGCTGTAGGACAGCGACCGAACCGGTTACGTGGGTGCTCACCATGTACGTGTAGAGCTATGGCCTCAGGTGTATTATAGCGTGGCTACCTACAGGATACCTATTTTGTGTATGGAGCGTAGCGAGTATAGGGGAGACCCTTATGGTTCTCCCTCCTCACTCGTTACGCTAGGCCTCAACAGAAGGTGCCATGTCACACCAGGATCCGCAGTCCTGCATATAAGGAGGCAAAGGGGAGGACCAACGGCGGTGTACTGGATATCAATACCAATACCCAGGAACCCGTTGCCAAGTGCACGAGGCTGAACGAGGGGCTGCAGTTCTTACGGTACGAGAAAGAAATGACCTTCAACCTCATCATGATGGAGAGTACTGGACAAGGAGATCGGCTATTATTTCCTCCAGTGTTTATTTGAGTGGAGACTAGAATGAGGGGGAAATTGGCACCAAATTATTGGCATCATTAATTCCGAGGAGGAGGGATCTCCTGGGACAATAATAACGGTGGTTCAGCCTGACCCTCTACCAATTTGGAAACCGCCGGATAATTTTTGTGTACTCCATAGAGGGGCCACAGTCGCAAGATACTACGGATACATGGAAAAAGCACAAGAGTCGAGCTCTGTGCGCATCACCACGGACTCTGCCTCGTCACACGAGCCTCTCCCACTGGGAAGGCCTCAAGTTCGCGCTTGGCATTGCGATTGAACAGGACATAGAACTGGCGGACAAGGACTGTTACGTACAATAAAGGCACCTTTGAACCTCCCATCACCGAGTCCTAAGCGCCCGTGTCCCATCACTCGACCCCGTACTATGCGCGGGTACAAACTTCCTAGAGTCGTTCTCAGCACGACGAACAAACATAGCCATTACAGTGCTTGTATACGTATCAACAACAATGGCGTCGTCCACAGAGTCACGTTTGTCGGGATAACGAAGAGGTAGGTGCATTTACCCAATTTGCTCTCGTACTCCCGATTTTACTATTTTTAACCAGAATTTGTCGGTTACAGGACAAATAAGGGTCCATTTGCTAGTTTTCCGGCCCCGACAGTTGGGAAACCTAGCAATCCGCCACCGAAGCCACCGAAGCCACCGAAGCCAATCCGTCCTCCAGGTGGCGGTGGCGGCAGCGGGGGGGTGGTGAAAAAGTAGATGGGTGGAAGTCGTTGGGTTCCGCCATTACCCCACTGTGCTTGCGCTGGTCTCTCAATGATTGTATGTTGGCAACGGTTTATGGTTGAGACCCTCTGTACTCGAGAGGTTTAATATCACTTTCTTATAGTAGTGGTTTTGAGAGATTTCCATATCTTTGGGAGGACCATCTACCAGGTGTTGGTCGCAATCGTTGGACGTGTTAAGGCGCGCGAAAAAAGCAAGATTCAGTATCAGGTGAGCTTCAAAGGCCTACAGATATTTAATTATAATCCTGCATCAACAAATTTGCTGCAAATTCTGTGTGCGAGGTCGAGATCGAAACGGGACAGCGCCGACGTTTATAGGGGTTATGCTATGAATGATGCGATAGCGCAGAGTACACAAGGTGGGGCTGTGCTACGTGGTCAAAAGGATAGCTACTTACAAGCTGGCAGTTTTATCCAGCGCTCGCGGGACGCTCCAAGAACCCAACCTCCACACCTCTGCATCACAGCCCTCACCATGAACACCCGCATCGATGGTCACACTATCGAGCCTGTCCCTAGCGTTGTGCTATATAAAGTGACAAAGTTCAGAGAGCAATCCAAGAGGTTAGGGGACGCTTTCGCCCGCTTCACGATTCAGTCCACTAAACGAGGTAACCCAGGTACCTAGATATGCCTAAGATATGCCTAAGGTATGCCTAAGGTATGCCAGGGAGCGTCGGTGGACGTGGCGGGAGAATTCGGGTTCTCAATATTGTCCGGGACCTCTGTTGACAGGAAAATGGGGAGATAAGTCAAAGAAATGATGATACTGTTTCGGTTTTTATGGTTATGAGTGCTGGTTTCGAACGCCTAGGCCTCCGCTTCTCTAATCAGGGACCTTAGTGCGGTTTGACTTCCAACCTGAGATACCGAGATAAAACCAGTCGATGTTTCCTGGCTATCCCGTGTCAACGGCGTGATCAGATAAGAAGAAAACGCACTCAAGAAAAGCTGACAGTAACATCTACGCGCGCGCCTAAAGACGTGCGGCCAAACTCTGAGTCTGACCTACCTGTGCTCAAGGAGTGTATTCACCGGTAGAGGAGCCTGCAGTCCCCGAGCGTATATGTCTGATTTCCCGTGGTCACGGGTAAATGGCCGCCCGACCTGAGCAAGCTCGAAAGGTGGTAGCGCGCTTGGGTACCTTGGTTCATTGGTATGACAGCATCAAGATCAGCTGCACCACTGTCGTGGCTATAGGTGCCAGAGTGGCTACCTGGAGACAGATCCCTCGTGTAGCTCGGTGTTCGGGTGAGCACACAAAAATGAGTACAGTTTGAGCTGGCCCGACTAATGCAGGAGTCATAGTGAGAATGCCCTGGAGTAAGGTTTCCCTGTGGCCAGGATTCAGATTATTCTTTTTCAAGTCTGGCCTTTAGTGATACACAAATTTGGAACAAACGAGGACGATCTAGCATCACATTTAGAATGACTTCTAGTTTTCCACGCTTGTTGTCCCCGGCACAGATTGCGTGGGAGGCACGGGACCTCCTGAAGAAGTTGTAGTGTTCCTGTATAGCGTACTCAAGAATCGTGTGACGCGCATCCGTATGCCTTCCCAGCTGTCTAGAGCAGGACGGGCGTCAATGTGGAACGCAAACGGTCCGGCACCGTTAGTCCGGCCAGTGTAATAGTCGATGACATAGTGTATCCGGTGACCGCAACGCTCAATTACCCAGTCGTGCCGATCAAAGGGTGCTTGGTACCTGTTCAGAGACCAATTCGTCTTCACAACATCAAATATACACCAAAGTGACAGGGGGAGAAAGGTGAAAGGGATGAAGGCGTTACGCACCCTAGTAGGCTCCGCCACCGCGCCCTCGGCGTTAATTTACTTGCATCGCCTTTGAAGCTCACGAGCCTGAGGCCACCGGGGCACGTTGTCGGATCGTCAACGTTGCGCGACGGGGGCGCGTAGTCTTCCCACTTGAGAATCTCAATCCAAGTGCGTTCGTTGACGGCGTTATGAATGGGCACGACGATCTGCATGTCGAACGGGTTTGGTTTTTTCGCACCGGCTGGCGGGTGCGCCTGTGGGACTGGGCATTTGGGTGCTGCCTCTGGACCTGAAGACAAGGGCAGTGACTGCGCATTTGGGGCAGTTGATGCCCCGGCGTGGGATGCGCCGTCAGGGGCAGAGGAAGAGCCATGCAGGGCTTTTCGCAGCATGGCGGTGTAGAATTGAGCTTCAGAGGGATAGACCCAATTTTCGTTTGCTGTGCGTGGGATAGAGGACGTTTGACGGCGAGTGGAGAGATAGGCATAGTGTGTTGAGCGTGTTGAGCGTGTTGAGCGTTGTGAGCGTGTTGAATTCGAATCTGCCGGGTCTGGTTTGGAAGCGAGACCATTCCAGACTTGGGCAGAAGGAGACGAATGATCAACAGGACAGCTTGAAGTTGTTGAATCAGATCCGGACATCGTCAAGTTAATTGCAACTGTCCAAGTCTCCAGACAGGTCGCAGCAGGTCGCGGCAGGTCGCGGCAGGTCGCGGCGGTCGGTAAGGAGGAGTACAAACGAACCCAAATAAAAGCATAAAGCCATTCGCATCTTGGTTTCTGCCACTCCCGCTCCTGGGCGTTCGCAACCCTTTCGCTCTTCAGCCCTGCTCTCACCTACGACCTCAACTCGTATTCTCCGCACCTTCACCCGGTCACCGCCCTTGTTGAGCCCCGCCACCGTCGCGTCTGGCACGCTCCCCTCTCGCCTCACGAAAAATAACGACTCGCAACGCCTACACAATCAATCTCCTGTATTCTAATATCCTGCAATCATGTCTCTCCGCGTACGCCCCCCGCCCCCGAGTCGATCACCCAGCAACCCAATCTAATCTGTTGATGTTATTCCCATCCAGGTCGAACTCGAGACGTGGGCAGCCGCTCTCAAGGCCTACGAAGAAGAAGATTTTGAAAAGACCCTTGATCTCTTTGGCGTACGTCTCCCAGCCGCTCCTCGCTTGCACCCACACGGCATACCGGACAACTGACACCCGTTTGGCCCGTTTGGCAATAGCGAATCGCAGAGTCGAGCAAGATCTTGACTAATATGGGCCTCATTTATGCTACTCTTGGTGAACATGAGGCTGCTGTACGTATGACTATTTCTGCACTCAATTCTATACCACAGCATCACTGCTTCCTTTCCTACCATTCTCTTTACACTCGAACCTGTCAATGTACATGTGGAGCGGCACTGATACGGGCCATCCAGGTTGAACAATTCATCGCAGCAACACAGCTTGATCAATATCTCGCAGTCGCGTACGTTGTACCTATAGTCCCACTGTCACCTCCCTTTGCTTCATTTACAGCTGGTATCAAGGGCGATCTCGTCGTCAGGGTCCTCTACCTAGCAGCCAACCAGATGGCCGTATGAATGTCCATTTTCCTAAAGGGTCGGAACCTCCGGCCTTTGTATTTTTGTTTGCGTGACCGATCAGCTGTTCCGCTGATACTGACTTTACTTCGTAGCTACTTCCAATGCGGCGTGTCCAATTTCCTCTTGGGTCGATACGAGCTCGCTCTCAAGGACTTCGAAGATGCCCTGTTGTACCTCCGCGGCAACCAGGCCATCAACTACGAACAACTAGGGTTGAAGTTCCGCCTATACATGGCCGAAGTTCTATTCAATAAGGGTCTATGCCTCGTGTATCTGGGGACCCCGGAGGAGGGTCTGCAAGACATGCGCGAGGCACAGAAGGAAAAGGCCACTGAGGAACACAATGTCATCGATGAAGCGATTGCCGATGGTGGCGAAGGGTACACTGTATTCAGCATTGTGAGCTTACCCACTACCTGCCTTCCTGCGCACCATATTCACCTTGCCCGCACTTGTACAGCCCGTTGGGATCCTCTACCGTCCTCCAGAAAATAAGATGAAAAACGCAAAACCGAAAGACTACCTCGGACGCGCGAAGCTCGTGGCCGTCGACAATCCAAACGACGCATACACGACCTTCACGGGTGTAACGCGCATGCAACAAGGGTTCACGCCAACGGGCGCGCCGATTGAACGACCGCCCACGAACAACGATGGGCCCCCGCCGCTGCTGCCCAAGCCCGCCACCCCCCCGCCAGCGGGTATGAACCTCGCTCGGAAGAATACGACGCTCAACCTGGCCAAAGCCCCGGTTGGCAATGCCATTGGGGGCGGAGACGAGAGCAAGAGCCCTGGGCTTGCGCGAGGTTTGTCGATGGGTGGCGGTGGCGCCGGAGGAGGGGCGAAGAGCCCAATGCGCGGGTTATCCGTCCGACGACCCAATGGCTCGCCCGGACCAGGCCCAGGTCGCGCCGGCTCACCACCCGCACCCGTGAAGACGCCCGGCGAGGGCCGGATGGCGGCGAACCCCAGCCGGCTCACCGAATTCTACGACGACTACATCGATTCATATGGCGCAGCGGAGGAGCCGCCGCTCCCGGACGACTCGAGGCGTGTCGCCGCGTGGGCGCAGAAGACCCAGCCGGGTCCGCCTAGCCGCATGATGAGCATGCGCACGCCCCCGAGCGCGTATGGGGGCAGTGGGGCCAGTCAGGGAGGAGGGCTCAGACGCAGAGTGACCCGGCGGAACACGTATGCGCGGAGCATGCGCGCGCCCAGTCAATTTGGCGATGAAGAGGAGTTTGACGGGAGCGACTTTGATGATGCCGGATTTGAACTTGTCAAGATCAAAGTCAAGGTGCGTCTCACACCCCCACACCCACCCCCACACCCTCTACCCCGCGTACTGGTCTCGTTCGAGCTGACACGCGGCAACGCGCTTTTCGTACACAGATCTTTTACGGCACCGAGGTACGCGGAATGGCCATGACGCCCGACGTGCCATTTGAAGAATTCTTCTCGCGCGTGGCGGAAAAGTTTGGTCGCAAGCCCGAAGAGATCACGATGAAGTTTGCGGATGAGGACGGCTCAAAAGTGTCCCTCCGTGACGAGAGTGACTATGACCTCGCTATTGAGACTGCGCGAGAGAGCGCCAAGGGCATGCCCGATGGGAAGCTGACGGTTTGGGTCGAGTAGATTTTCCGATGTCGTATACCCACTTCTTGTCTTGATCCGTGGTTTTCCTTTTCTTGTCTTTGGGGTATTGGGCTGCATGGCTGTCGGTAAATGAGCGTACAGCCCCTGTTATTTGTGTTATGCCACGTACATCTATGTCTTTTTTTTTTTTAGCTGTGAACTACCTTATTCTGCTCTTTTTTAATGCATGCGGCGCGCGGGGTGAGCGACAGAGTCGGGGTCGGTGATAGCACGCCAAGAACCCAGCAAAGTACATAGACGAGCAGCATAGGGAAATATTACAAAGGAGTGGATTCTGTATGCTATCAAAGCGGGCGGAGTCGAACCAAGAAAGTGCCTGGTAGAAGTGGAGCAAATGTTTTTGAAGGGGAGTAAAGAGGAAGCTATTCTATCCAGATTGTAAGCTTCCCTTCAGACTTGCCCTTGGCATTCTCGCGGGCGGTGGCCAGCGCAAGCTCGTAATCGCTATCGTCCAAGAGGCTGACCTGTGTTCCATCCTCATCCACGAATTTCATGTGCAGATCGTTCACGCCCATGCCAAATTTTGTGGCCACAGTATCACAAAACTCATCCATGGGGACATCAGGAGGCATTGCCATCCCTCGGACGTTTCCTTTGCAATGCAACTACAAACGTAAAGGGGGTGTCAGTGGGTGCACGGGATATATTATCGCTGTGACTCGAGCGTTACGAACCTTGACCTTGATGAGCCTCAATGGCATCTCGCCGTCCTCGTCGTAAACACTAATAGCTCTAAAACCCCTCGAGTAAGTGCTCCCCATCGTTATCTGGCGCTGTAAGCCTCGTGTAGCATTGAGACCCGAGTAGGAACTCATTGGAGCCTTTGTGCTCAAGGCCCTCGTGGTCCCGGCTCCAATCATAGTAGGTTTCCGTCTTGGAGATTCATCTCTATCTCCATAGTCGCCGAGTATATCATCGAATCCAGCATCCAGTTCGGCAGGATCAAGAAGCCCACGAGCGGGAGATACGCTGGGTGCTCGACCCGGTGCTCCTGGAGAGACAGATCGTGAGATTGACATTCCCCGGGACGGACCTTCGCGTGGAGGTGCCAGACTTGCGGCTCGAGAGAGATATCCACCGGAGTCTGTGCTCCCACTTCCACTGCGGATGGTATTAAATCGCGTCGGTACGCCGCCAAGTTTAGACGCTGCCACCGCGAGAGATTCGGGCTTTGCAGCGGGGACGATCCCGTTGTTTGGTTTGACGGTACTATTGATGAGCCAAGGAGTACTTTCGGTGGGGTTAGAGACTTTTAGAGCTGGTGGCGCGCCATCCGTGTTGGTGGGCGGGCGTTGAGCCTTCTTGGCACCTTTGACAGCGCCGTCCCCGCCCTTTGCTCTTCGTTCTGCTGCCGCCGCTGCGAATTCTGTATATGCCTCCCCTGCAGTGTCTCCGACAACCATGATGGTTTTGCCGAGATAGTCTTTTCGCGCAGTATTTGCAACCTTCTGCGCGGGAGGCCTGTAAAGAAGTCCAACACTCTAGAAAGCCTCACTATTAGTCGCTAGCATTAGGAGCGAGTTTATGTGCGGGGACACTCACGATACTGAACACAGTATAACCTTCCCCCCCGTCTCGGATGGCTTCCTCAATGACATCATGTTCAGGCGTTCCCTTGTGCTTGGCGGCTTCTTGCATACTCTGCATGCCTTCTTCCCTGTCTTCGAGGTAGACAAGGCATAATCCGCGATTAAAGAGCACTTCAGCGAGCTCCAGGCGATAGCCCAAGCCGAGTTGTGTATAGTCACTGTGCCGAAAGTGAGTTGGGTCTGCTTGGTCGAACGAGCCATGGAAACGGGAGACTCACATGAATGTGTTTTCTCTGAGGGTGACAGCGGCCTCTTCAAAATTCTTCAAAGCTGCTTCAAAGAGTCCAAGTAGAAAGTTGGAAACACCACATTGGAAGTATCTAGGTGGGGCTCAGTAATGTTTTGTGATGCCGGTGCCAGTCTGTGCCAGTCTGTGCTAGGAACTGGCCAAGTATGAACAAAGCGTAGAAATGTCCATTCCTGGCTTCCCTGGCTTCCCTGGCTTCTGTGGCGCACAAAGAGTGACAAACACCGATCTCCGCTCTTCTCGGGTATGCTCTCGCTCGCCTTGACGACGGCGGGAAACGGCAAAGGCAGGCGAGGGGAGATGAAGGAGGACTCACGCGATGCCGAGCCATGGGTCTAGTTGTGTAGCTTTCGTGAAATGGTCGACCTATAAGATAGGTTAAAGGGAGGATGAGTAGAGAACGAACTGGGGACGGAAGGACGTACTGCGGAGTCATGCTCACCAATGGTGGCATAAATGATGCCGACGTTGGTTTGTATTTTACCGGACTCGGCGATGCGCTGTTTAGATGAGGTCTGAATCAGCGACCACGGTCTAGACCGTTCTCTGAAAAAGACACGGTGGTTCGGCAAACACGCACTCCAAATAAGTCTAAGGCTTTAGCATAATCATCTTGCTCGTATGCCTTGAGAGCCTGCGCCCACGTTTCGATCTCATTCTGTCCGCACGCCCGGCCGGTCGTTAGTATCGCGGACGAGCACGGCTGCGCTCCTCGAATAAAACGCACGCACACGTAGAGACGTCATCGATCTACAATCGGAAATTTATCAAGTTTTGGTGCTCTAAGGCGAGGCTCCGGCCGGGGTCAAAAGGAGATTCAAATCGATGCGTCCCGCGCGATAAGAAAAGGAGGGTAATAATGCAAGTCTAAACAGGAACCGAAATCGTCAAAGGGACACAGGATCCTCGAATGAGGAACCTACAGCTGGAGAGGGGCAAGGTCGTCCGAGGTAACCGTGAGACGGAAACAACCCCTAGGGGCGGGATCGTCGCACCGGTGCTGCTGTAGTGAGGCCCCGGCCTCCTCTGGCCTGCAATTACGTCTGTCACACTCCCCGGGTCGTCTTAAATTGACACTACCGCTGCCAAACGAGTCACTAGCCGCCTGATCGGGTTTTGATCTTCTGGCTTGACATGCACGGATCTGCACGAAAACAGCCAGGTTGGCGCTTTTCTGCAAGCCGCCCGAGAAGAACAAAGACAGCTCTGGGCCGAGAATAGCATCCGAAGATACTCCATAACCCCGGTGGCATAACGAGAACTGATGAAACACTCATTGGCGGTGAAAGGCGCTAGTTTCTATGCACCCTGTGCATCCCATAGAATGGACCCATGAGCGAACTTAACGTGTGCTCCCAAGGTAGTCTCAATGGCACCGCCATCGTATACAAGGAGCTATGGTTGCCTTCACGCTAGTGCCCAATGCCGGCTAACCTCCTGGACCATCGTTGTTCGGTATGCGAGTACCACGGAAGCCTTCTGATGAGTGTGCATCCTGTACCCATACCACTCTCGTCCTCAGCTTCGCTGCTTTGTAGGGGCAGTCTAGGTCCATCAAAGCGTTCTCCCTCAAATACCGCACCCTCCCCAGGCAGCAAAAGTGAAACCTTAAGGCCACAATTCACACCTATAATCCCATCTTGCTTTCATAATTTCTGCTTGTTGCTTTACCACTTCCAGGCAGAATCTTGGATTAGTCAGGAGGAAATTTCGCATGAATACTGCATGTTCCGTAATAACAAAGGCTAGAGTGGGGTTCACGAGTGGGGTCTGTGCCTTCCTCTACTCTTTACGCCCAACCAGTGACCTCACTTCCGCTGCAACGACTTTCACCTATGAGTGGCCACGATTCCTTATTCTTCATCGATCTCTCCCGTAAATACCCCACTGGGTGGGAACATACGATCCACCGCCAATATACAACCCCACCCTTCACGGGCAATATGAATGGCCGCGAGGACTACCATCATCCGAAAGAGCGTCGGTGGGTTTTTCCATGCGATTAGACGACGTACATTAGCTAGAATGCCCTAATGGTAGGAACGTGAATAGGTTGCATCAACCACAGACCAATGGCCCAAAGCCGGCCAACATCCAGGCTAGGGCCCCACAGCCGAAGCCATCTCCTATCCCACCCTCTGACGGGGCGACCACAAGCTGTGAGTCCTAAGGGTGCACCATTGCCCCAACCGGGTTCAACCACCCCAACAAATCAGCCACTGTTCAGGTTATACTTGCCTCCTGGATTCATCAGAAACCCGGTTATTGACACCATGCTTCGCAAGTTATTGTACAATGATTCGTGCTTGTAAATCAATGCAATAGCCATAGGTTAGGAATGTATTTGTTTGGTATTGCCCTGGAAGCTTCGCTTCCCGGCTGCACAGTTCTGTCCAATAGGTAGTTCCATTACAGGTGGTTTCTACGGTGTTTCATATAAGTCAAATGGGGTGAACGCTCAGCGTAAGGACGGCCGTGAAATAAGAAGAGGTAGGCCTTAATCGATATTCAGACTGAAGACTCCTATAAGCGAATACGGGATTTTAATGCGAACCACAGGCAGAGGCAGAAGGATTGAATATCTGAAAATCCCTGACCAGGATACTGGGTTATTACATGAGGGGGACGAGGATTCGTAAAATAGAGAAGGAGAACGGCTGTGAAGCGGAGACCAAAGCCCATGGGAGCCTACCTGATGGTCTACGTCGCGCGGGGGAGTCAAGGAAGACGGTCTAGGGGAAGAGGACGGCCTGGTGCAAACTATATATAGCGCAATGCAGTAGTGCAGAATCCAGGCATACTCCTCTACGACGAAGAGCCGGTGCGGAAACGGTGCGGATCGACGGGGGCCACAGCCCCAAGGAGGGTGACACCGCGGATCAATGGCTGGCTGGCAACTTTGATAACCTTGCCATAATTCAGATGTCGTTGAAGACGGAATGCGAACTCAAATAATACCTGAGACGGGTCGCGATGCTGGCTGACACGGCTTGACTCAGTGACGCTCTAGTTGGATGTGGTCAAGTCCAACTCATATTTCTGGACATCAGGTCGATAGTAAGTACAGGGAATCCCACATCCTGATATATTATAGTCACAAAATATAATTTGATTCCATAGTTCCGCCAGAGAGAGATCAGGTCGTGTCGTCCATGGCCTTTGATGACGCAAAATAAATGAGAGTTTTGTAATATTCCTTCCTCAGTCTCTGGCCTATGCTTTCCCCCCGCAAATGGTTCCCACCTTTCCAAGTGCAACCTTGCAACCTTGTAACCTTGTAACCTTCTCAAAAAAATTGGCAGGTTCGAGAAGAGCAACAAGCACTGGAGTTTGCGTTTCGGGTGGGGTGGAGACATGACCGTGTGCCACCCGTGGATGTGTCTGAGCTATTGGGGTGGGAGGATGTCCGAGTTGACTAGGACTCTAGACCTAGTGCAGGTGGCCGAAGTGTCAACACCTCGCTTTTTGCCTGCACCGGCTAGATCAGCCGACCTCCTTCGGTGCCGCTAGGTCAGACTTGGCGTCCTAACGCCAAGCCAGACCTATTTCACCCCACCCTGTGGAAAGCAAAGGTCCTCGGGCATTTGAATATGCATATAACCTGTAAGGAAGAACCCTGATCCTGCACCAGAGCGGTTGGGTGTCTCAGGTCGTTGCCACTGTCAAGGGCTGCCTAAATATCATTTCCATAACCTCTGCAGGGAGGCTGGGAGGCCATCAATCGGTGGAGGTGTGTAGCCCATAGAAGTGTACACGTCAAGCGTCTACCCCTCCTGTTAGGCAATTCAAACTTCACCACCGAGAGATTGAGTGTCGGGGAGAAAGCCAAGTTGCCACTTCGCTTCCACCCTCTTCAACGCAATGGAAAATAACGCTCCTTTCGCACCCATCAAGTATGGAGGTTGCCTCCCACTTGCTTGGCAGCTCAAGGATCGACGCGTCGTGCTTGTTGGCGGTGGGCAAGTTGCTGCCGGTCGCCTCACCAATCTTTTACAGGCCGACGCGCTCGTCACGATCATCGCACCCTCGGATTCTATGCATTCCGAGGTGCATTATCGTATTTGTGACGACGAGACGGCGAAGACGCGCATTACATGGGTTAATCGGAAGTATGTCGGTGCATCAGACTTGGATGAGGGCACGGCCATGGTCCTTACTGCCATAGACGACCACGAAGAGTCTCTACAGATATGGAGGGATGCAAAGGCGGCGAAGATCCCTGTGAACGTCGCGGACGTACCCCCCAATTGCGACTTTTATTTTGGCTCGCTCGTCCGACGGGGTCCGTTGCAGGTCATGGTCTCGACAAACGGAAGGGGACCCAAGTTGGCCAGTCTTGTCAAGGATAAGATTGAAGAGGCCCTCCCGGACCATATTGAAGCGGCGATTGAGAATGCTGGCAAATTGAGGGCACGCCTACGGGAGAGGGCCCCAGGTGTAGGAGGGAAGCTGGGTCAGAAAAGAATGAAGTGGGTGACAGACGTGTGTGAAGCATGGTCATTTGCACAGCTTGCAAGCTTGGAGGATGAAGAAATCGGTGTCCTGTTGGACGAAGGATGGGAGAAGAAGAGGGTACCGACGTACGAAAAAGTCACCGGAAGAAAGTCCACGTCGAGCTGGAGAGTTTCCATAACAAACGTCCGCTTCGCCGATCTGCAAATCCTTTTCGGTTTCGGTGTTGGAACGCTTGCGGGGATGATCGTGTGTCTAACGCTTGTGCATAGGAAGCAGATATTTGATATTTGGTGACAAGGTCTTGTCAGGCGCGTGTGATCTGATCTAGTTCGGTTTGAACAGCTCAACGAGTGCTTCCTTTGCCCGAAGAGATACCGGGAGATGAGTATGGTATGACTCCATCCTGCCGATTTTCGTAAGCATTCTATGATCTCTGATTGATTTTCAATAGTCCCCATTTGATGGGTTGGTTTCCCAGCCTCACAATTTGTCTTGACTCTTTCGTTTCCCTGAGATGTTTCGAGCAACACGACCACTGTTCCAAGTAGCGAAATTGACAACGGGACTCTTTGGTTTACCAGGTTGGAAACCGTTCTGGTTGTCGCTTGTTATCCGACCGCGAACTGACCGCACAAATGGCCAGTCAACACCCAAGCTATTCCGCATCTCCGGAAATTATACGCGGATACTCTGGTAGCGGCTACTACAAAGCTGCCTACCCATTCGGTTTACCGGCAAGGCGTCGAAGCAACCATCCAGCACCGACTGAAGATTCTCGAAACGGTCAAGGATGACGAAGTATCTAAAGTTGAGCAGGGAATTGGTGCTGGCCAAGTAGAAGAACTCGTTGAGAGTGCTAAGGATGAGTTGCAGCTCATCGACATGATGGCAGAGCTAAAAGCGTGCGTTTCGTCCTCTAACCCCGGAATTCCCTCGTTCGCAGTCCTTGTTCTATTGTGTGACGGATCTCTACCATAGGTGGGAACCGCTAGAAGAGAAACCCCCTGCGAACCAATGGGTATACTTCGAAAAGACTGGTCCTTGATTCCTGTGTACCCCCATACGCCCTTGGAATTCATGGCTGAGCGCTTGGATGCAAGTGGGAATTTGTTGGATCAATGAAGTAGCCCGTCCTCCCGCAGCAGTCTTTTAGACTTGGCATTTCTAGCATCACGTCCACAGTCCACAAGGTGCTGTAGTCTAGTCTCAACGCGCTGTTTACAAGTGGTATTCAACCAGTGGCTACGATTCAATCCAGAGAATGCTGATTGTGTCCTAACTTCTCGCCGAGCCGTCAGCGGGAACTAATCTCATCAAGGAATGCCATTAGGTAAAACTGAAATAGTACAACCCCAAAGTAATACAGGTCCATTCAATTGTCGATGGCATGCACAACTTCTGTCCGAATAGAGGTGCAAAGTCAAACCTATCCCGATGGAGACCACAGAACCGCCCATCACATAACACCTACTTCTATATTAGCCGTAAAGTCTCTGTCACATGCCCATAAATTTTAAGCCTGCGTGCCTGTGGGCCAAGTAATCGGCAGCTATGCACAGGTGAGTCCACTTGCTCTTGCTATCCTTTGCATCTGTCGAAACATTCGTTATCCCAGCCATCCAGTCTCAACGCACCAAATATATGCCCCACTCTTCGATAACCTCAAGCCATACCCCTAAATTACCGGCTGTACTACCAGACATGAAGCCACCGGCTCCTTTTGAGAAGTCGGGCATAATGAGTTGCACCAGTGAAGGGTATGCCTGGTTAGGTGTATCTGCCAACCACAGTTATTAAAAGTTTTATAGTCACGA
>Ga0307513_10003431_pt1 | contig 21493 bp, 26 predicted proteins | sample 15_EM_MG_FD_202174 | JGI IMG/M metagenome (GOLD analysis project Ga0307513, IMG submission 202174) | Populus trichocarpa ectomycorrhiza microbial communities from riparian zone in the Pacific Northwest, United States - 15_EM | ecosystem: Host-associated > Plants > Roots > Unclassified | place... | reverse complement strand
GTCCTGCGCCAGAATCTAGGTGACTGCAGATAACGAAATAGGTGGAATGAGATCCTTCTAGAATGTGGTAGGGTCCAAGTGTGCGGGGGGTGTTTGGCGACTGAGCTGGGGGGATAGGGGGTGCAGACAGGGGGGGCGTGGATGCGGCGAGGGGACCTCCTGTAGGATACCGGGAAGACTGTAGAGGATTGGGTATGCTTTATACTTGGAAACGCAGCATTTGACCCAAATTATTAAGATAGAACGAACGAAAGTTCTAATGAATTTCAGTCGAAAGCGGGCGCAGGGACAACAAAGGAAACCCATTGGGCCCATGCCCATCGTCCGTGGCATCCGTGGGCTCATATTGCGACCCTGAAACCTCATGTTGCCGGCGTTGGACTGTACAAGGCCAGAGTGCTACTATTCGAGCCGAGTAATATGAGATGATGAGGCTTTTTTCTGGGCCGGGGGTAGGCCAGGGGTCACTCCTGTTCCTGTTTATTTGACGATTCGCGTCGCGTCGAAGCAAGCAAGCAAGCAAGCATGCGGGCCCACTACCGCGAGGCTCGCGACTCGCGGCTCGACGGAGCCTTAATTCAATAATTTAATGTTACTCCTAGCTTGAACCTCGTCAAGACCAGCTCCGTTCACTTCGCTCTACCAGCGATGATCGCGAGTCCTCCAAACCCAAACTCTTCCAAAAACCGTGTCCCTCATGGCGATGAAATCGTCGCACTACGGTCTCTCGTCCAATTCGAGGCCAGTGTCCTCCAAACTCTAGACGAGTCAATCAAACGGGCCAAGGCCACCCAAGCTGAGTCTGAAATTCGTCTCGAGGCCGCAAAGAGAGAGCTCGAAGCCGCCATGTCCGCGTTGGCGGCGGCCCATGAATCCGTGGCCACGCTGGAAACTCTCCGCGAGCCACTTCAAACATCGATGAATACAAAGCTTGGTATACTTCATCCTATCAGGAGAATGCCCACTGAATTGCTCGTCGAGATATTTCAGTACCGCGTCGAGGAGGATGAGACTGTCCGCAGGCTCGATGCCGATCTCGATGGCAACTGGGGACTCTGTGATGCACCTTTGACGCTTAGTGCGGTGTGCTCGAGATGGAGGGAAATCGTTCTCTCTCAGCCCTGTCTCTGGAGATTCTTCAACATCACTGCATCACATTTTGCCCCTCAGTACCAGCTAAATCAAGCAGTGAACCCTCTCAACGCTCGTCTCAAGCACTGGATTGTTCATTCGCAAGACAGAAAAGTCTCAGTTGCCATTCGAGGAATTGGCGATGCTTTCGACACTGACGGTACCAAGAGCGGCCCGCTCATTCGCAAAATCTTGGCTGGATTTGGCCCGCGTCTGGAAAGGCTGCACTTCCTATTCACAGGGTGTATGGCTTTCGACCACGTTCTGGGTCCCACAACTACCTCGTAGGTCGGTTATGTCCTCCCGCGATCCGTATTTGACACTCCCCTCGTAGCGACCTTCCCGAAATACTTCATTTACACGTACACGTGAGCGACCATGTAGCACCCAACGTAGCCCTATTCCCCACCCGCGCCTTTGCAAAATCCAAAAAGCTCATTGCCCTCTCTCTTCGGAACGCCTGGTGGGACAAAGACCTTTCTCTCCCCAGTCTAACGATCTTCGATGTCTACAACCCCGACTGGAACATCTCTCCTCACCAGCTCTTCCATGTAATCGCCCACTGTCCCGAACTTAAACATATGCCTATCGAATTCGAGTACAAAGCTTCTCTGCAACCAATCATGAATCGCATCACCCTCCCGAAATTGGAAGAGTTACAGACGACGTGCGAGTGGATCACACGGGCGGGTCCCAGTTTAAAAGCAGGACTTGCGCTCCCTGCGTTGATCAAGCTCCAACTCTACGGGACGGGTGATGTTGACGTTCTGGCTTCCTTCATTCGAGATGTCGCGCCACGACTACAATACCTCCACCTTGGACTCAGTCCACCTCAATCGCAAGAGAGCGAACTCAACCTACTGCCTCTGCTCCATGCGGCGGCGAACATCAGCGAGCTGGAGCTCGACTCGGTGGCAGTCCAAAGCTCAATATTTGACGAGATGGCACGATCGTCAGCGGCTCCGGAAAATGGAGAGGGAGTGTGCTTGTTGCCCAACGTTACTAGCTTGATTGTCAAAAATGCGACGCTGGCGGATGCGGATGCATTGCTAAGATTCGTGGCATCTAGGACTAAGGAGGAGGGTGAGAAGAAGGCGTTCCCAAGGCGGCTAAGGAACGTGCTTCTGGTGGGTGAAAACAATATTGGAGCCTGGTACGAAGCACAAATCATCACCATGCTTGAGGGGTCACAGTCTTCACCAACGCCCGAGGAGAATGCTTGATTTTGTCATGTACCCGCCATAAGCCGTTTACGAAATGGCTGTTCGGTCAGAGAATGATTTGTCGTCCACTCAACCATAGATAAATAATACATCCCGGTGTATCCGATCATACCACTGGTCCATGAGACCGTTGTAATACCTCCATCTAGTATTCTATATCATACAGCCTTCGTCTCTTCGTGATCGTGACCATGCTTGTGGTCGTGGCCATGGTGGCCATGGTGGTGGTGCTGTAAGCCCGGTCGATCAGTGGCTTCAAGGTTCACAATACCGTTCTCGACCGCCTGCGCAAATCTCGTGTCCCACTGCTTGTCATATGGCAAGGTTTTCTCGTCGACCGATTCTTCGAAGCTGAACGGTGTGATATGGAGTACCCTAGTGCCCTGGACCTGGATGAGCGTGATGACACTCCCAACTCCTCCCTTCCCGCGCAGCGTCTGACTCTGCTTCAGCACTGTATCAAAGCTACCGTTGATTTGTTCCTCTACAACCCTGTCGTTTGCTTGAGCAACCTGCTTTCGTACCGCGTCGAGGGTGGTGACCCCGAGTCCGGTCAGGTGGAAAGTGCGTGAGATAGCACGCGCGGTATTCGAGGTCCAGAAGGCGGGGTTGGGCGAGAGTGTGACAACAAGGAGGTGAGTAAGGACCTTTTCCGGCGTCGATTGCAAGGTGAGAGCGTGAATTGCGGCAGTGCCGACCTTTCCACGATAGAGCTAGTGGAAGGAGTCGGACCAGTCAGTCTCTGGAGGCGGGCCAACAGCAGCAACAGCGTACCTCAATCCATCTCTTCAGTCTCACCTCGGCTTCGTAAGTTTCCCGTTCAACCGTGCCAGGAGCAGCGTTGGCAAGGTGTTGGAGACTGTTATGTACTCCAGCCTGGCTGCTACAAAACGCCTTATGGCTCTTCCAATTTGATGTCTGGCATTCTTTGCTCTGAGAAAGAGGCGGTGATCCCGGAGTCAGGCGTCGAGTCAGGTTGGTGGATTACAGAAGACGCACGCAATATGACACTTGCTTGCAACGAGCACACCAGAAGAGTTTGATATCCGGTGCAGTCTTCTCGCAAGCCTGACAGTGCCGGGTCTGGTTCCCACTCGACGTGGCGGGGGTAGCAGCAGCCATTTGGGATATTTATTGCAGGGATGAGAGGAGTCAACGCTAGGCTGCCTCAAATAGTATCAGAACAAGACAGAACGCGATAGTGAGTTGTGGAGGAAGGAACGAAGAGGTCGAAGTTTGCCGTACACAAGCTGCCAAACTTCGTCACCCTTTCAGTCACGAATGAGTCATGTCTGGCACACGCCCTTCTTAGCTAGAATATCTAGATTGATCACTGCGAACTGCTTGATCTTGCTGCTTCTTGCTTGTCACAATGGTTACCCATTCTGATGAGATTTCCGGACTTCCAAGCCGTCCAAAGCTTCCGATCGCTGTATGCTGTGCTTGACATTGAGTAGTAGGGCTTGGCGCATGGCTGGCCGTTGTCACGTAACCGGCATCCCAAAACCCCACAGGGACTTATAAGGTCAACTTTATAAAGATAGTTGCATAGAAATTTAGCTATGGGACCTGCCGTGCCTTTGGGGCGAAGTAGCCAGCCTGAGAGGAGATTACTGGCACACTATGTTCCATCCAGGCACTGGTCAACCGTTTCCTGTTGCCCGGGACCGTGAATAAGCGTCCAAATTGATTGTCCTCAAGCGTTTTCTGATAAACATCCTCCGTCGAATGGCTTTCCGGCATTTCTTGATTCGTGTCACTGCACCATTATATTAATCTACATACCTCAGGCGTCAAACGTAAAGCATTGCTTTCCGTACTCTTCCTTGGCCTGGAGAAAGGCATAGGCGCCATGCATGGCCACGGAAGTCCCCATCCTATCCACTTCTTCGCATAAGAAAGCTTAGTCAGCTCCCGGTCGTCGAACACGTGCTCAGGGTTCATTGTCTTCTCAACATCTTCTTTGGCTCCGGAAAGAGCATTGTTCGTCGGACCATCATCATTCGCAACCAGGAACAGGTCCTGGAATCCGAAGAAGCCCTCGTTTTCATTTGGAAAGGGAGATATGTAAAAACATGTCGTTCCTGCCAACTCAAAAGTAGTCGTCGACGCACAATGTCAGCCCATCGGTAAAGGTGAGTCAATGTCTGGGCAACAACCGCACCAATACCTTTTACAGTAATGACTTCCCGCAATGGTCTATCGCACCGGGATCTTGCAATACTTGATGAGGGTCCGTATTAACATTGGTGAATGTTTCCGTGAGGTGAGAATCGCTGAGCTCAGAGGAGTGAGTGGTGCCCTCCGCTGCTTGGCTTCATATATACGCGGAAGCCCATTTAGTTGCATTCAGCGCTTTGTCCCCGTCCAAAAGCCCGCAAGAAGATTACAACTTGCAGGTCTGCCCGTACAGAACATTTGTACTGATCACGAGCTTGTAGATAGATCAGACCAAGTAGCCCTAAAATGAGTCCTTTGGCTCCAGTGAAAAGTGTTAGATGGGAAGGTAAAAGAGTCCCATATCTAATCGGGTTTCGCTTCCCACTAGGGACATCAGCTATGGTGGACATCTGTACTCGGGAATTGGATGACAAGCGGACCACAAGAAGCACCAACTGCTCGATTAAATGCGTCTCGAACTCCATGCAGGTGCATTGTCTGAACACTCGTCTGTGTTCACACATATCTGGATATTCGTAAGTATGAAGTCCTTGGTGTTTTCCTAGTGTATTTAAACGGATTCCAGATGAGGTACTCAGAGGTATTGCTAGCCAGGCCCGTAAGAACATTGGGTCGATGTGCAAGATGCTGGTCTGCGTTCCGCGGGGGGGCAGGTTGCTGACTAGACCTAGCTGCACCCAAGCACCAAAATATATTCCGATAGAACGTAGAGCCTTTACGTCCACATCCTCCGACTGCCCATCCTCCGCGTATGTTTCACCGGACTGCCGGGACTGGGCACGGGGGCACGGGTGCTGGCCACCTTTACCAACTCGGGCAGGATATCCGGGTGAGGTGCGTTCAGGTAAATTGATACACACGGGCTAGCCAGCCTTCTCTTAAATATGTATAGATAGTTCAGGGTTCTGATGTTCAGCTGCGTTTCGGCAGCTAACCTATCTGGATTCCAAACACACCACCTTCCCCCGCGTACATGATATCAGCCGTTCATAACCTGCCCCTTCCTGTTCAACTCAATATTGCATGCAACTCTTGTCAAGGTGGCGAAGAACCCATTCTATTGAAGAGATTCTAGCAAGATAGAGGTCTTAGACGCCTGCAGAACTTACGTTCTTCCCCAATCTCAAAATAGACACTGACGCAAGGAAACGCCATGAGAAGATAGTACCGACCAATTGTCTATTGTGCTATAGGATATAGGATACGAGATTCGATCGTTCTTGTTTGCCCCTACTTTTGTGGCTCCCGCTCAATAGTCTTGCTGACGTCTCGGGATTCCACTAAGTATTTTGCGTACTCTTCTCATTGTTGTATGCCCTTTGCACTTGACGTCAACTTTAAGGTTTTCAAACAGTGAAAACCGCTTGGGAAGATAATCGAGTAGAACAAATTACTTTTACCATCCAAGGAGTCATTTTTGCGGAGTCAACGACCCCTGATTCAGCGAGGACCGGAACATCCTAGTATTCCCGATCCGGCTCCGTGGCTAGAGGTGGACATGATACTGAGCAAAGTGGTAGACACCGTGATTCATTCAGTGAGGAAGCATCCAATGATAGGAAACCCTGGGGGATCTCGCGTCGAACTGGTTCTTCAATGATTAGGTAACTACCATATCGCTAGTGTCCGGTGGAAGGTACCCTGAGACGGTCCAAGATGGCCTCAATAGAGGAGACCGGCCAGGGAGGTTCAGGGTGGTCGCGGGTGAGGATGGACACAAAGGCCGAGCCACGGCTGGTTGCTTGAACCCACCCACGACAACGGTTTGCAGAAATCAGCAATCAGCGGAATACCATTCATACGAATTACATAGCCAGTGGAGATGCCAACCACGACTACAACGACTGTAGCTGCGGCTTTGGCAGCCTCGCATCCTCCCGCAGGTGGGACTCACTTCTGACGGAGGACAAGTCTCCTATGTACCACACTGACCCGGATTCATCTCAGTAAGAGTGGGTGGGCGACGGGTCTCGATTTCGAACCAGCCGCGCCCGAAACACGCCGAAACCGCAACAACAACCGATACCGATGTGTCCGTCTAATTTCGGCTCTTCCCGATTTGTGACCTCCCAAGACTCATCTGAGGTACCCTGTAGGCCACATGAGAACGAGGAAGGCGTAATTGAGGACAGTAGAGCTGACTATCCGCGCCCCATTGACGCTGCTCATGCCGCAGCAGGCCATCGCCGAATCGAGCCTGCGCACGAATACCAGGAGGAAGACAGGAAGCGTAATCAGACCACCCATGCCAATGCTGGGGAGCATCCCACACCCCAGGCCGAGGACATTCGAAAGAAGGACCGAGCGGACACGCGCATCAACCAGCCCGCTGGAAAGGGAGTTGGAACGTAAGGGAATATAATAAGGAAGCAATTATTTGTGCGCAAAGACATTTCCTCGACTCTAGACCGATCTCATGTATTTGGGTCAATAGCACGCTGTATTCTGACACCAAATGAAATCACAGATATACTATGACATTGATAATTTTATTGTCTTATAGCACTTTTGGTGCTCATCAGCTCGCCCTGATTCTGCTATGTCCAACCCCGACAGAGAAATCAATGTTGCTTCCACCAGTCCACCTGTATTTCAACAGTCTCCGGGCGTTGACGCCCACCTTTCTTCCATGCATTCTTTTGGACTGCAAAGGCAGATGCCTCAGGTTTAAGCCGCTCGCACACCAAGGAGTGGGCTGCTATTCCACCACAGCAGGACAACCCGACCCGCGAATCGAGGCCAAATCGAGGTCGATCAGCCGTCCATGCTCTGTCGCTCTCCGGTTCAAGCCAGCACATGATATTACCATCGCTGGTCCCACAGTGCATTTTGGAGTGCGCTAGATTCCGTGAGTGCCAATGACTATAGCTCATCACAGATACAAAGGTGGCAGACTCGCCATCGGTTCGCATCCCAGAATACACCCCACTTTCGTCTTCGTCTTCGTCCAGCTGGTTGATTAGTACATCCAGTTTCGATAAGTACTTGCCGTCCCTTCCCCGTCTCTTGCTGTTATTTGTAGCACCGTCATTACCTCCATCATGTTGGATTTTCGTGGTGACCAAAATGTGTTCCGCCTTCAATACGTAGCGAAATTCTCAAATATTTGCGACAAATGTTGCTTGACATCCACGCCCCAACGTTGTTAATTTCTCATGGATGCGTGCGTGTCGCGTCAGTCGAGAGAAGGTAGGTTTGGTGCAAATTCTTGCAGCGCCTTTTGCGCGGGCAAGCCAGAAGAACATCCCCGTGCAAGCATGCCCCACAGATTCTGCTGAAATACGCCACTGGCTACCCTGCGAGGCACGAACACCATTTCCGGTTCGCAGTCCCATTGAGAGTTATCAAACTTGTAATCGACCGTCGAGGAAATGAATCAAATCGGTTTCTTGATTGCAGGATTTTGGCCCCTTGGACGGGTAAGTCCCGGGTGAGTTTTTGTCATCCCCCCCCAAGGCTTATACGAACCTGGTTCATTAGCAGCTTTGACACTGCAATTGTCAGACTCATGGTGGGCCATGACGTGACTCATACTTCTGCGGAACGGCTGTTTGCACCATCTCTTCTGTCGTAGAAACGATTCTTCGGAAGCTGGAAGAGGTTCGGTTCAAGAGGGTGGAAGGGTTATGCAGATTCGGGGGACGATGATCCGCTCGGTACGCGTCCCAGTGACGTCTGATGGACCTGTTGAAGTTAGGATTTGATGACGGCATGCCATGCTGTTGACACCAGCAAACAAAGCGTCTCAGACGGCTGATCTGATCTGATGTCGATGAGTTGAAAATTCTTGAATCTGGTCATTGGGAAGTTAATTAAGGATGAATGAAGCCTGATGTAAGATGAGTTTAACCCAATGGATCTGTGTCCATTGGTTGCCCTCACTGCTCCCGATTCAGCGCTTTGTCATGAATATCTATCGTCCATGTACTCGACCACACCCCTCACAACGAGCAGGAGCTCCTTGCTGCCGCTGCCGGCGAGCTTTGGACTTTGGGTTCAGTGTCGGTGCCGGTGGGTCCATCAGCGCGGCTTGCACACCGCTTGCGCACCGAATGCACAGCGTTGCCCGCATCACTGAGATGTGTCAACGTTGCCACTTGGATGGATAATCGTTTCCGCGAACATCAGACACACCACCCATCTTCTACAGTGAGTGGGCCGGCTTCACTCTTCCCCTTCGCTGCGCGGGGCGATGCACAAACAATACTACCCAAATCTTTTATTTAGTTTGTAACTGGGTTTCCTTAGTTGCTACAAGCTAGAGAATGATCCCTCCGCTTGCTAGGCGCTTGCTAGGTTTACTCCCCACTCTCGACCTCATCGGTTTCCGGCCCGCCTAAGGCCACGCCACACGACCATGGTGAATATAGGACTCACACCTTGGATCGATTTCGTCGTATTCTTCCCACCACTCCACATCAATCATCGCAACCCATCCATCAGTCACAGCTCTGGTCTTTTTTTGGCCGGACTTTCGGTATATAACACATCAGTCGAACAAGCACCGACTTTTCCTCAGCGAACAGCTCCTCTTCCTTTTTCTTTCAAGCCTTTTTCTTTCCTCTTCAAAGTCGCTGGGCGACCCTCTTTTCTTATCCCTTTTTCGTCATTTTCTTTTCTATTATCTTCTATTTTTTTTAAATTCCTAAACGAAGGAAATCATGCTCTTCACGACTACTGCCTTCGCTCTCGCGGCCTTTGCCTCTTCGGCCTACGCCCACATGGAGATGACCAAACGTGAGCACCCTCTACTCCTACCCTCATGCCTTATACTCAATTCTTGACTCCAGCCATCCCCCTCCGCTCGAAGTTGAACAAGAACTCGCCCAACCCTGACTTCAGCATGACGGCTCCTCTCTCAGCATCTGGGTCTGACTTCCCGTGCAAAGGTTACCTCGTCGATCTTGACTCTCCCGCTGGTGCCCCTACAGCCTCCTGGCCGGCGGGCAGCAATCAAAAGCTCGGCATCGGTGGTAGCGCGGCCCACAATGGCGGTTCCTGCCAGCTTTCACTTTCGTACGACAGTGGTAAAACGTTCAAGGTCATCAAGTCGATCGAAGGTGGTTGCGTCAAACCTGGTGGCGGCGACAACAGCTTCGACTTTACTGTCCCCGAGGACGCAAAGTCTGGAGACGCCGTCTTCGCCTGGACGTGGTTCAACCAGATAGGTAACCGCGAGATGTACATGAACTGTGCGGCGGTCACCATCACCGGTTCCGGCACCGACGACCTCTCGAGCAACCCCGACATATTCGTCGCCAACGTCAACAATGGATGCGGTACGACTGAAAGTACTGACGTCGAGTTCCCTGATGGCGGTGAGGACGTAGAGGTGATCAGCAAAGCCAAGCTCGCCCCACCTACCGGCACCTGCGGTTCCTCTGCCCCGGCTAAAAACCCTGTTGGTAACGGTACTCCTCCCCCGGCTGGTAACGACGGTGCCGACGACGAGGAGGAAGAGGATCCTGCGCCGGTTGAGAAGGAGACTCCCGCGCCGATTAAGAAGGGGACTCCCGCGCCGGTTAAGAAGGGGACTCCCGCGCCGGCTAATGGCAAGCCCAAGGGGACTACGCACACCGTTAAGGTGGGCGATGTCTGCGCCACCATTGCTGCCCAAGGCGGCATCACTGTTGCTCAGCTCATACAGAATAACCCCACTATGTACGTTTCCGCTTTCCCTCCACTTGGATTTCTAAACTCACTTTTCCTTCTCTTTTATAGTAACTCCGGTTGTACCAACCTCACCGTTGGCCAAACCCTCAACCTCCGCCGCCGCTCCCGTATCATGCGCGAGTACTACTAAGCGATTTACCCTGAAGCGGCACCATTCAGTTAATGAAATAAGGTACCACAAACATGTAGCAGTAATAGTGAGGATTTTCCAAAGAGAGAAGTGACGACCAAAAAAGGCTCTGCGCCCCATCCAATACGAAGATGAAATGGAGCACTTACATAGCTGGTTGGAATACAAAGGGGGTTTTCTTTTGCTAAAGATGTGCATGTGTACAATTGCGAGGTATGAGACAAAGTCTAGGTTCATTGCGAGACGGAGCCAGAACATATGCAGTCCAGTTCAGGTGTCAGTAAAGTCCGGTCGAAGCAAAAGTCAATCCGAGAAGACAACACAGTTATCTTCCTCTTTTCTCGGGAACGTTCACAACAGCAGCTGCTCCATTGCACTCTGCACGTCCTTCCCCTGTTGTGGCTGAGGCTGGCCCGTGCTCCTCCCACGCCTGTGCTGTCCACTCCGCGGCAGACTACTCCCCGTTCCCGCTCCCGCTCCCAGTCCCGCTCCAGCCCCATTCCGTGCAGCAGCCGTCGCATAGCCAATTTGGCGCACACCCCATTCGCTCGACTCCTTTGCGCTCGAACTGGGTCGGGGCACCAACGACGGCGTTCCTGCCATGCTGGGGGGATTGAACTTCGCCGTGGTAGGTGAGGCGGATAAGTTTCTCGAGCTCGCTGCCACGCCCATTGGAATTCCCACCACGCTCCTCCGCACACTGTGTATCGGGCTGCGTGGCCGTAACTCATTAATCTTCGTGTTAGGTTCGAGGAGTAACTGAAGAGCAGTGAGAGCCATAAACGCGTCATTTCCAGCATTGTGCATCTTGCATGTGCGTTCAGGTTCGATGCCCACTGTGCGTAGGAGATTCGTGAGCGAGAGGGTCGACCCAGGCTGGCGTGGTTGCTGTGGGTTGTAAGGATCCAACTGAGCAAGTTCTGGACGCCGTCCGGCGAGAAAAAGCTGGCGCTCAAAGGTTGTTGTGTCCACAATGAGCACATTGGACGGAATACCTGTTGGTAGGTGTCAAAACAATGGGAGGCACTTGGAGACGAGGGTACGTACGTATCTTCATCTCTACCATACGGTCGAGATCACCCGCTGCGCCGTGCGCGACTAGGACGAGGTCGTTGACTCGGGTTTCCGATTCGGGACTCGCAAGGCTATCGATGGCAGCTTGAATGACTTTCGGTAGTGTTACCTTGGAAATTAATTGACTCTCTCCATACTGGGTAAGTTGTCAGAAGTGCTTCGATGGGCCTTACTACAGACTAACCGCGTAGTCCAGTGGAAAGTTTGGGAACCGTTTGTTTACCATCTTATCCACATAGTCTGAAATGATGAAGTGCCCCTTCCTACGACGAGTAAGAGTACTTCCATCAGGTTCTATAAATGACGCTCACCGATAGTTTTCTCGCGGGTTTGGTGGCCAAATGCCGGAACCTTGGACGTGGGCAGACCTCAACGCGGCATAACCCCATTCCAAACACGCATTAGGATTCTTCTCGCTCCACTCAAAATCCACCGCCAAAAAATTCTTGTCCTTGGCATCCCAAATTTGTTGGATCGTAGCCGGCTCGCCAGCTCGGATTCGGACCTTCTGGGCAGCGAGAACCGCCGCAGGCAGGGTTGCGTGCAGTTTCTTGTAGAACGGTAATTCTGAAATGTGACGCATGTGCCTTTGTTGATTTTCGAATGGCCGAACCTTGATCTATTAGGAGGCCGATTTAGACACGTCTTCTACAATAGAAGAATCAGGTGCCGTACGATGTTGTCAACCAGTGGAAGAACTTCTCCGAATCTGCGAGACGCCTATCAATATTTGCCGCAGATACCTACAGGATGAGTCCACTCACCTCGTCCGCACCATCTTAATAAAGGCGCTGACCGAGCCCGTTTTGGTCACAATATGTGCTCTGCCGCTATATACGTCGGTCACAACAATGACTGGCCAGCCGAATTCGAGAAAACTCTCAAAGGTCTGAAAGAGGTGGCCCCAGGTCTTGTCGTACCAAGCGATATTGTGGATCTGGAAGTGTCCGAGATAGGCTGAATATACCTATATGCGGATGTAAACCACACAGGCTCCGAATCTAGTCGACCTTACCGAGTGGAGATCACATTCCCAACCGGCGTGTGGGTCGACGAGATTGAAGTCAGACATTATAGAGTATTAGAATATTGCTGTGGTGATGATACGTGTGGAAGTATCTCGCTGTCCAAAGACCCGAGAGCGCCGCCTTGTTCGGAGTTGTAATATTAACTTGGCTAGAAGCTGGAGCAGCCCAGAATCCGATTCGAATATCTGCACTAGGTGGATTGTGAAACGCGGGCCTGCCCCGAGAAGGGTGGTGCGGATCAAGGTGCGAATGCCTTCTTATTTGCAATTTTATTTGGTCCCCTTCTTTGAACCCGTTGCTCTCAATTACAAATGGGAAGCCTCGTCAAGCACGTCATGACCGTCATGGAGCGAATTGCGCCTCTACGTCTAGCTGAGAAATGGGATAAAGTAAGTCAAAAGCCGTTCCGGAGCGACCTACCAGAACTGAAAGCCGATCGCTCAGGTCGGGCTAGTCGTGGGTTAGCATTTATTACACTAGATTATAGACTCTACATCCCATTTCGACCTGACAGAGTCCCCCTTGCGTCATTCCAACAAACGACAAGTTTTGTTAACCATTGAGTGAGGAAATCCCAATAACATGTCATCTACTTTATGACGACCATCTGTCAGCCTGACAACGGAGGTTTGTGAGGAAGCTCTAGCCTCGAACACCGGAGTGATCGTCGTGTACCATCCCCCGATCTTCTCACCCATTACTTCAATGACCCTCTCAGTTCCACTCCAAGCTTCGCTTCTCAGATGTGTGGCGTCTGGAGTATCCGTATTCTGTCCTCATACAAGCCTAGACAGTACCAAAGGAGGAGTAAACGACTGGCTTGCCACAGCATTCTCAAAGTATCTTTTGCCAGACATAAACCGTATACAACCGTTAGAACAGAAGATAGGCGAGGAGACAGGCGTCGGAGTAGGTCGAATGGTTACCCTGGCACAACCGACTCCTCTGGCCACCCTCATTCCTGATATCAAGAACCATCTGGGCGTTCACCATGGTACGCTCAACAGAACTCCCATGCGAGCACTCTCTCATGGACTCTCCGTTCAGTTCAAGTAGCAGACGCGGCCAAAGAGGTTCAGACGATCGCTATTTGCGCAGGTTCAGGAGGGTCGGCGTTTGGTAGCATCAAAGCAGATTTATACTGGACTGGAGAAATGTCCCATGTAAGTTCACTATACGAAAGGCACACCCGTTGAGGGCTACTTATTCGAGATAAAGCACGAGATTCTGGCGGCCGTGGCACGGGGCACTAGCGTTGTTCTATGTATGTCTTGATCTTCGTGGACACCATTAGCTTGCTGATATTTGTTTATGTAGGCGGCCATAGCAATACCGAGCGTGGTTACCTCCCTCTTCTCCAGAGAAAACTCACAGCCGGTTTAGAAGAGGAAGGCGCCCACGACGTGGAAGTTGTAGTCAGTTCGAAGGATAAGGATCCTCTAACAATATTATAGTCGCATCGGGAACATGCCGGAAATCTTGAGCTGCTTGAGTGACCGACAAACTCAGGTAGACTGCCTTGGTTTGAATGTAACCAGTGAGAGCCATCGATTGACCAAACTGTAATCACAAACACAGCCAATTTGTTGCTGTGGAGTGGGCGCCTGAAAAAGCGAAATTTTGTAGGACATCTCCAAGAGCGGGTGTCAACTTGCACTGGAGAATCTTATTATCTCCACCTGATCCTCACTCCAGACGGACACACATACCTCCAAGTACAAACGCCGACCCTTTCCTCGACTTTGGCAGGAAAGTTGGATAATATCACCGCTACAAGGCGTGGAGGCACGCCCATAGTGAAATGAATACTAAAACCTACAGCCTGATTTCCTAGAGGTTCCATTGTCCACCCCATCTGCTTCCCCGCCACATTAAATTCCGGATCCTTGTATAAATCTCCCTTGCATGCTGGGATGGTGCAAAGCGTACAAGTGAGAAGGGTGGCCTTAACCGCATCACGCTTGTAAAGGATGGTCATGCCACTGACAAGGCGCCCGCGAAGTGGCGAGATGTAGCATGACGTGCCGCACCAATCACGGTTGATGGTGATCGTTGGTGGGATTGAGATAGGAAAAGCACTGAGGGAGATATGCTTGAGGTTCGAAATGGATACTTGGGAGGCTGCAGAACGGTCCAGAGCCGCAGATTCCTCACGTTGTCTACATAGAGTAGCGGTGAGACTGGAGCAATAAGACTTGGACACTCCTCACTGATAGTCCTCCTCAGTCTTTGAAGAAGGGTGCGGTGTTAGTGGTTAGAATCTGTGGTGGGTCAGGCCACGCACCAATCGCATCGCTGTCTAGCTGCACGGCTCGCTCAACAACCAGAACTGCAAATATTATGCTAATGCTTCCTTCTCATAGATCGTACTCACCAGTATCGATTTAGGACCACAGAGGAGGGTGGTGAGTCAGTACGTCGACCACTCGGAGACGGTGGATTCCAAGATCCCAGGCCCTCGCATTCGCCTTGCACGACGCCTCTGGCGCCGCAGTCACGTCTGCTTAAATTATATAGCAGTACAGTCTCACAAGTGGCGCTGCCACACCTGGATCCGGGCTTGACGTTGCTTGATCCGAGCTTGAAGCTGAACTCCCGAAATTGTTTCTGAAGGGTCACGATCACCATTCGAGTATCTCCAACGTCGTTTATGTAGCTATTCCATCGTCAATTTCTACTTTTCTGGCTGCCCGGCGTGTCAATGAGAGAGCGAATTGGAGCATCTGAGAGGAGAGTTGACTGATTCGATCCAGCTCCTGTAAGTAGATAGAGTAACTTTGGTAGCTTGGTTGACGGAAAGAAAGCAGGCAGGGTTCGAATCCCATGGGAACATCACTCCGATGGGTTGGTCTATCGGCGAATGACCCCTCTGTGGCCTCTCTCCGCATTGCCAATACTTTCGTTACTGTATACTCCTGGGTAGCACTCCAGCATTGTTTTCCCGAGTGGATGACCACTGCATTTGATTTTGTTGGATAATGTCCGACATACATTTATTTGCGGTTGGTGTTGGAGTTGATGATTCCTCCACTTACTGGCCGGGTAGCGTAGCGGCAAAGCACCTTACTAGATTTAGGGAGTCCCCCCGGTCTCACCTATCTTTTCTCTTCCTACAGTCGGAAGTCACCAAGCACGAGCGCGAAGTGCGCAGAACTTAGACCCAGCCAGCGTTCTCTATGCGGACCTCTTCGAATATCTGACTGAATACGAGGATGGCAATGTGGAGAAGAACCAAGCTGTGATTCTAGCTCCGAAAGGAGGGACTTTCCATCGAGACCTGCCATCAATCTGCGGGCTCCGAAGTGCTTGCTTACTAGGCTTGTTAAGCCCACTCGAGTCGTTTGCGATTTTCAGGAGGCACGCCACCCTTCGACCTTCACTTTCCGGTTCCGTCCCGCACCGAAGAAGATGGACACTGGGGAGTACTCGAGAGCCGGTGTGTGCATTTAATACAATATCCAGGCGGAGACGAGGACGAACAGGACGAACACGAGGATGCGGCGGGCGACATACACGTCGGAGGAGACACGGTGATGAAATTTCTGCTAGCAGAGGCGTCGCGGGTGCCGTATAAATTTGGAGAGCAAACGCTTTGTTCGAGACGTCTACTCCCAACAAGGACGACCTGTAGGTGCAAGTAGTGCTCGTGTCGTGCCACTGACTCTATGGCCATAGAATACATCCCAATACACCGCCTGTTGAGCCTCAGATCGCCTCAATCGCTTCCCGTCTGCCCTAACAAACCGACAAGGTAGACGCGGATGGCCAAGACGATAAGTCGGACGATGACAATATCTCTGACGAACTTGATGCACTAGAAGAAGAGATTGGTATTGCGGGAGATCGCGAGCAACGATTCGAAGTACTCCGTCAAGAGTCCGGCTATTGGATCCACGGCCTTTCGACTTTTCTAATTGCTCTTGCCGAACAGGATGATGGAGATCAGAGACCAACGTGAGAATGACCATACTGAGATCTCCGACGAGAAGGGAGTCATCCGCCCTGTCTCTGTAAGTCGGTCATTGTTGCATGCGTGCTCGGTCTAAGGTGGATCTAGAAACGAGAAGAGATGCGTATTGCACTTCTATCATCGAAATGTCCAACGTGCAAGATCATGGATAAGCACCTCGGGGCGAGTTCCTGTGCCAACTCGACCAGAGGCGAAAAATGACGTGGTTCACGCTACAGGAATCGGATCGTAAATACTCCTCGACTCGTTCTGCACGAGTATTTGTGGAACATGGACCATGGCTCGTTATATAAAGGTGCTGCTTGCGTTATATATTTTATCGGTGGGGTAACAAAAGATAGGTAAGCTGTCGGCAAAGCCTGTGGCATTTTGCGCTTGCACTCAGCTTTCAGGTTGATCGGCTTTGAGAAACTAGGAAATGATGATGATTTCAACACGTGGAGATGAGGCTTAGTCAGTTAGGTATGTTGAATCCTCCTTTAGGACAATGTATAATCCGATAGCACCTGGTAGGAGTTTTTCAGAAATTATACATCGCCCAGGCTCAGCGACGAAGACGATGGACTTCGGAAATCCAAGATACGGTCTTCCAACCGCAATGGGAATGAAGATTTTGACCTGCAAGTGTCCCTATGTAATGCCTAGGTAGCCAATCAACCTAGTGAATTTGAAGGCATGTGACCAAATAAGTTGAGCTACACGAGGGTCTCTGGTCGGTTGCTACTACAATAACTCTATGGTTGTATGACACTTAATAGGTGGAACATACCAGAAAAGTTACGACGTGATCCCCACAAGCTCGAAAAGTTTGATCTGACAACCACAAGGGGCCGGGTCTATCAAGCATGCATACCAGCTCCTTGACCATTTGCAATAAACACTTCTGTTACCGCTTGTACATCCTTGGGCCCCATTCTTGGAGCCGTGAGGGACATCGTAGCAGTTCATCTGTTATGCTTTTGTGAAACGCGACCTCCCTGTGTAGCCTGTACAGCCAGCTCTCTGAGTATGAAAGAAAATAGTATTGTATAAATATCTAGCCCTGTAGTTTGCTTGGCAATATTTGGTGGCAAAGGATGTTTCTTGCAGTTCGCTTCCCCTCCATGAGTCACTCGGGCGCCCTGCCGATCGTAGAAGCTGTCAAAAAGATCATGAATATCTATTATGGCTACTATCCCGATATGGCAAAAGTCTGTATCACAACTTCTGCTGGTCTCCTGAAGACGTCGTGTTCCAGGCGCTGCTCCGCCATGCTATTGCATCTAGCTCGGTTGCGTTGGAGTGCTGGAAATTCCTCCAAGCATACTTCAACGATGTTCTAGAACAGCACGGCGGCCATACAGACCCGCAGTCCCTTATCCTCATTCCTCGTCATGGCCAATGGGAAACCGTCGATGGAAAACTCCTGAACATGAGTGAAACGACTCTTGGAGATCTTACCGAGGAGATGAACACCCATGCTCGCTGCCTAGTATCGTTCGTTTCCCAGATGGCCAACCATAGTCCGCTCCCGCGGGAAGACCCCAGGTGAACTTATAAGTAACAACACACTCCACCGGCGGGTTGCTGAATTTCGTGAACAGGTAAATCGACGAATGTACCTCTTTAGAGCTTAAGTAACATAGGATTGAGATATTGGAACCAGAGGGGTATACTTGCCCTGTCACTACGCTCAAGGACAAGGCTGGATCCTAGCTAGACGAGGTAAATTGGCCTCCATTGAAACTCGAGGTGGCACAATGCTGCCTTTTGCCCTCGGCAATACCCAGGTGCGTAGAGTATTGTGTAACACATGGCCTGGCTAGTTGACCACGTGCCGTAGAATTCGATTTGGAAGTATATCCAAATGTTTACAGGTGACACCAAGATTCAAGATATTCTCCACGATATCAACGTTGTTGAAACGGTATACTCCTTCAACGCGACTCGCATGGGGAATTGAAACGGAGACGGAGAACGTTATTCATCAAAGAATTCCGCCCTCGGTCTTCTTCTACCCCCCGGAGTCGGAACAGGAACAGAACTGCACTCTTCTAAGGAATCTGACCACAACCTCCCGGAACCCAGATGTGTGCACCCTCCACCTCGCTGTAGCGTATTTAGGTAGTTACAGACAAGGCGACGCATCCTACAGAGCTGAGGGGTGCTCAGCGTATAGGAGATGAAGGGGAAACGACAAGCTTGTGCAAAGAGTACAAGGTCAAGTGAGGATTAGTCCCTCCTATATATATGCATGGAAGCATAGAATGTTCTGGAAAAGGGTTGGTACAGACGGAACGTTCGAGAAACTGACCGAACCATTGCATCTACCCGAATCGATGGAAAAAGTTGTATGTATTTATATATTCTCATGTGTTCCCGTATGTTCCAATCGCTGTCTGCGCTGTCGCTGCAGCCTGCGGTGGCAGATGTTTTCGACAAGCTTTTCGAACACGACCCAGACATCATCGATCCTGTAGCTGGGCCATATATGCTACCAACAGACCCCATTTCGGATCGCTGTGTCATTCTTTACTTCGACAGACGCTTGTTTGAGGAGAGCATTTATGTCCCACCACTCTAACTTGCCAGTACTGTACTAGGCGGTAGGAGGCTTGATTAATCAGGGCCTGTACAAGCAAAGGTTTTGTGGTGAAGGAGAGACGCTGAGTATCAATTCAGTCAACTATTTGTTCTCTTACACTTATGTCCCTCTGCTTGATCGATGCTTTGCATTCCTTAGCCACCCATACATATAATTTCCTCCTAGGGGAGAATCGATTGCGGTCTGTGCCAGTTTCGGGTCTGTAGTTGACGATCATGCGAGCGCGGTGATAAATACAATACGTCCTCCATCAGAGACTCTGCGAGCGAGTTTGATGTACACTAAAGTTCCTCCATGTCATCAATAATCTCCTGTCTGTTTTTTGTACCGTTGATATGGCGATGTACCGGCTGTCTAGGTGGAATGTACCCCACGAGCTCGACGTGTTCAATCGGGGACCGCTACAACCACAAGAGACTGGGTCTATCAAGTATGCATACTAGCGCCTTGACCATGTGCAACAAAACACTTCTGTCACCGCTCATACATCCTTCGACCTCATCCTTGCAGCCACAAGGGACATCGTAGCGGCTCTTGTTGTGCTCTTGCGGGCGCAACCCTTCTGTGCAGCGTATACAGCGAGCTCGCCAAGTGTAAAAGACAACGGTATTTTCTGAATAATTGCTCGATAATTCTTGGCGTTAGCTTCCCCATGAGTCGCCCGGGTGCCCTGCCGATCGTAGGGGGCTGTCGAAAGGATTCTTAATTTCTACAATGACTACTATCCCGATATGGCGAAATTCCGCATCGCAACAAACTCCGGTTTCCTCAAGACAGTCGACATTTTCCAGGCACTGCTCCGCCGTGCTATCGCACCTAGCTCAGTTGCGTTGGAGTTCTGGAGATTCCTCCAAACATACTTCAACGATATTCTAGAACAGCACGGCGACCATACACACCCGCAGTTCCTCGTCCTCATTCCTCGTCATGGCCAATGGACAACGGTTGCTGACAAGCTACTAAACATGGGTGAAATGGCCCTTGATGATCTTACCAAGGAGATGAACACACATGCCCATGAATGGGTTACCAGGTGGTTGCTGCCTAGTATGTTAGTTTCTCCACTATGTCTACGAGGAACTGAGATGGCCGCCCGCAGTCCGCTCTCGCGGGAAGACCCCAGGTGAACTCATAAGCTATATATATACATATACCACTCGCTCCACCGGAGGATTGCCAAATTTCGTGAGCCAGTAAGTGGGCAAATGTCCCTCTTTATGCCATAAGTAAAATAGGACTTCAGATATTGGAACGTGAGGGGTATACTTGTCCTGTCACTCTGCTCAAGGACAAGGCTGGATTCAACCAGACAAGGCAAATGGGCCCCTGGTAACCCTCGAGGCGACACATATACTGCCATTTGCCCTCGGTAACACCCAGGTGCGTAGAGTGTTGTGTGATACGTGGTCTGGCTAGCTGACCACGTGCCGTAGAATTTGGTTTGGAAGTACATCCAAATGTTTACAGGTAGCACCAAGGTCCAAGATATTCTCCACGATATTAATGTGGTTGAAAACGGTATGCTCCTCGAATGGAACACACACAGTGCATTCGGGGACCTCGCGTTGGGGTTTGAAACGCGGACGGAGAATGGGGATTGTCGTTATTTCATCAAAGAATTCCGCCCTCCGGCCTTCTTCTACCCCCCAGGAGTCGGAACGGGAATAGAGATGCACTTTTCTAAAGAATCTAGCCACAATCTCCCGAACCCAGATGTGCGGTGCGCCCTCCACCTCGCTGTCTGCGCTGTAGCTACCGCATGCGGTGCGGCAGATGTTTTCGACAAGCTTTTCGAACACGACCCAGACATCATCGGTCCTGTTGCTGGGCCATATATGCTCCCAACAGACCCTATTTCGGATCGCTTTGTCATTCCTTACTTCGAAGGACGGTTGTTTGAGGAGAGCGCCTATGTCCCGCCACTTATGACCACGTAATAATTTCTCGCAGTACTTTTACTACGGTAGCAGCTTGAATATCAAACAGCTGCTGTCGCGCAGACATGAACGGTCAAAGCAAGAGCTGTGCATGGACCCATGTACACCACTTGCCAGTATTGTACTAGGCAGTGGGAAGCTTGATGAATGGTGACAGGTGCGTGAATGAGGAGAATTTGTCTCCGGGGTGGTTCCGCAGCGATGGACAGCTTCCCCAGTAAATAGCCAGTTACAGCCGGATGGGTGAGTCCCCCGTCTTTCTGTAAATTGACAAAGTATTCGCGGTCCTTCTCGAGAGCACCGCAAGCGTTGCGGGTGGCAGCTCGTATATACAAAATTGTATGAGGAAGTGAAAGGAAGTGATGCTTACATCGGGATTCGCTGTGCCAGGTCTCACTACAACGTTCATCACGCATTTTCCTCCGCCGCAAGAGTCTGGCAAAGGGAGTTCACGGCCGCTTCTAGCTGCGTACAGACTCCATACGTGAATCCCCTTCAGGCTCGCCCCAGAGCTAACAAGGGTTTCCTTGCCCTTTGATTCACGCAAGGCAGGGGGAGCAGC
>Ga0307513_10003429_pt1 | contig 21505 bp, 24 predicted proteins | sample 15_EM_MG_FD_202174 | JGI IMG/M metagenome (GOLD analysis project Ga0307513, IMG submission 202174) | Populus trichocarpa ectomycorrhiza microbial communities from riparian zone in the Pacific Northwest, United States - 15_EM | ecosystem: Host-associated > Plants > Roots > Unclassified | place... | reverse complement strand
CGGATAAGTTCTGTGCGAGCTCGGCGTGTACTTGAGGGTGCAGTGCGCCAACTTGAGGACACAACTCCCCATACTCCTCATGGCCCCAGGGAACTTCGATACTTGGCAGTTCCAACTCGGACAGGAAAACCATGGGGAGCACGACAAGGAAGAAAAGGAGAATGACGCGTGAGAGAGAGACCTCATTGGGGCGTTTGAAAGCAGAGCTCGATGCTGGGAGTAGCGGCGCGGTGTCTCCCCCCATGGCGAGAGCGAGGGGATCAGAAACGATGTACAAAGCGAAGTAATGAATTCCCATGCATAGACCCTCCCTGCATCACTGGAATCTCGTGGCACGTGGTTGCCCAACGACACTGCCATACAACACTAGAGGAACTCCGGATTACCACAGACACCGCTGAACACGCAACAACCACGTGACCTATTCTGGCGGGATGAGCACACCCTCACCGAGAACGCCATCGGTGGGTCTAATAATACAAACCATTCATATATTCGCTAGTCAAGGATACGACTGCCAAAGGACAACAAGCAAACCAAAATTCATTCATATCTAGTATCACAGTCAATAAAATGCTCTAATCCCACAGATGTCCCCATTGAACCAGACTCAGAGGAGCTTGGGGGGAGGGGAGAACGGGGAGGAAAGATAATAGTGTAATTGAGAGTACAACAGTCGCAGCGCGATGGATCGAAATAAGTAACAAACGGGTCAGGTCAATGGACCTCCAAATGGTCGATAATCTTCTGTCGTAACTCTTCTGCATCGAGCTCCAGGTCGTCAGCAGTCACCTTGTACGTCCACTCAAATGGGACGGGATCCTTCACTTCAAATACTAAACTCGCTCCAGTCCAACCTGCGTCACGCAAGAGATCACGCCAGTGATCCATGTCGAAGACAGAAGACTCGATCTCATCCAAGACCTCCTTGCGCTTCTCCTCGATCTGCAACCGTTTCGCGTCAGTACGCCCGCCGGCGCAGAGCCAGACGCGACTCACAATATCACGAATAAATGGCTGACCACGCAGGGAGCTTTTCGTAGCTTCTCGGCTCGCAGAGGTGACCAGTGCGCTCCTGAATGCGTCCCGCACGTCCCATCGATCGATCTTCCCCCACATGTAGAGCGGGACGGCGACCGTGACCTCGAGCGACCGTCGGCACGCACAGAGCAGCGGAAGCCCCATCCACTTCTTCTCAACGACATCAAACGTGCTTTTTGCGGTCCCGCACTCGACCTTATACTGCACGACCCTCTGCTGGAAGTAGATGTCACGATTTCCGTTTGCATTGGCGAGCGGGATCGGCGGGTCAACGGTCAACGCGCCGTAAGCCTCGAAACGCTCCACGGGCATCTGGTCGAGCATCTTCTGGAGTCTGCTCTGGAAGAAGATGCTGCAGGGCTTCTGAGGCTGAACGTTAGTGTTTGCCACCTTTGGTATCAAACAAGTAGGAGATTGAAGGAGACAATCTCTCTACTTGGGAACGACGTAAAAACGCACTTGTTCTGTAGGGTGACCGCAACCTTGGCGCATCCTCGCACTAGTGGTGTGGGCTAGGAGGAAGAGGAAAGACGCCTGGCCAAATATTTAAACACGAGTGGTAGCACAGCAATAGCCCATTAGCAGGCAATTGCAGCAGCCAGTCTCGTCACCTTTTGAAGACAGTCAAAATCTATGAGGCACGCTCGACGATTGTGCCATCTTGACTGCGGTGCAAGCCTCGAGGACGGATTCGAGCGCCTTCCACCTCGGAATTAGGGCGGGGCGAGGGGGAGGGGAGGGCTTGACGTACGCGTCAACAACCCAGTGACTTCGAATCCGTTCCATACGATTGCATCGGGAGGTGCGCCGCCCAGGCTCAGTACAACGTGCCACGTTTGACGAGTGAGCTGTTCCGCAGCGTCGAGAGGCAAAGGATGGTACGTACAGAATCACTATAGCGTGTTCGTCGTGTTTTAACCAAAGCCATATCCCGCTTTCTTTGAGAGCGCCGTTCAAGTCGTTGGTTCAAGTCTCCGGGGAACGCAACGCCGAGAGCGACTTAAAAGGGTGTCCATAACCACGAATTCGATCAACTGGGCCCCCACTGCTTCGTAGGCCTGCAGAAACACCACCTGCAGTGAAGCAGGTCGCAAACCAGGACAAAGAGCGCGGACACAGACGATGGAGATGCACGGCAAACATTAGTTCCCAACCTGATGGCCTCCTACTTTCTCTGCAAGGAACATACAGAGCAAATAGGAGTACCCGTTGTTCGGCTATCGCGCGCGCCCATCCTCGAATTTCATGTCTAATTTTCGACTCAAGTGCCGCACAAATCAGGGAGCTATTTCACTCGGGTGGATCCTTTGGCCATTCTGCAGGCGGCATTTATTCGGACGCTTCCCGATGCCGTGTGATCCTCCGCCTGTCGGTGAGCTGCTTCCGACAAGCTTCCGTTCGCGCGCCGAACTATTTTGGCCTATCTATGTTGATTTTATCGCGAAATGACGTTCGCCGTGGACTTGGTAAGTCTCGCATCTTGCTTCTGGCGGTGAAATTCATGTAGCCCCTATCCACCTAGATGTCTATCGAAACCCTTGGGGCATCGTTCCTCTGAGAAACTGGCGATACACTAGTGCGTTCTGCGACCGACAAGCTCGTCCAAACCAAGGGGGCCGAGTCATCCATATGGACAACTCGCCACCGTGATGGTCACTTAGCTGTTCCTCAGCCCCGACAGGGAAGCCTATCTATTCAGGGGGCCCGCCCGACGTTTGATCTTCGCGCGGTCTCGCTTGTCAACGACATCTTGGACTTCCTGGTTCTTTGGTGAAGACAGCACACCCACCAAATCGCAATTCTCTTTGCTCTGCAAGGAGGAGAGGCGCTCTGTCAGCTTGCCAGCACCCCCATCCCAACACTCTTGTGAAGACGGCAGTGATAGGCGTTCCCCTGCCAGGTCGTCAATGGCACACAAGGGAACGCTCTTCTCGACCCCTCAGTACATTCGCCCTGTATCCGCCGCAAGCAGTCTCCAAATTCCCCACCCTGCCTTTGGCCGGTCGGTAGTACTGTGCTCCACGAAGACCAATTTGGTCGAGTGGACATGAAGAACATGGGGGCACGCTCCCATGACTGCCATCCTACTGCATCAGTCTCACTGTATTTGGATTCCAGAAGGTGTTTATGGAAAAGCCCCTGGCGATCGCGAGCCTGTTACCAGTGCTCGTGCGCCGTTGATCCAAACGCGGACTCCGCACTGGGTACGACAATAGTACATAGCTAGTTCATTTTGGGCACAGGTCATGGACCTTTGCATGCCCATTGGGTGGATATTGTACCCTCCTACACTTCTTTCATCGAAATTAGGTGCCTGGGTGTGCTGTATGGTCTATGCTCTTTCTTGGGTATTTCTCCTACCTACTACAAATCTACAAGCCTCTGTACGTTGCTCGAAGTTTTGTAGGGTTAGGAGAGTGAGTTCAAGTTGACTTGCGTCATCTCCTCCGTCAACAATAGGGTTGCAATAACGGTGTCTATAACCCGGACCTGACTCCTCTGTGTGCAGTGAACCCTCATTTGATCCTTACATTGGGGGAGATACGCGTGAAGACAAGTGAGCTCGGTGCCCAAGGCCCGCTAGCTACCCGCCAAACTACATTACAACTAGAATTACACATTTTTTCGAGGTATAGTCTGTTCGAAACAATAGACGAAGGTGACTCGAGTGGACCCCGAGCAAAAGCGTGTTCGATCGAAGAGGTTGACGAAATGAACGAACAGATGAACTGAGGTCAGAGTCAAATGGGAGGGTCTGCCTCCAAGAAAATTCTTGCCACTACTTCGTTTCGTACGTCGTCGATTTGTGCCTCGTTCCAGCGAGCCATAACAGTCCTCCAGGATATTGAATGAAGAGTCGGCCTTGTTAATTGCAGTACGAAGCGCAAGAAGACGTTGGTATCATTGGAAGACCAGATTAAACGACCCATAGAACCTGTCCAACGGACTGTTGTGATGGGCGACACATTACCAACGTTGAGGTCCCATTGCTCCTTTGGCACCTCAAAGATGAGGTATCTTAGCTTTTCCGCAACAAAGGTGGCCTATTTAGCCAATCTACTTAGTATGGCACGTCTCATTGGCAGTATGAGACGCACACTCACGTACTCGCGGACGAGAACTTGTCCAAATAGACTGCTTCTGGGTGGTCGAGGCATGGGCTGGTGGAGATCGCACCAACGTGCCAACAGATGGGAGCGAATTGCCTCCCTCACCTCCCGTGCACCAATCTGAAAGCCGGGTTCTCGAGGGTCAGAGAGAAACTCTGGGCCTTGTCTTTGTGTAACGCCGTTGTACCACATGAAAATAGGAATGTGTATGCCGCAGATAACCGGCAACTGGAAGACTGTGGCTGGGGTGGTGAAGACAAGCAAGATCGTCTCCGCAGTGAAACCACCCCCGTCACCTAACTTGATGTTAAATCGACTCTGGAGCACCTGAATGGTCGTGTATTGAGTCCACCCGTGGAGAACCACTGGGTGGTTCCAGCTGAGTTGGCTCAGAGGGCGACCGGGAACTAGATGTGCTCGTTTAAATAAGCGAACATAAGTTCTTATTGCATCCAAGGTTGTTGTAGTGCTGTGGGTAGTCTGGGGGAGGGGGCCATCAGCTCCAACCTGTACCCGGCGACACCCCATGCACCCTTTACCGACGTTAGAGTACATGAACGTACCTGAAGCGACATTGGTTGAGTAATTAACGTAAAATAATGTCGAATGACAAAGGCTGGAAGGGGAGAAATGGGAAAATGGGGGAGGGTGGCGCAAAAAGGGACAGGATATAAATAATTGCATGGTGGACCATCCTAATCCTCAGTCCTTGTCCTTGTCCTTGTCGCCTTACTGATGGAAGAGCCTGGCAGTTCAGAGCCTGATTGGCCGAACAGCAACCCACTCCGCTATGGCTTACGTTTTAGGAAGGCAGGCGCTAGAGGCCACCCTTGTGATTCCCGGTCCAGATGGACCCAGGCGACCACCGTCTGACGGAGACGAATTCCGGTATGCTTCATGAGGGGACATCGACATCGACAGATCCGCCGTCCAAGTACGCCTCACGCAAAGGACTTCGAGCAGAGACCGAGAATTCGAGTTTGGTGACCCTTCCCAGTTGTGTCCGTCCGTTATGGATATCGACGGCGCTAAGGCGCGGCAGAGGTTCCAAGGCCAGGCACGAGGAGTTGTATGTGAGATACTCTACCTTTGAAGGTTCTCATACGCATGAGGTTCGTCTGCCAAGTATAACTTCGACACTTTCGTGCTTTCTACAAGGAACGACAAGTGTTGGCATCTGCGTTTCAGTTGTCAGGCCGTAGAGATGCAGAGGATAGAACAAGGACCTGGATCGATATACGAGGGATGGATACTCGATACGATCCTGACCAATCAGGGTGTAATTCTATCGATGTCAAATAGGCCCATCATTTGTCGGAAAGCCGTAATGGAGGCACTACGGGCTACTCTGCTGGTTCAGTGATACTGCCGGTGGCACCTCGGGTGGATAAAATTGCGGTATTAGAAGCGGAGAGCGCGTCATGATCCTTGATCGGTCTGTAGGGGGGAGAACAAGCTTCAGGTCTTAACCAGCGCAATATCTCGATGAACTAGAGGGATTTCATTTCCCTGGAGGTAACTTGTTGGCTTGGGCTTTATTCGGTAGAGGGCAAAGGGGCGCGGGCACCTGCTTGTCAACAGGTTTCGTTTCACCCAGAAGCCACATGCCGGAAAGATTTCCTTAAGTCACATCAGGCATTCAATTTTGGTTCAACTGGTTGTGATCGGATCATAGGCTGTCGTAGTGGGATCAAGAGTGGGCTCAAGATGCAAGATCAAGCAAGGTTGTGATTTCGGATACTTTCGATTTGATATATCCTTGCACCGACCTTATCGGCCAAGAATTAATTGGGCAACTGTAGGACTTGTTGCTTGAGGGGGGTGCACATTATGTATAGGTGCGAACGAAAATGGTGGGGTTTAGGGTTTATATTGATATAGGAGCTAAATATAAATAAAGTGGTATGCTACAAGTCGTCCATGGTAGCCGCCTCTGCCTCTGACCTTGCCTTGGCCTGCAGCTCAACGGCTTCGACGTCTGCAAGAAGAGTGTCAAGGTCAGGGCTTACGACGAATCTTCTCTGCACGCTGCCAAGGACATTCAAAGTCCCCTTGTGTTTGTCCAATACGACTGCTTGCTGAAGAAAGGACGGCTGAGTGGCTGCTGATACCTATTGGGACACATCCTAAATCCAGCTATGAGACCATTTTAACCAACTCACATCGAAGACCATATCGTTTCCAAGACGCATCCTAACTGCTCCGCTCGCAAGGATCTCCAGATGACCAATGATCCCTTCCAGGGGTTCAGGGTCCTCTTTTTCTTTCTTCACATGGCCACTTGAGTATTTTTCTTCCCGGCCCTCTTTCACGTCCTCCGCGAAGGTCACACGCTTGCTTCGCGGTGACTCTGGTTTGGGTTCCTTAGCCACCGCAGGTCGTATGAAAGTAGGGAAGGGCTCGGGGAACTGAAATAGGTACATCCAAGTACGAGCGTCATCAAGGTCGTCCTGCATACAGGTCAGCGGGGACCCGACCTGGCAGGTGACGGAACTCACAAGGCTGCTTCCCGTGATAAAGTCATCTCGGAGGTTTTCTAGTTCATTCTCTTCCTCACTTTCAGAAAGGTCGAGAGCTTGTGCTAAATTAGCACCTTCCTCGATGTCGATATCCATAGATCCTGGAAGTCTGTATTAGGTCAGGCTACCTCGCACACAATATGTGAATGTACCGGTCGCTTTCCCCTTCCCTTTCACGTCCGCCTTGGTGTCCTGGACTTTCTGCTTTTTTTCTTTTGTTCGTTCCTTCTTAAGGGCGTCTGGAGCCATTATGTCTAAAAGCTTGACATCCCCCAGGTCTACGACCTCTTCTCCGTCGGAATAGACTTCCACATCCTCCTCCATGGCGAGTGCATCTCGATTCCTTGGTAATGCGGGAGCTGAACCGCCAGTGAGACCAGGTCCGGACCTTTCGGGGGCTGATAGCCTTCCAGAAGAGTTGGAAACAAATGGTCCACGACGTCCTGAGGAGGCAGCAGCAGGGCCCATAGCGAAAGGTCCAGAGGCAATCATAGGCGCTTCGTCACGAGATGGGCCACTACCACGGCCACCTCCGCGTGGATATCCTCTTCCTGGAGTCCCTTTTCCCCGTCCTCGGTCGCCAAGAGGAGCGAGAGGCCGAGGGGTTGGTGGTTCAACCTAAGTCAGGCAGCAGGCTAAATATCAGGCATATGAAAAAGTTTCTTGTATACCTTCACATCTCCTCTATCACAAGTACGTTAAATTAGGTTAAACAGCCAGGTGGTCGACGCACTCGGGCCGTTTGCGTCTGACAGGCATGTTGGGTGTAAACTTCAACTTAGGTCCTCCACCTTTTGCAGTAGACTCAGACCCTAACTTCGTGATATTGCCTATGACACGAGTTGCGGCCCCAGGTTGAGGGATAACGGTGGCACTAGTATAAGCCACATTTTCTGAGGCTGCTGGAGCGACCGATCCACTGGAAGACGCATCTACACTCTTGCTAGGAGGATTGCTTGCCATTTGTGACAGTATTGAAGTGCCCGTGGTAGTGGCTCGGTACAAGATGCGATGTAAATATTGGTTCGAGAACTTGGACACGACCACTCCTTTGCAAATGAGCCATATCTTACCTCAGGTAAACGGTGAATATGCAGAAAAGGAGTATTGGTGCGCTCTGGATTTATTAACTCCCACCAGCGTCTCATTACTTCTAATAGGGAGCAACGCTACCAAAGGTAGGCGTCGACATGATATGAGAACTGGGCTCTCTCATTATCGGTGCCAGTGCAGAGACACCTCAACCTTCGATTGGTTCAAAACATATCAAGAAGTCTCCCCGATCCTCAACGAGCTAATCCCAGACCAAACAAGCCGGGTATTAATACTGGGGTGTGGCAACTCGACATTATCCGAAGACGTCAGTCAGATGCTCAACCCCCTTCTCAGCACCGCGGTCTTAGAATTCCTCGTAGATGCACGACGCGGGCTATCGACAGATCGTTAACATCGACTACTCGTCCACCGTCATCAGAAATATGGCCAAAAGGAACGCTCATCGTGAGGAGATGACGTGTAAGCCGCAGTCCTCCATCCTGGGCTATGCCCACGTGTCAACCTGACAGGGCTAGAAATGGATGTGAGGAATCTGGACTTCGAAAACGGAAGCTTCGACGTTGCCATTGATAAAGGTATGGAGTAATGTCGTTCAACCCGAACTTCGAGCTCAAAAGATCCAGGCACCATGGACGCTATGCTGGCCGTCAAAGGAGACGTTTGGGTATGCACCAAAAGATCAGGCCAATGGGTTTGGTTCAAATGACACGCTTTCCAGAACCCGCCCGCGGAAGCGGTCGCTAGTTGCACGAAGGAAGTAGATGAAGTCCTCAGGTTCGTGCGTCCATCGATCTTGCCGCATAGTTTTCTGATAGCTGTTTAGAGTACTCCGACCGCATGGGCTCTTGATCTATCTCACTTTTGGCCAGCCTCACTTTCGTAAACAGTTTCTTCAACGGGATAACACAACTCTAGAAATTCGCCAATTAGGAGACGCCTTTCATTATTATCTGTACGTTGTACAGAAAGGTGTCGTTGCAACATGAGGCGAAATGGGTGTAGTGATAGTTACGATTCCTTTTTTTGGACTTGTAGAATGGCATCGCGTTTCACGACTCGTTTCCCTTTCGACCTCCTATTGGCATTGAGTATATCAGCTTTGGCGTCAGTGACTTTTACGCCTAACAGAGTATCGTGGGCTAGAATGCAGTTCTTAGTATTTGTACTACCACACTTATAGCAATGGAACATACCGTCGCCTCGTAGCAAGTCGTCCACAATCGGCCGACTTCCGCTGGTAATAAATTTGGCAGAGATACCACGAGCGAGGACGGGTTGGTGAAGGAGCTCAGCGAGGTCTGCCTTAAGAGCTTTCAGTTTCGCTGGGTCTCCCTTGTTCCTATTTCCCTTTTTGGTCTTTCCTACCCCCTCGCCTTCTTCCGAAAGACTGAGAGTCGTAGTAATGTCAGCGAAGGCCAGTCAAGAGGGCCTCCTTAGACGCACCTCAGCATATCCTCATCTAGCTCGATCTCCATAGCCTCTGCAGTCTCTTTCAACCAATTCTTGTCGTATTTTTCCTTCGCCGCTCCATGCTGCATTTTATCGATCTGCCGAGCAAGTTCAACCCGTGCCTTGAGGCGGTCCAGGAGATCTCGTTCCACTGGCAGTTCAGGAATCTCATCTTCCCCTGTAGATGATTGAAACATGGTGAGTCCCCTTGTCCGTGTGAGGTATGAAAAGGTTCTTACTCCGTTTGAGACTGCCCAATAGACGTCGCAGCAGTTTACGTTCGTCGGGTGCACAAATAAGCAGTCCAAACCCTTCAAGCATGGCCCTCGCTGTCCTTCCATTTCTGTGAACGTACACGTCCGCAGTGCGAGGGATCTGGTAGTGGATAACATGGTCGACTGATGGAATATCGAGACCGCGGGCAGCGACGTCGGTAGCGAGGAGGACACTTTTAGGCGTTTGTTTGAACCTAGAGGAAACCCATCGGCATCTGATGGTACAGCGGGAGACTATGTAGAAGCTAGACCAACCGATCGAGGTTCTTCAGCCTCTGCCTTTGCTCAAGTTGAGAATGAAGGGGCCAAACTTTGATGTTGAGTAACTCAAGAATCGGGTTCAATCTTCTGATACCATCGATGGATGACATAAAGATCAGGGATCGACCAGGATAACGGAGGAGGAAATAATAGAGATAAATATCCTAATCGAGCAATTAGTGAGGTTTCCTAAGCGTCCAGAGAATGAAAGGACCTTGTTGACAGTCAGGCATTCGATTTTACTCTCTTGGAGCCGCGACACTACTCCATTCTTGGGACTAAGGTCGATGATTTGCGGCAACTCGTCGCGGAAGTCCAGCCTCAGAAGGAGGTCATCTGGAGGTGTGCCATTAGTGTCGATACAAAGGGCGGCTATTATCAGGTACTCCACTCACCAATGGCCGAAGCTTTATTCTCGGCCTTCTTGAATTCTCCGTTCCTGAAGCGCCCTCTTTTCAGGTTCTGTTGGAGCCCCTTGCTCATAGTGGCAGAGAAGACAAATGTCTGGAGCGGGGGCTGGTCGTCCTTGCTGTCGATTGGTTCGCCATTCTCATCGAGACTGAAACGCCATGTCAGTTTCGACAATTGTTCCACGATGGGTAGAGGTGCTTACTCTGGTATACGCGTCGTGAGGCGTATAATATTGTCGAGCTCGGCGAAGTGACCCTTCTCAATCATTCGGTCCGCCTCATCCAGCACAAAGAATTGGATGCACTTGACTTGGCCAGCTATCTCGTCGTCCTAACATGTGGCACTTAGCTTGCACCCCCCATCCTCTCGTTGAAAACCACATACCTCGCTGAGAAGCTCCCACAATCGACCAGGAGTGGCGACAATGATGTCAACTCCTCGAGACAGGAGTCTCTCTTGCTTCTGGGCGGACATCCCGCCAACGATAGCAGCAACGCTCACTCGCGGCGGCACATGTCTGGTGACCTCTTCCTCGCTCCTAGGAGGCGTACAGGCTTGAATGTGTGCGGTGACTTGGAGTGCGAGTTCACGAGTTGGTGCAAGAACGAGAGCTTTCAACGAACGCTTGATGGTCGTTGCAGGCAAAGGGGAAGCGAGAATGCGGTTGAGGATCGGGAGTCCATACGCCAATGTCTTGCCAGATCCAGTTTCCGCGATTCCAATTACATCGCGGCCTTGAAGCGCATGAGGAAGAGCCCGAGATTGTATTGGTGTGGGCGAATTGAATCGTTGAGCATGTATTTGTCGGTAAAGTGCTGGGTGGAGGGGGAAGTTGGACCAATGTGGTAGTAGCTGGTTTACTGAAGGAATGGCATTAGAACATTTCTATGCGAAAATGGAATAAAGGATGTCATGGAGAACTCTTCGCGCTGTGAGTGAAGAACAGGGCAGTGCATTCAGACCTGTCAATAACGCTCCCCACGAGGAGGACTGTACGCATGTACCGCGACCTTTCGTTTCACTGGCCCTTCGGCTACCTCCTAATTTCAGGAGTTCCGGCTGCAATGAAAGGGGTTTCTAGGAGAGACGAGGGCAGGGTTTACTTACCATTAAAGGCTTCCTCTATTGTTTCTACCAGTTCTTCGTTCTCGCTAACAGATTCACTTTCCTCCGATACCTCACGACTAGATCGGAGATCGAGAGGTTCTGGAGAAGCCTTGGAATTTTTCAGTTTACAGAATACGCTCCATAGGGGGAGATAGAGACACGCCTTTTGAGACGAGGCCGTAGAGCCGCGATGAGACAATTTAAAGATGTCGTGCTCCTCATTTTTCAGTACCTAAGGATATTTTAATACTGTACAGGAGGTATTGATCGAAAGTGTCTCATAGTGTCTTGTACCTTGCGGAATTTGACGCGTTTTCCGGCCTCTGTTTCTTCATACACAACATTGACGCCTTCGACCTCTTCGAGAAGAAGCATTCCACCTTCTTCATGAACACCAGCTTCACTGGGACGGAACACGACCCTCCAGTCGAGGTCATCGAGGGCAGCGTCAGCGTACGTTCTCCTTTTCTTGATAGGTTTGTCCGCCGGCGCTCTCCTTTTTCTCTTGAAGGAGCGTGGTAAACTCGAGGGCACGTGAACGACGCGGGCAGGGTCCATGTGCTAAACTGGGGGCGTACGGCTGGTTCAAGACAGGCAACAAAGCCTTTGGATCGCGAATTCAAAGGCCTTGTCTCTTGACTCCCGACGTCCTCAAGGCCAGCGCCGACGCCAGTTGTCGACCACTCGCTACTCTCCACAGCTCACAGCGCAGCTGGCCATTGGGTATTTCCGCCTGCTGGTCCGCCATGGACGCCCCCGTTCGCGCAAACCTTTCCACGGCGCAGAAGTACACTAAGACAAGCAAAATCGGCGAGGGTACCTATGCGGTAGTTTACTCAGGCATGTATCAAATCCGTCTTAAATGGTCGCAAAAGAGAAGAGTTCTGAGTCCTTTCACAGGCCAAGAACTTGCCACCGGACGAAAGGTGGCTATCAAGAAGATTAAAGTCGGTGGATTCAAGGATGGCCTAGATATGTCTGCAATACGGGAAGTTAAGTTCTTGCAAGAGCTACACCACCCAAATATTCTCGAGGTCAGCCCAGTTGCAGCGTTTATGGGCCCGCCTAACAATCGCACTCGCCTAGCTGTTGGATGTCTTCTCAACGAAAACGAATCTCAATCTCGTTTTGGAGTTCCTTGACACCGATCTGGAAATTGTGATTAAGGACCGCTCCATCTACTTTCTTCCTGCCGACATCAAAAGCTGGATGGCTATGACGCTTCGCGGGCTCGAATTCTGTCACAGGCACTCTGTGATTCATCGGGTGCGTCGCTTCCACAAATTTTTTGGCCCAGGACTTCTCAACGCGCGCTTTAGGATCTCAAACCCAACAACTTGCTCATTGCTGCGGATGGCCAACTCAAACTCGCCGATTTTGGCCTCGCAAGGGACTATGGCGACCCTCAAGACAAGATGACATCTCAGGTCATCACCAGGTAAACCTCCCGCGCTCGCTGTCACCGGCACTTGTTCACGTCCCTCCAGATGGTATCGGCCGCCCGAACTCCTGTTTGGTGCTCGGCACTACGGCGCATCGGTGGACATGTGGTCTGTTGGCTGCATCTTCGCAGAGCTCATGTTGAGGACCCCATATCTTCCCGGGGACAGTGACGTTGATCAGGTCCACACCATCTTTCGAGCTCTTGGTACCCCTACAGACGAAGACTGGCCGGTGAGTGTAATAGCTGCGCGGCCTGTTGCTATTTTTGCTTACATAGTTCAGGGTCATGCATCATTGCCGAATTACATCGCAGTCCCACACCACGATAAAATGCCGTTCCGAGACCTGTTCACAGCAGCAAGCACCGAAGCAATCAGCCTGCTTGCCAAGTTCCTTGCCTACGACCCGAAGAGGCGCCTTAGTGCGAGAGATGTACGTTTGTCAATCAAGACATACGTTAGAAGACTGACAGCTCGTCACTTAAAGGCGCTTCATCACGCGTATTTCTTCTCAATGCCTAACCCCACTCACCATACCAAGTTACCCAAGCCAAAGGCTGCCGCTGCTGAATCTCCTCAGCAATCCCCTGCACTTGATGGTACCAAGAAGCAGCCTACCGCAGCAGCGGCGGCTCCTACTCAAGACCCAAGTCGCGTATCAAGGAAGCGCAAAGCCTCCGGCGTTCTTGAGAGTTCTCGGGCAAATGTCGCAAAGCGCCTCGATTTTTCTGTTCCAACCACCGTTGTATCGACTTAGCGCTGGCCGGATCAATCTGTGGAGCACTATTTTGCTACCGTTTGTGGTCGAGAATGCATCCTGATCTAGTGTTTCCCGCACCATTCTGACATAGTCGTTCATGGACCACTCTTCGCTCGCGCCCTGACTTGAGTCGCTGTATCCTCTTCATCAGACTTGCTCGTGTCTGTCCTGTTTTAAGTAGGCCCCAGGCTGTTTGCCTTACTTACTCCATATGTCGCTCCGTTCTTCGCTCTTTCTTGCCGTGTTCGCCGCGTTGTGACCCAGAGGCTCTTGCGCCCAAGTCGGGTATCTTTCCTATACTACCGTATGAATTAGACTCGCTTTTTTCTGCTTTGCTACATATCTTTGCGACAAGTGAGTCCAGGCTCTGTTCAAGCAAAGCAAACATTGCAGCAAATCACTACTTTCAACCACTAGAATTAAACCATGCAATATGACTTACACTCACCACAGGATTCTGCGAATTGAATGGAAACCTACTTGGATCTGAACCACCATCACATTTTTCACTTAATGCGGATCCTCACTTGGAATATCGTGCGTACCGTCAAGTATGGTTGGGACAGCCTCTGATTAGGGAACACGGTGCTAGAATGGCGTACGCACCTTGCCTAAGTACCACCCGTGAGCATTGCCCCTCATACCTTGAACGCGTATCGACGCGTCGATTCTAGGTGGAACACCTTCAAGACATTCGAGCGGTTGCTCGATGGGATTAAGGCGGACATCATTTGTTTTCAAGGTTCGCTGTGCGCGACATATGCTCGCAACAACTTGACTCTGACGCGTGTTCCCAGAAATGAAGACCTCTCGTGCACTTATGGACGTGCCTACAGCTATTCCGGGCAAGTATGATGGCTTCTTCTCCTTTCCGGTCGCCAAAACCGGTTATAGCGGTGTTGCCATTTACACCAACTCGGAAATGGTCACTCCAGTCCGGGCAGAGGAAGGTCTCACTGGCTCCATTCAACCGAAACCACCCCTTTCAGATGGAGAACGCATCTCCTCAAAGTACCCGGCAGCCAGAGACATGAATCTCGCTATTGATGAGGGCAATCCTGATATACCCCCCGACCTCGACGAGCTGGATACAGAAGGGCGTGCTTTCGCACTGGACTTTGGCCTCTTTGTTCTTATCAACGTGTACTGCCCCGCCGACTCTGCCGATACGCGCTACCACTACAAGCTCAATTTTTGCTACCTCCTGCAAGAGCGGGTCAGGTGCCTAGTGGCCGAAGGTAGAGAGGTCATTGTGGTTGGAGACCTCAACGCTTGTGCGGCCCCCATCGATCATGTTGAGGGCAAGTTCCCAAAGTATGTGGCCGAGTTCTATAATCACCCGCACCGTGTTTGGATTCGAGATTGGGTACAACCAGGGGGAGAGATGGTAGACATTCTGCGCTACCTATATCCAGAGAGGAGAGGAATGTATACCTGTAAGTCACCCACCCAGTCCGGTGTCCGCTGCTAATTTGGCAATTTAGGCTGGAACACACGAATACAAGCTCGAGAAACCAACTACGGAACCCGAATTGATTACATACTTGCCACGCCTGGGCTTTTACCTTGGATTGAGGGTGGCGACATTCAAGCTCCTATTAAGGGTTCTGATCATTGTCCTGTCTACATCGAACTGAAAGATTCTATCACCACCGATTCAGGAGAAACCTTACTACTACGAGATCAGCTAATGATGCCGTCCGTTGGAACCAAAAAGGAGCCGCCTCGCCTTTGCGCAAAATACTGGGAGGAGTGTGCGCAAAAGCAGGCCTTGTTATCCAATTTCTTCAAGAAGAAATCGGACTGTGCACCAGACATTACTCCTTCCCAACCAGGCACTCAACCCCGGTCTGATTCAATGGGCACGCCCGATCAGCAGGAGTCGACCGAGACCGCTCGCCCGAAGTCCACCCCTGCACTACAGCCCCAACCTACCGCTGATCGCCCTGGCAAACGTAAGAACACGAGTATGTCGACACCAGCTAAGAAGAAAATCAAGACCGACGCCACGGGCCAGGCGAAACTTTCCTCATTTTTCACCCACCCTAAGAATCCAGCGCCAGGGGCGTCTCGGGCATCAGATCACAGGCGCAAATCGTCCCCGAATCATGCCGCCATGGTCATCGCTCCAGACTCTCCTCGCGAGGAGGGTGACGAGGCATTCCAGAAGGACATACTTCTGGCCATTAGTCTGTCGCAAGAGGAGTGTGCCCCATCGCTGGTCGGACCACTGAAAGGCAAGGAGAAGGGCAAGGCTGTCTGGTCGCTTATCCTCGCGCCTATTGAAGCCCCCTTATGCGATGTGCATAAGGAGCCGGGTCGTGAATATACCGTGAATAAACCTGGGCCTAATAAAGGGAAACGCTTCTTCCTCTGTTCAAGGTTCGCCGATAGTTCTGCCCGTGACATGTGCGCTGAGCCGGTTACATAGGCCGGTTGGTCCCGGATACGACATGGGTAAAGAACGACCGCGAGATGACGTAGACCCGCAATGGCGCTGTAACTTCTTCAGGTGGTCAAGCGATGTTAAGCGCGAGTCATTGAGAGAATCAAGATAGATTGGATGAAGCCGATCAGTACCATAGTTGTAAGTCGTGTCCCATCTTGATATGCCCCAAAGTCCATCCCTCATTGCCTCCACCTTGCCAGAACCGTGATCCTGAGCACAGCTTAATAGAATGCCATTGCGAAGTGTATTCAATCAACCGTGAATGTCAAATTGCCACTGCCGGCGCCTGTCATGTGGCGGTCGGCAGTGGAGACGCAGCGTTGCCCTACGACCTGCGAGCGCGACTGGGACCGCACAAGGGAACTTTGTTGATCCGGGGAAGCTCGAATGACCCCTGAGAGTGTTGCCGTTACAGGCCGTTACCGGTGTAAAAACTCATACTATCTGTTGAAAGGGGAATTTGCGAGGCTGTGTAGGCCAGAACTCATCACAGCAATCCTGCCTGGCGGCCAGCGTGCAAAAAGCAGTCCATGCTCTGGGTCAAAAAGCCATCCCGTGTCTGACTCCGTGCCCCGCCTTCGCATTCCCTCGCTCTCCGCCTGCAATCGCGTTCACGTTGAGCGGAACGCGATCAAATCGGTCCCTAACATTATCAAAACCGCGCACAAAATGATGTCCTCACCTACATTATCCTCACCTACATCACCAAATTCTACCTCGTCGGACTCGCCGTCGTCGGCGTCCACGATGTTCACCTCAGCACGAGCCCCAGAACTATCCGAGATTTTGAAATCACTATATATTTCAGACATCTTCAGTGCCTCTGATGAAGAGATTCTCGATACGACGGGCATTACACATGTCGTCTCCGTGTGCCAGAATATCCCATGGTTGGGTCCGCCACCGGGGTCTTCCTACCGCGTCCTCAATATCAACGTAGACGATAGCCTAGATGCCGACCTCCTTGCTCACTTCGATGCGAGTAACGCATTTATCCATGAAGCGTTGGCTAATAAACAGGGCGGTAAAGTGTTGTGCCACTGCCTTGCGGTGAGTCCCGTGTCCACTGGCCATATACTGTCGGACTCAATATGTGCGGCTATTGATAAATAACCTCTTTAGGGGATCTCTCGGAGTCCAACTGTCGTCATTGCCTACCTGATCGGCAAGGTGGGCATGAGCTTACAAGAAGCCTTCGATATTGTTCAGGCGCGACGGCCTATCGCAGACCCAAACCCAGCGTTTGTGCGGCAGCTAGAGCAATACGAGGCGCTGTGCCGAAGCCAGCAACAGTGACAGATTGGGTTAACGAGCCGTATTCTCCTCCCTATTCCTCCCTGGGCTCGATTGGCTAGCTATACCTACGATTGTTGTATTGGTTCCTCTCTGATTTACTCGTGAATCCTGTACTTACTACAGCGCAGAATTTTCTGGAGCTATGTTGCATGCATGATTCGATGTGGCTATATGTGGCTGGACCTCTTGGTCCTTGACCCCGATACTCTTTGAAGATGCTTGTTTGTAATGATATCATTTACTGCCCCAGGGAGTGTATTGCACACGAGTTGGCAAGTACCTCTGGACCACTCTGGAAAGGATCACCGCTCAGGCGGGACAGGTTGTCCTTGACGACTATCTACGACTTAGGATGGCCAGCTCTGGAGCAGACCAACATGGATTAGAGAATGAGCTTCAAAGGAATAAGAAAGGCCCACTCAACTGTCGCGAGTGTAGAAGGCAGGTTTGCTCCGTCATCTCGGCGCGCAGTCGCGGACTGACCCCTCTGCCTACATCTCGGCCATCACAGGCTCAAGATCAGGTGTGACAGACAGGTAACAGCTTTCTCACAACCTCAGGGATGCGTTTGAAACTCAGTGATCCCTTTCAGGTCCCTTGCGGGCCGTGCATCAAGCGGGGGGTGCGCACCCGTCACACGGCTGCCAGTCATGACTCATATCGCGTACTTTTTTATCAAGGTCGCTTCGTTGTGTCCCGATGGAGTCCTGGCGAGCAAAGGCTCACGGTCAGTCATCGACTCCTCCCCCCATCCAGAAAGACTAATACCATCTCCTCAGCCTCATTCTAGCCAACACGGAAGAGCTCCACAAAGAGAATGAAACACTCCGAAACCGGGTTCGCGAACTCGAGACTGCGCTGGAGATATTGCAAGCCAAGCATTCAGACGAACCGCACCCATATCTCGCTCCTCAGCTTCTTGTTACTGGGAAAATCCGTCATGACTCAGATGACCCCAATAATGGACTCACTCTGCCTGCATTTGGATCCCTTACATTAGGAGACGATGTAAGCGCCTGTTATGCTTCTCTACCAACTAGATTAATGGCACTCTCTATACCTCTATTAGGGCACTTCCAAGTTCTACGGTCATACCGGAGGTGCAGAATGGTTCGTGACAGAGTTGCAAGAGGATACTGCGCCGGTTGCCGGCTACATGTGTGGCCCTGCATCTGCAAAGGAGAATCCTCTCTTTCGTGACCTCCAGCAGCTGATGGTACATGGGGTTTCTTATCTTCCTGAACCCACTGGTGTGACTCGGAATGCGGCTTTGCTCCAGCCTTATATCATTTCAAAGCTCCCGCTGAAGGAAGATGCACTCTATTTAGTCAACGTCTATTACGACCGGGTGGCTTGGCTGTAAGTTCTTCTCCTATCAGCTGCACTCATCGCTAATGATACCCATTACCCAGTTATAATCCTGTCCCACGCACCCGATTTTTTGAGCTCACTTTCAACCCTTGTTACTCGAATCCGTCAGATCCGCAAATTCCTCACCACAATCTAGCACTTCTCTTCAGTGTCCTGGCGCTTGGTGTGCTCCTCGATCTGAATAGGCAGCCGCACGATCCCCTAGCGCAGGAGTACATAGCCCTCTCATGGGCATCCCTAACCCTAGAGTGTATCTACGTCAACACGACGTGGTGCGTCCCCTGCACTGCCTAGTCGCGTGCATAATTATTCATAACAACCGCAGCACAACTGTGGAAGTCATGATTCTACAATTCGTCTGCCTCAGCCTCTCCGATGACCCCGGAGGCCCTCCAAAGGCATGGGCGGTCCTAGGGACCACGGTTAAAATGGCAGAGGCGGTATGTGCCACTCATTGGCTCAGCTTGATGTCCCTGCTAATTGTAACACGTAGATCGGCCTGCGTATGCACCGTTTATTATTCGAAAATTTGGTCTTCTTATTCTATTACCCCTTCAGATCGTGATCCTGCTCCGTGGGGTCTAGACGAGGAGCAAGTCGTCCGACGGCGAAGATTGATGGTAAGGACTATGGTCTCGCTACGTACCACTCTGAGATATTTTGTAGTGGGAGTTGCTAACCGTAGAATTCTGGTCGGTGAGACATCGTAATTCGTTTCCTCATCAATAGGCTGACTCAATATCTCAAACAAGTCCCTCGGTTTTGGGCGGCCTGTATGTGTTTCATCCAATACTCAATAATCCGCTCAACTGAATGCTTATAGCCAACCATTACAAAAAGCTACATGGATGTTCAAATGCCGATGGATACGCTCGACACACTCGATGCGGAACCTAATTTCCCTCGCGGCAAGCACCATTACGTGTACTCGTGCCTAATGCCCATCATCGAGCAAGTACTTTCCACCAATAATCCACCTTCTTATGCAGCTATACTCAAGCTGGATAAGAAAGTTCGTGAATGGGTCTTCCCGGAACATCTCCAATTACCAGATCCTCCAGGAAGTGACTATACCAGCATCAGCAGAATTCTTCAGCGAACCATCATGTTTTCTACGCGAGAAATCACCCTGATGTATCTTCATCGATCGTACTTTGCGCACGCAGTCATGGAACCGCCATACGACCCTTTACGATCCAAGTATGCACGTTCCGTACTAGCGGCATATGGAAGTGCCTGTGCAATCATTGGGCGAATGCGGACGCTCCAAGCTCATGAGCCTCGGTTGATGGAACGGTTCAGTATATTCTGGAGCCACGCTTTCAGCGCATTGGTAATTGTCGCCAGCATTGTTTCTAGGGCACCAACCTGTCCGTTGTCATCAACTGCAATTGTAGAAGTTGGTGAGCGCAGCACCAGTTCCCACCGAATACGCAGCACCTTGTGAATTGATGCACTTTGGGAAGATCATTGTGTTGAAATGTTCAAGAAGGCAAACTACGCATACCGGCCTCGGCGTTTCATGGTCCGTTCTCTTTCGATCGATCCGGAGTTCTCGGTTTACCTGACGGATTTTACAGCCAACGGTGCTGAAACTTAGAGAGTGTGCCCACGAAGCATACAGCCTATTTCAACAGGGGCGATGGGTCGCGCCTCTCCACGAGGAAGAGCCCCCGGGTCTCGGGACATCCAAGGCCGTTACTCGCTACGCACATCGCCAGCGCACCCCTCACTCTGGCAGGTCGGCTTACTCTGGATCATCACCCGCCAATAGCGGTGACGGCGCGAACGCCGAATCGAATAGCGAGTACAAGTACGAAAACGTGCAAACGGCGTTAGAAGAGTACATTCGATCGTGGTCGGCGAGTACCGCCTCAAGCAGTGGCCATGCACCTAATGGCGGTCCCATCACCAGTCCGCAGGCAAACGCACCCATTCAACCACCCACCAGTGACGCATTTTTGCACGGCGTCCTCACTGGAAACTGGGAGATGCCCAGCGAGGAGACAGTCTGGAGTCAAGTTTTCACCCCAAACAGGACTTTCTCTTCAACAACGGGAAACCTGCCAAACGCACCACCCACAGGAACGTATGATCTACCGTCTGCTGAAAACCTTATGGAAGACATAGCGTTCGGTGGTGCGGCTCCAACCACTGGCCCTCCATCAATTCCCCAAAACCGACCGATGACTTACAGTAGTCCTCCAATTGTCCAACAACAACCCCAACTCGAAACGCAAGCGCCGCGAGCGCAACAAGCCGCTGTCGATGCTTTCAACCGGCCCTATGGCGCACCCCTCACAGGCGGCGGAGATGCCTCCACCAACTTTACCCATCAAGAGGCAATCTACAACGCTGGGATATGGGGTGACCTGATGACGAACTTTGGGCTCAACCAGTGAACTACCGCAGCGGTCTCGGTTCTCGTGGATATATTGGTATATAAGAGGTCCTCAGCTGTGTAGTGTTGTGGTTTAGTTTGCTTAGAAAGTATCGTGTTATTTGAGTAGATCGCGGAGAAGGGTTCTATTATTGCGCATCAAAGGTAGTACAGGAAAAATCATGACCCATGACCCAGGACGTAGTAATAATACACCTATGTAAGTCTTATTTGTACATCAGCAAACTAAGCAGTCCGGGTTATATACAACGATGAGAGGATGAGTAGAACGAGGTGCGTGTGTTATGCGAATGAAGGGGAATCTAGTTTCCGTTAATGGCTGGTTCGGACGCGACGATAGATGAGGGAGGAATACCCCAGATGAAACCATTATTACGGATGGGCGGTGGGAGTTTAAAACCATTGGTCAAAGGAGCAGGGACGGGAGCAGAGCTGGGCTTCAGCGTGTCACAGGCGATGCAATTATCTGCCTCGGGCTTATTATCAATGGTGCATACTGAGCAAGTCCAAGTCCCCGCTGCCTTGGTGGGGAGCTTGAGTCCGGCAGCGGCCCAGTT
>Ga0307513_10003428_pt1 | contig 21508 bp, 23 predicted proteins | sample 15_EM_MG_FD_202174 | JGI IMG/M metagenome (GOLD analysis project Ga0307513, IMG submission 202174) | Populus trichocarpa ectomycorrhiza microbial communities from riparian zone in the Pacific Northwest, United States - 15_EM | ecosystem: Host-associated > Plants > Roots > Unclassified | place... | reverse complement strand
TTGGCGAATCCCGAGCTCGTAGCGGAGAGGCTTCAAGGGTATGATGGCGCGGAGGACACACCACCTGCCACACATATAAATCGCGACGAACACTCTGTCTCAGCTCCCCCTGCTTCAGCTGCCGGCCACCATCCCTCGACTCCGGAGAGAACGATAGATCATCCCTCTCCCACAACTGATCTCCCGCCATCTACTACAAATGTGGCCCCGACCCAGCCACCAGGATCCGTGACACCCCCGGCACGCCGATCTTCAGTTCCGAGTTCTGAGCATGCCTCAGAAAACTCTCCATCCGTACCCGAAATACGCCGTTCTGGAACACGTCGCTCTGGTCGAAAATGAGATTTCCAGGTTCTGGGATGAATTCTTTTTTCATTTTTACCCCTCCTACTGGCTTACACGCGCTGTGCGATTTCCTTTGAGACACGGTGTCATGTAATTTATTTTCTCCTTATGATTCCTAGCTAGTATAGTAATGATACCATTGCGCCCCCCTTGCTTCAGCTTCTCTCATCCTTATGTCCCCTTATGCTGATATCTGATAACCTTTTGCACTTTGGGCTGGACTCAGATTCTCTGTCCATAACTAGACTGGCGTTAGCCAAAAGGACTGGGGTATACACTATGTGAAAAGTGAGATCTAGAGATTTAGTGGTGTTGATTCGACATCGGGAGATGAGGTTTGAGATATCTAATCCGCATTGGTCGTGGCGTCTGTCTTGCTAGACCTAGGGTCGCTAATGGATACTCGTTGTGGCTAGTTTTTGCATAGGCACTACTGATTTTAGCGACGCCTCCTACTTTACTGACACCTCGAACCTTTTCATAGCAGAGAGGAGACGAACATCATACCTGAGCTCGTCCAGAGTACGAAGATAATATTGAACAAGCAGAAAACACCTTTTTGTAGTTGAATAGATTCTTTCAATACCGAGTGATAGTACGTGAATCTCACACCCCCGCCCCCCCCAAAAGTCGTAGCGTATAAGACCTGACGCGTTCCATTGCACAACAACTACAAACTACAAATATCCACATCGCGTGGGATACATTACACCCACGCATTCTAATACCTATTTTCTCAGAACAATCTTCATCAGTCTCGGGTATTCTACGATGTCTAGCCAACATCAAGGCAAATCACTCAGTCAGTCAACTTCACAAGTAGGCAATCTGCAGAGGCGTAGACGCGACGCCATACCCGCGCAGAGGAGATCTGGATCAGGAACACAGCGGACCGAATCAGGCAGCTCCCATAGTACAAGAACACTGCCTGCCGAATCAAGCAGCTCCCACGCCACACAGTCGTCCGGTTGCAGTTCTTCACCACCACAAACCACAAGACGCCCCACAACACGACCCGTGAAGCGCGCCAGAAGGAGGACCTTACAGAGCACGGCGTATAGTGAACCTGAGGGGGAACCAGATGCACAACAACGAGTAGCGACAGTTCGTCAGTGCGATGAGAGCAGCGATGAGTACCAGAACTCCTGCAGATCTGATGAAACTGAATCGGACACAGAACCAGACGCAGAAGACAATGATGTCCTGGAAGACGATACTGGATCAGGGTCCAGTCACCGATCACGAACTGCCGACAGACGCTAAGCAAATACACGGGTTTCAACTGTGCGAGTTTCGACCACCTCCGGATCTCAAGGAGCAGCGCAAGTTGGGCGCACCCAAGCTGCTCGACCACGTATAATTCAGGGTAGTGCGTATACTCCACCGGCGTTCACATCTTCCAATGTACCACCATATTTGTCGCCGCTGGCCACCCATAGTGCCACTACGTCCGGAGTCTGGAGCTCAAGTGCTCCCAGCCATCCCAATAATCAACAACACGAGCATCACATCTGGCCGGATACTAACTCACGGCGAAATACAGCCACCGGGGCCGAGGCTGCTGTAATAGTGCGGGTCAAGACTCTTATTCTATGGTACACCCTGTTTGTGAATCCTCTCCCAGCACCCTCTGTATTGATGTCCCAGGTCCACCGTGTTTGGCTGAAAGCTCTGGAGGACATATCCGACGCAGGAATTATTGAACCATCGGTAGCAAGCATAAAAATAGTAAGTGCGTGCTGATACTCAAACTTGACGCACTCGTCGTGGGTGCTTACTAAATGTGACAGATACGCGCCAGACACTCTGCAGTAAGATCCCAGTTTCTGTTCCACATAAAGGAATGCATTGGAAGATATTACGATCTCCCCCAAGACCCGACGGCGATTGCGCATAGGGTGGACTACCTGCTCAAGAGGGATAGATTCATGTGTTCCCCGAGAGGGTAGGAGTTAAGTGTGCACTTTGTGATAGCCCGGCCACAACCAATGCGTATGTACTTGGCCCAGCAAGTAACAAATCGATTCCTCACGCCCCAGATTCCCTGAGGCAATATGGGGAAAGTACTTCAAGGACAGGAAAATTCGTGGGATTGCCGAACCTGATTTTCTTGGTCGCATCAATGGCACCATGGTATGTTTAACCTGTGCCATGCTCTGCCATACTCTGCGAGCATGGCAAACCGGAATCTATCTTGAAACATGCGTCTTCAAGCTGGACGTAGTAGCAGGTGAGCCTGACCCTGAACCTGGTGTTCTCTAGTTCCGGCCAGGATGCTAACCTCATGATGAGCTCGGAAGACCTCTTTGCCCCCCAGCGCCAGACGTGGGCCACGTGCCCAGACTGGGTACAGACAATGATCCACAAGAACCTTCGCGAGACCATCAAAGCGAAAATGGAGAAGGAGCATGGGATACAGGAAGATCGCCGTCAAGGGTTTACTGACGATTGGGAAGCAGTGGCGGTAGAGGTGCAGAGTCAGATGTCTAGACGGCCCCCCCACGGGCAACTCCTTGGATTCCAACAAGCCCAACTCCACGCATTCAGACACGTCCAACTTCATAGATTGAGAGTCAAACTCCCAGCAACCTGCATATTGGAGCCCTGGCTGGAGCCCAGGATAACCGAAACTATTGACAGGAAACTGTCACGTCTTTCAATTTCACCCAGGTGTCGGCAACCTGGCCACTCAACTTCCTCGATGCGGACCTACAGACTCCGAACAGCTCACAGGAGGTGGCTGGGGGGCTAACTTTGGACAATACTGTGACTCTGACTACATTGCGACAGCTCGCGCTCAGCCTTGATGATCTAGAGCCGGCGGAGGAGACTACTGATTTGTGGAATATGGAGCAGGGGGAAAGTGCGAGCATAGATGCGGGTAGTTAGAATGCTGAGCATGTGTAGTGTAGTGGTTTTGGGATGCGTTCTCACATATAGGAAAGTGTGCCAGGAGCATAGTCGTATTAAGATGAGGGCGTCTAGCCAACTCAGGAAATTCAGAATAGAATTAATAGAAGCAACACTTAACAGGTGCATCTTGGCGATCAGGATAGTAAAACACATCGTGAGAGCGTTTGAAAGAAGAGAAGTGCCTAGGCGTAGGATCAGAATGGCATTAGACTGAGTACCCGATGGGTCTGGATGAAAACGCGGCGTCAGATAGAGTCACGATCGGATCAGGATGCGGCATATATAGGGCGTAAGATCAGGAAGAAGTGAGCAGGCGTCAGGAAGGGAGAGATGCGGATCGCGGGATCCGGACGAGGTCGGCAGAGTGTGAAAACATTAGGAGGCGAGATCTGAAGATTAGTGAAGCCCTGACGTTCGCTGAGAAGGAACCGGCATCATGGTGGGAGAGTCATAGATCCGACGCAGTCAGAACGCAATAGCGGAGGACCTGACGCAGTAGGAACGGAAGAGTCGTAGATCAGGGGGAGTCAGGAGGTAATAGAGGAGCACCAGATGCAGTCGGGACGCACAGGACGTAGGGGTCTGTGTCCGGATAGCGTCAGGACGGATGGCGCTAGGTGACTCAAAGTCAGGACGCGACGTCGATCTGACGTTACGTCCTGATTCGTGATTAGCATTCCGACGTCCCGGGCGTCAGACGCACGGGGGCACAGGACGCAATGTATCATTTTTACTCATGTGGAGGAATGTTCCCACCTTGCTGTTGAGCGAGATGGCCTTGATCAATTCCATGGTGGTAAGAGTGACTGTATTCACCTGGAGGGAGACAGTCTGAACGTAGGTCGCACCTAGTGCCAAGTTGATATCCTCTCTTAGGTCTAGGGCAGTGGTGGGAAGTCGCTTGCCCTCTCTCTTGACAATGAGGCCGCGTTCTCTGGCAGTGAGACCCTTCTTCAGTTGGGTTCTATTGACGGTGTTCGGCTTTGTAGGCGCGTCAGCAGCCCTAGCGGCCATGGTAGTTTTCTCTTTCGTGCTCGTCCTTGCTACCGTAGCCCATGATCTGGGTAGTGCAGCTGTGGGGAGGGTGAGTGGGCGGCTGTCGGGGGCAGTAGCCCTCGCAGGGGCTACCGCTGGAAGTGGGAATAGTATCGGGGTGGGAGTGTCAGGCTGGAGTGTAGCATTCTTGAGGGTGCTAACTTCCTCAGTAAGGGCTTCGATCTGTTCGCTAAGCGCATCGATGGCCGTCCTGTACTCTCTATGGATCTGATAGATTATTTCTATCATGACCATGTTTTCTTTGCTGGTGGTGGTAGCCCCAATTTCCAGTTCCAGGTTTATCTTATGAAAGAGGTTCAGGACATAGGCGCTGGGAGGTGCCTTCTTCAAGAACCTCTCATGAATAGGCGGGAGGCTTGAGACTGTGGTGCTTCTGTGTCACTTACGCGAGGGGGGGCCTTGTGGCAGAAAAATCGGGGACAGGGTAGCGGCGCCTTCCTGAGTGGAGGAGCTCCTAGCACCTGTGGGTGGTAGGGTGGCGTCAACCGCTTTGCCTTTCCCTTGCCACGACGCCGCGAGCCAAAGGGTGGGACAGTGGGATCTATGTGGTATTCGTGTAACCTGACAGGTCACGTTATGTGGAAATCTTGAGATAGTGTACGTGGTGTTTCTGAAAGTGCAAATTGCACTTGGAGGGAAAATAGGGGAGTTCAATCTCTTTTATTTATAACAATATAGCTACTGGAGCGACTACCTATCCGGGCTTGCACAACCATACAGCAGTACGTTCCAAGGGTTACGCCAGTCCCAACCCCACCTAGCCCGCAGTACATCTGGAAAAGTACCACCCATGCGATTCGTAGACCGAAGTCCGAGTATCCAGCCAGCACATGGGAATCACAAAATAAACCACCCAACTAGGGTACTGTTAGGCACACGGACTCCCCGTAAGGATTTACAGGGCAAAGTTACCCTACCTTGACGCATACCAACTTCGAAGGAAAAAGATAACAGCCCCCTCTAGCCCCGGCGTTGGGACGGCACGTCATTACTGGCCGCCTGGGTAGTTGCGTCCCAACACCAAAGACCACTATCAATGGAACATATCTTATAACACCATATACGTCGCGGCCGTCTGTCCGACCGGATCCTGTTCGCAGGATATATGAGGGGAGACCTTCGGGCGCCATATGCAAGTGGAAGCGGGTGAATCGGACCACGGCGCATAAAGTTACAGACACTTGAAGACAGGTAGTCGGAAGAGTGGGTCGAAGGTAACGGGACATTTTGCACGAATGTTAGTCCCCTTGTACCTACAAAGTCGTGTAGAGTATGAAGGCGGTAACTATGCCCAGTAAGTGGATCGGGTGAATCCACAGAGGACAAGTTGGTAAAAGATGGAGTCCGAGGGAAAAAGCCTATAGGTACGATCCCGAGGACAAGTCGTATAATGCCGGAAGACCAGAATACAACATGCAGTTGCAAGTTGAATTCTCGACGGAACCAACCAAAGAAGATTCCAGTTGGCCATTTTCTGTCCAGCGAGTTAGACTACCTTCAGAGAGCACGAGGGCAAGATAATTCGTAACCATCATTGTCAACGGATAAACGGATGAGCTGACACCTGACGTGGTCTCCACACCATCAGGAATAATGAAAGCGCAGACAGATAAGTTGACCATGGGAGCAGAAGGTGTGGTAGAGAGTTTTCAGGGTCTACGAGTGTTCGCACTCAGGTGATGTTCGCAGAGTTGCGGGCAAGGTACTTAGTTAGTATAGAGTTAGCATGTATACAGCGATTGCTCAGACGCGGAATATAAATATCGAAGCATCTTGGCTGCTATTAGACACAACAAGCACGGAGAAGAGATCTTATCAATATAATAAGTTATCTACACTTTTATCTCGTTACCAATACTTCGACTATCTATCCCAAAGTGAACCATTATATCTAGCCTACATTACTCGTGTCTTCTTAACGAGTTCTCCGATATAATTACAATCAGGGTCCTAGCTGTCGGAATACCTCACGCCGAAGCTACCACCTAACATGTACGAACAAAGTAAATCCACCTCCCATAGCCATCCATCAAACACTACTGTAAGCGAGGTCATAGCCACAACCAAGCCCACATTCCGGCAAACCTGTCACCCAAACACGACCAAAGAAATCCAACACAATCTCAATGGCGCCCACCACGCCCTTTCCGACCCCGACCCCGACCACAGCCGACGGTAATAGAACCAGGATCACAAGCATGATGATCGGATCCTTCACCCCCAGCAGCCGAAGCCACCAGAGACCTGGTATGACCAGCGGGAACCGGAGGAGGCGACGAGGAAACCTCAACCACCCGAGCCTTCCGAGAAGCCACACCAGCCTCATCGTCCACCCAACGCACACGACGCGGGTGACGTTTGGCAACAGCCCCATCCGCCGACGGCGACCGTTCAACTTGTACCACCACCGGTAACCCTGGCTCAGCCACACCGGGCTCAGGCTGCTGCGCCATGACAGCGGAAGCCACAGTAGACACCGTCAACGCCTCCACATGCACCCCGAGGGACGCCACCGTAAGCGCAGCAGGCTCAGCCACCGGGGCGAGCACCGCCACTTCATCAGCCACTTCCTCACGAAGAGGAGAGGCTTCAGCACCGTCACCCTCACGAGAGAGGGGAGCGACCGAACGAAGAGCATCGAGCTCGCAACGGAGAGACTCACTCTCCAAAGCCAACAGATGTAGCCGACGGGAGAGGACGGAAATGTGATAGCGGAGGTGGGAAACCTCAGCCTCGAGGGCCAAAGTTTTCTCGACCGTCCGACCAAGAGCCAGACCCGATCTTGCGACCGTGGCGGGAGAAAAGGTTGAGGAACCGCGCTTAACCATAACGATCAACCTGACCGAAGGAAGACCGACCGTAACGACTAACCGACCGATGGGAAGAAAACCACGGACCTTTCGACCGAACCGAAGGGAGGAAACCGCCAGCACTCAACCAAAGGAGGAAGAAGCAGGTGCGTTAACCACCAAAGGAGGGAAGAAGCAGAGGGCAAGCCGACCGAAGAAAGAAGAAAGCAAAGGGGAAAGATGAGGAACCTCAGGATTCCAAACGATTGTAATCGAAAGGAAAGAATTAAAATCAAGCAGAGCCCAATGGACTACTTGAAGTTAAAGACTTGAAAACTATCGTGAGAGGGGGCGATAAGGAATCAAGGACGCTAACTCGTTTAAAACCAGAATGTGACGGATCACAAGGAGGTTACGTGGCCAATTTTCAGAAAGTGAGGAAAATAGGGGAGAGGAAGCATGATAATTTGAATCCCCTAATACCACTAATATTATACTCGCCCAACAAGACTCAGATTTCGGTGTGTTTTCATTTTTATTAATCAGCGCCATAACTCTCTTTATCCCCCCGTATAAAATTACCATAATATTAAGCAAACCCCAGTTACAATAGATCCGGATAACGAAGTCATAGACTCGGTAGCGTCAGAGTCCATTAGCGCCATGTACGTTGGCACTCCCCCCCGCCGGGAGCACCTCCTGACAACTTCCCTATTCTGTACTCACGGACAGAATCCTACTCAAGTGATTTCCCGTCCTCTCCTCTTCCCTTCGCTCCTCCTCCTCTTCTGACTTTTCGTTTTTCCTCCCTCGTCCCGCACCGTATCACTCGACACCTGTGGTGCGTTCACCACGGCCTACGGTTCAGATGCCGAGTCTCCGGTATTTGAGGAGCTCCCAGATGGGGAGGATTCGATGACCATGCATCAAGCGCATCATCGGCTTATGATGAGATCCCGAATGATCTTTATTTCAACGGCGCTGTTGCAGCCTGTCGGAATCTGGATACTTTACACACGCCTTTGGCCATCTTGATCGGAGAAGAGATCTCTCGCATGGAGCCGAATGCGGATTCGAACTCTTCCTTCGGCCCCGTCGAAATACGGACTGGTCTCTCCAGACCTCTGTTTTGAAGGGTACGAGGCCATTCACAGGATGGTTTGAAGGAAGATTCTCTTCGGCCACGCGTGGTGAAGAATCTGGTGTCTTTGGCAAATATGTTCAAAGGGAGGGTTCTGGAGGTAAGATTAGAGAACATTGAATATTTCATTATAATGAGTGCTGACCCCTAATCTGGGCGTGCCCGGCGAACACCCGGCTCCTTGATGGGGTTCGGGGTAATGGTGAGGCACCATAGATATATTGCGGTGGCGGGGGAGAAGTTGACTACCGGTAGGTCAGGTATGTCGGAGGATAACTATCATAATAAAAGGCGGAACAATCGAACGCTCGAACTAGACTAGGGCTAAACCATATTGTTGGTATTATATCTTCAGAAATTTCATTCACTTGTCCTTATAACTAGCTAGCCAAATATAAGTATATATCAAATAATAATGCCATCTCAATCATTCCATCCCTTCTCAAACCTTCGATTTCTCTCCGTATATCCAGTCATTTACCTACATCCGTATTGGTAATAAAGGAAAAACATAAGTTAACCATAAACCCTTTCCTCAATCCTTTCCACTCCTGAACAAATGATATCACTAAAGCCACTATCTATCCTTGTCCGTCAACTATCCCCTTTTTTTATCCCCAACAGCTACCCGCCTTCGTCAACTCTGGCATGATAATAGGTTGCGCCCTAAGGTATAAAATCTGCTAACAAGTTAATCTCAAGAGGTGCCCCGAACACTCGTGATTGCCCGAGCGAGGCAGGTTAAGAAATATTGTGCCTAGCACACAATATGGAATTTTGACGTCACTCCAACCAACCCATTAAACTGTGGGAAAGAGGAGGAAACCCCCAAAAGGGTAATATTGATCACATACAAGTCAAGTGAAGGAGCCTGCAACTCATTATCCTATCCCAACAGTAACGAATTCTACCCCTCAGATTTTCAAATTATCTCAGCGGGCTTCCTTAATAGGTTCACCCCTCCTATTTCAATAGCCATACTCTTGAGCCTATGTATACCTCGCAGGCTAATAGAAGAAATAGATGAAGGATATAGACCAAAGCGGAGGAGCTGGTGTAACAGTCGCTCCTGGAGAGCAGGCCATGAAAAAGGTGAGAAAAGATAGCCAAATGGAATCAGGGAGATATTATCGCAATATTAGGCATCATACTGTAGTACCGTGCAGGCTATGAGGACTGTTCAGGTTACGGTCTCGAATAGGTAGCGGGGGCATAACGAATGTGTCAAAGCCGACGGAAGTAGATATTTGTTTGAGATAAGGAAAGCGGATAGATGAGGGACGGGGAGCGATGATAACATTATGATTCCGTTTGTTCTGGAGATGGAAGGATTGACGGAAGGATTTATGATCATGTCTTTCCTTTTTATTATTATCACTAAGGCACGCAGGCAAACGGGGCCATTCATAGAGAGTGATCGATAGGTATGAGAAGCGATAGAATGGCTGAGATGGTTTTATTATTCTCATATTATTATAGACCTATGCTTGGTTGGTTAGTTTTACCATACAATGAGGACGAAGAAATAAAGTTTCCGATTATATCTATCCTATGGTTTAGCCCTAGTCTAGTTCGACCGTTCGACCGTTAAGCCATTTATCTCCCGCTACAGAATTCCCATCAGTGACGAACAGGGGTGTTTGGCAAGCAGAAAGCGAATCCGCCAAAACGACAGTTACCCTTCAACTACAAGATTATTTAGGCTAAAACAGATCCAGAGTTCTGACACAGATACATGCCAAGTGATTGAATATAGCAGATATAAAAGAGAGTGACAAATAACTTATCAAAGAAAGAAACAATTGCAAAGCGATCGACAGCAATTAAGTATAAGGAAAAACAAAATGGATGGAAATGGAACGGGATAGGCTAGTTAGTGGTGAACAAATAAAGGGAAGAACGGGTTGCCTTATATCCCTCTTGAGATTGAACCATCCTCGATGGCATGCCTCCTGCACATGCCTAATCTCTCATAAGTTCCTCCTACTCAGTCGTTTCTGCTCCTGCATGACCGAACCACTTCCGAGGTGGGGCTAGAATGCTTGGGGATAGTTAAGCGGCCAGTTGTCGATTGAGTGCTCGAGTATGTAGCCGAGGGTGAGGTTGATGTTCGGTTATCGTGAGTGATTGTGCTTTAGGTTAGTGCAGGGCATCGGTATTTGGCACTACTGCATTGAGCATGCAGGGTTAATGTCAGTCGGTATGGAGCTAACAGTAGTAGAATGCCGTAGGCCTCGAGCAACGGTATAACAGATAATAATGCAGGTTGCGTTCCCCGTCAAGGGCGAACGGGAAAATATGCAGGTGGTGACCAGCCAAAGTTGCAACAGCTACTACTGACCCCTGTTTGTGACCAGCTGGTTTTCATCATGCCAATTGAAGACTGCGGTGCTGCACAAACGTTGCGAGGCTGGGCGGGAGCCCCCGCTTTTCCTCTGCTTTGAAGAATATCATCAACACCCCCAACGGAGGAATCTGTGCGCTCAGCATCAGAACCAACGAAGAGAACGGAAATGTCTATGCCATTCACAGATAATATCAACTCTTTCAATGTGTCGAATGTGTCGAATGTATCGAATGTCTCTAATCACTATACCCTTGCCGAAGATCGGTCGGAAATCCTAACATGGCTCTCACCACTTGAGCCCCGCATCCGACACCAGGACCTTCGAACCCGCCGCGCAGATAACGTCGGGGAATGGCTGCTACAAACAGACGAATTTGAAAGGTGGTGCGATGTTGCTCAACGGGAGGGGCCTGATCGTGCAATTTTATTCTGCTGCGGTGGTCCGGGTGTCGGCAAGACCTATTTGAGGTGAGAGATAATCTGCAGTGAAAAAGTCCAAGAGATAGTAGTACTAACGTGCAGCGATACTAGCTCACTAGTTGTGGACAAGTTGTGCGATATGGCGGGAGAGAGAAATATTGCTGTCTCATGTTTCTACGTTGATTTTGCTGCGCGGGAAGAGCAGACCCCGACAAACATACTCGGTTCACTGCTGAAACAGATTGTCTGTGGATTGGAGAAGGTCCCGGATGAGATAAGTCGGAAATTTCAAGACTACAAAAAGGTGATTGGTGGAAGGGGACTACGAGTGGCCGAAATTGTGAAGATGCTGCAGACTGTCACATCTCTAAAGCCGACATTTATATGCGTTGATGCTCTTGATGAATGCGCGGAAAGGCATCGACTAGAGGTTTTAGATTCGTTGAGACAAATGCTCGAGAAGTCCCCAAATACGCGGATACTCTTAACCGGGAGGCAGCACATCCGCGGCGAGATTGAGACGCATTTTAGTGGGAGAGCGGCAGTTTTGTCCATAAAACCCAAGGGTGATGATATCGTGGGATATGTCCGGATGAGATTGAGTGAGGACACCTCTCTACGAGCGAATGATAGTAGTTTGGAGGACGAAATCATCAAAAGCATTACCGAGAATATTCCCGAAACGTAAGTGAGCAACATGATGGAAAAATCCACCCCACATTCACCACTAACTAATAGGTACATCTAGGTTTCTGCTGATTTCCATAACTATGGACGCTATCCTCGGGGAAACTACGGCCGGTAGTAGGCGACAAAGATTGAGGGCAATGACCGAGGGCTTGGATTTGAAGGATGTTTATGGTGCGACAATTGAACGGATAAAGGAACAAGGTGGGGAGAAAGCGAGACTGGGGATGGCAGCACTAATGTGGATCTCGCATTCCGAGCGGCTATTACAACTCGATGAGCTTCTCCATGCTCTTGCGGTCGAGATAGGATGTGCAGATCTCGATGCTGAAAAGATTCCTTCAGTGGATACACTGTTGAGTTGTTGTTTAGGGCTCGTCGTCGTCGAGAGGGAGGCTTCAATTATTCGCTTGATTCACTTCACCCTCCAGGATTATCTTTACACTTCCCCCGACCTCTTTGGCGCAACTCACTCGATAATGGCTAAAACCTGCTTGGCTTACCTCAACTCTCAGACCATTAAGGATATTCCGTCTACACTCTTTCCTCTACCTCCGTCAACACCCTTCCTCAAATATTCTTCCTTATTTTGGGGCGTTCATGCCAAGAGAGAGGCTTCAGGAGATGTAGTCTCGCTTGGGCTTCGTCTTTTTACTCAAATTGAAAGTCATATATCAACTAGGATACTTCTAGTGGATCTCATATCGAAGACCGGTCGATATAGCCGTGATACCCCGAGCAGCGGTCCCCTGATCGGGTTTACCGGACTGCATTGTGCATCAGTTTTCGGCATTGTTGAAATCGCAACTGCTCTCATAGACCAGCCGAACTATGATCTCAATAGGAGGGATTTTCTGGGGATTACACCACTCATATGGGCTACCATATGTGGACAGGAGGGGGTAGTAAAGCTGTTGCTAGAACGGCGGACTATCAGCCCCGACAAACTAGATGGATACTTTTGTCGAGCAGCACTATCATGGGCTGCTAAGAATGGACATGAGGCAATTGTGGGGCTGCTTCTTGGGTGGGCAACTGCCAAGCCCGATGGAACAGATGGTTGGTGGGGTAAGACGCCTCGAGTGGTGAATATTGTCCGGGGAAGGAGATATGTCAACCCCAACAGGCAAGACAAATATGGCCAAACGGCAATCTTGCTCGCTGCTGAAGAGGGGCACGAAGGGGTGGTGAAGCTACTATTGGAAAGGAAGGACGTCAAACCCGATACGGTGGACGGGTACGGCCGGACACCTCTCTTGTGCGCTTCTGGTATAGGGCACGAGGGAGTCGTGAATTTACTAGTTAAACAAGAAAATGTCAACATCGATAAGCAAAATTGTCAGACGCTGCTCTTGTCAGCTGCTGAAGATGGATCTGAGGCGGTGGTAAGGCTGCTATTGAGGCAGAAATATATCAACCCCGACACGCGCAATCAAGCCGGCCGGACGCCACTCTCGTTGGCTTCCGAGAAGGGGCATAATGAGGTAGTGAAGCTACTGTTGGGGCGGGAAGATGTTAACCCCGATATGCCAGACAAGGATAGCAGAACACCATTCTGGTGGGCTGCCGGATGTGGCCATGAGGGAGTGCTGAAGCTACTGTTAGAGCGGGGAGATGTCAACCCCGATATGCCAGACAATGGCTGCCTCACACCGCTCTCGCGGGCTGCCAGATATGGCCATGAGGGAGTGGTGAAGCTACTGCTGGGGCGGGAAGACGTTAACCCCAATATGCCAAGCAATAGCGGCGGAACCCCGTTCTTGTGGGCTGCCGGATTTGGCCATCAGGGAGTGGTGAAGCTACTGTTGGGGCGGGAAGATGTTAACCCTGATATGCCAGACAATGATGGCGGAACACCGTTCTCGTGGGCTGCCGGATGTGGCCATGAGGGAATGGTGAAGCTACTATTGGGGCGGGAAGATGTTAAACCCGATATGCCAGACAATGACGGTCGAGCGCCGTTCTGGTTGGCTGCTAGATCTGGCCATGAGGGAGTGGTGAAGCTACTGTTGGGGCGGGAAGATGTTAACCCCGATAGGCCAGACAATTATGGCAAAACACCATTTTTGTGCGCTGCCGGATGTGGCCATGAGGGAGTGGTGAAGCTACTGCTGGGGCGGGAAAATGTTAACCCTGATATGCCAGACAATGATGGCGGAACACCGTTCTCGTGGGCTGCCGGATTTGGCCATGAGGGAGTGGTGAAGCTACTGTTGGGGCGGGGAGATGTTAACCCCGATATTCCAGACAATGACGGCCGAACACCGTTCTCGTGGGCTGCCGGATGTGGCCATGAGGGAGTGCTGAAGCTACTGTTAGGGCGGGAAAATGTTAACCCCGATATGCTAGACAATGGCGGCCGAACACCGTTCTCGTGGGCTGCCACGTATGGCCATGAGGGAGTGGTGAAGCTACTGTTAGGGCGGGAAGATGTTAACCCCGATATGCCAGACAATGACGGCCCAACACCGTTCTGGTGGGCTTCCCGATATGGCCATGAGGGAGTGGTGAAGCTACTGTTGGGGCGGGAAGATGTCAACTCCAATATGCCAGACAATCGCGGCAAAACACCATTCTCGCTGGCTGCAAAATATGGCCATGGGGGAGTGGTGAGGCTACTCCAAGCCCACAAATCTGCAAACCCCAACACTGCTTAACCTAAACAATACAAAATCTTTGCCATCATCCTCAATAACTGCCAGACGCCTCTTTCTCCACATCCCACTGACACTCTTTTATGCTCCCCTTGCCGCTTTCCCCTCCTCAATACCAGTTCTACTTCCCCCCCTTGGGTGCACGACAAGCTCGTGGCACCGCCGCCCCGTCCCTGCACTCCGGACCCCGATTCCATCCTAGCACAGCCCGGCGTCCGATGTAGATGTGCCATTCTTGCAGTTCCAACGGGAATGTTTAGTCTGCGTTCTTGTTTTCGCTTCCTTTCTCCCATATAACAATACTTGGCTTAGGTTTAGTTTGGTCTCTTCTCCCTGCTTATAGACTCCAAATTTTTTCAATTTTTCATTGTTCTTACTATAGTTAGAAATTCCCATTTAAGGACGAGAGGTGCATAGTTGTGGAAGGCGTCATAGCAATGGTTGGAGGATGGGGTCTCAGTGGATTCTATGGAGGGTGATAAAAATTTTCCTTGTATAGAGAAGATAATATGACAAGTGGAAGAGGGAGGGGTGAGAGAGGATGCTGCATGAACAGAAGTAGTTATATCTCGCACAAAGAAAATAACGAAAGGAGAGGAGTTTAAATCTTCTAATATTGTGTGTGGACAAAATTAACCGCCTATCAACCAGCATGAAAAACCTCGGCTACGACAACAGCACCCCCACACGGACTCCAATATCATGAAAACAATAAAAAAACAAATTTAAAATGTAAATCCATAGAAGGATCCATAGTGGAAACTAATATTTGACCTAGAGAAACTTCTTTAGGTGGTGTTGACGGTTCACCATAATGAGAAGCGTTGCGTTGATATCAATCGTATGCCCGCCATTAATTTTGTCCACTCACCATACCACCAATATTATACTAGTACACAAACTAAGTCTTAATAGAACTAGAACCAGACCCCGGCGTGCCCTCATTTGAGTTAATTAGTACCATAGCTTAATTCCCGCCATATGAAGTTATCACAATATTATGCTAACGCCTGTTACAATAGATCCGGATCATGAGGTGATAGACTCGGTAGCGTCAGGGTCTATTCATCCATCTCCAATAAACCAGCCGTTACTCCACACGCCCCTAGGGTATACGGCACTATGAAGCCCTATAACTACCTTCCCAGCACTGCCTTCCCATCAAAATGTTCGTCCCAAAAGCCCGTCCTATGCGATAACAGTACTATACCTTTGGAAATTTCTGCTCATAATATATTGAGTAGTTTCAGTGCCAGCTTATTCCACACTTTCTATAGTTCCATGCTTAGAGTGCCCGCCGGGGTGACGAGAGGTATATGTAATTGGGAGCGCGGTTGGGGGGACGGTACAAAGAGGAGAAAATGCCCTTGACCTGCTGAATGTTGAGGTAGGTCAATTAAACCTTAGCAACATGGAGTGGAGTTTGCGGAATTTGTTTTAGTTGGAGGCCAGGCACTCTTGCGGGATATGGCGGATGATAGAGGCGGGCTTCCTCGATCGTGATATATAATCTATGGAGAACATGTTAGCAGTGTTTCTATCACAGGAATGTTCGGAGTATTCGAGTCGGTAGATCCTTCTTCGATCTCTAGGATAGATATAGCCTCGATAGGAAATGACCGCTCTGAATACGGTACCTACACTAGGGCTTGTATGCCTGGTTTTGATCTACTTTTGTGTTGCTCCTTCATTCGCTATAAAGTTATTGTACAAGCATCGCTCAAACCCTCCTCTTTAGTTATCTGGTCCAGCCCTTTCCTTCTCTGATGGAGGGTCCGCTCTCTGGCGATTGCATCCATGTTTAGAGAAATAAGGAGGAAACTAGACATCATTGTTTGTGAATAATAACTGTGCTGTATTGGAATGATACCCTTGCTTCCGGCTCTGAGACCTCTTCTGGAATTACTCTCGGGATATCCGCTAGAAATTCGTCCATTACACCGGAATTAGTACCACTACGCAATCCTACCTCTAGAACGCTCTTTAATATCGTCGTAGGTAGGACTAACAGGCACCGCCTTTCTCAAACGTTTCGTAGTTTCGTCCTCTATGTTTAGATTGCCGGTGAGGTGTGCTCAGATTTTTGGTGAAGCCAGAATGATATCCGGCAGTGACTTGAAGGCCTCCAATCTGTGCTTCGGAACGGACTTCATCAAAGTCTCGGTGAACCAGGGTACCTGTACTAGCGTTGTAATAGTCCCCTTAGTAGTTTCTATCAGATCATTAAACCGGGGACCTCGGGCGACAAGCCCCTTTTCGGCATCCTGAAAAGACTCCCGTGTATGCTGTGGGATTCCTCCTCTACTGACGGGTTGTTTGGGGTTGGATTCCAACATACTTTTGGCGGGATATTCCGCTTGGCAAGGAGATCGCAGCAAGGCAGTATTCTTAATGGGCTGGGGGCCGCATCGGGCACGGCGGGGGGACTAATTCTACTAGTCCATCCAGGGCAGCCAAACCCTAGGACCGCCGTCTTTGACCAGTATTGCGGGGCATGTGGGGTGGGAAGTGCTTTTCGGCGGTAGTAGTAGGATTATAGATTATGGGCGACCTCAGTGGGCGACCCGGGGAGATGAAGGACAAAATGGACTACTGGGGAATCATGAGTGATGTTTCGTGATTTTCTGCTCTTCCTATATCCATTCCGAAATCTAGTCAAACAAATGGAATGAATGACCTGGATAGGGATCCCAGAGTTTGAATTTCTGGTTTTATTTGTGTTGAAAATCATACTTGCGCTTTTGTATCCTGGGGAGTCGCGAGTGACATATCTAGGTCATGTGGGTTTACAGTCTGAACATGCGTTCCGAGTGATGGATAAAGTGATGTGCTACGGTAGGGGTACATCAGTGTCCCACTTGCCCTCCCCGACTATGAGTCATAGCGAAATAGGAGGGGAACCGGCTATCAAGTCTATATAAGAATAATGAAACCATCGCAGTCATTCTATCATATCGCCTCCCACACTTATCGATCTCTCTCCCTGAATGACCTCATTTACCCGCGTACCTCCGTGATAGTAATGAAGGAAAAACATAAACATCAACCCTTCTATCAATCCTTTCATCTCTAGAGCAAACGAAACCACTAATGCTATTATTCCTCCTTGTCCCTAATCTATCCACTTTCCTTATCTCTAAAAGCTATCCGCTTCCGTCAACTTTGACATTCCCAACACCCGTAATTACTCGAGAGAGGTGCGCTAGGAAATATTGCCCCTTGAACACAATATGGGGTTCCGATATCAGGCTAACTAACTGGTTAAACTGTGGGAAAGAGGGAGGAAACCCCCCGAAGCGTAACGCTGATCGTATACAAGCCAAGCGAAGGAGTTTGCAACTCATTATTCTATCCCAACAGAGCATATCGACGAATTTTACCCCCCGCTTTCTTCTACTCTCAGGAATATCATCAACATCCGCAACGAAGGAATCTGTTCCCCCAGCATTAAAATCAACGAAAAGAACGAAAATGTCTATGTCAGTGACAGATAATATCAACTCTTTCAATGTGTCGATTGTGTCGATTGTGTCTAATCACTATACCCTTGCCGAAGATCGGTCGGAAATCCTAACATGGCTCTCACCACTTGAGCCCCGCATCCGACACCAGGACCTTCGAACCCGCCGGGCGGATAACGTAGGGGAATGGCTGCTGGAAACAGGCGAATTTGAAAAGTGGTGCGATGGTGCTCAACGGGAGGGGCCTGATGGTACGATTTTATTTTGTTGCGGTGGTCCGGGTGTCGGCAAGACCTATTTGAGGTGAGAGATAATCTACTCGAGTACAGTGAAAAACCAAAAGGCAGTGGTACTGACATGTAGCGGTACTAGCTCACTAGTGGTGGACAAGTTATGCGATACGGCTGGAGAGCGAAATATTGCTGTCTCATGTTTCTATGTTGATTTTGCTGCGCGGGAAGAGCAGACCCCAACAAACATACTCGGTTCACTGCTGAAACAGATTGTCGCCGGATTGGAGAAGGTCCCGGATGGGATAAGTCGGAAATTTCAAGACTACAAAAAGGTGATTGGTGGAAGGGGACTACGAGTGGCCGAAATTGTGAAGATGCAGTAGACTGTCACATCTCTAAAGCCGACATTTATTTGTGTTGATGCTCTCGATGAATGTGTGGAAAAGCATCGACCGGAGGTTCTAGATTCGTTGAGACAAATACTCGAGAAGTCCCCAAATACGCGAATATTCTTAACCGGGAGACGGCACATCCGCAGCGAGATCGAGACTCATCTTGGTGGGAGAGCGGTAGTTTTGTCCATAAAACCCAATAGTGATGATATCGTGGGATATGTCCGGATGAGATTGAGTAAGGACACCTCTCTACGGGCGAATGATAGTGGTTTGGAGGACGAAATCATCAAAAGCATTACCGAGAATATTCCCGAAACGTAAGTGAGCAACGTGATGGAAAAATACCCCCCCACATTCACCACTAATAGGCGCATCTAGGTTTCTGCTGATTTCACTAACCATGGATGCAATCCTTGGGGAAACTACGGCCGGTAGTAGTAATGCTGAAAAGATTCCTTCGGTGGAGACATTGTTGAGTTGTTGTTTGGGGCTTGTCGTCGTCGATAGGGAGGCTTCAATTATTCTCTTGATTCACTTCACCCTCCAGGATCATCTTTACACTTGCCCCGACTTCTTTGGCGCAACTCACTCTATAATGGCTAAAACCTGCCTGACTTACCTCAACTCTCAGACTATTAAGAATCTTTCGTCTACACTTTTCCTCTACCTCCATCAGCACCCTTCCTCAAATATCCCTCACCATTTTGGGGTGTTCATGCCAAGAGAGAGGTTTCAACGGATGTGGTATCACTTGCGCTTCAGCTTTTCACACAAATTGCAAGTCATATATCAACTAGGATACTTCTAGTGGATCTCATATCGAAGACCGGCCGATATAGCAGTGATATCCCGACCAACGGTCCCCTGACCGGGTTTACCGGACTGCATTGTGCATCAGTTTTCGGCGTTGCTGAAATCGCAACTGCTTTCATAGATCGGCCGAATTATGATCCCAACGGAAGGGATTTTCTGGGGATTACACCACTCATATGGGCCACCATACGTGGACAAGAGGGGGTGGCGAAGCTGCTGTTAGAGCAGCAGACTGTCAATCCCGACAAGACAGATGGATACTTTTGTCGGGCAGGACTATCATGGGCTGCTGGGAAAGGGCATGAGGTAATTGTGAGGCTACTTCTTGGGTGGGCAACTGCCAAGCCTGATGGAACAGATGGTTGGTGGGGGAGGACGCCTCGCATGGTGAATATTGTTCGGGGAAGGAGATATGTCAACCCCAATAGGCAAGACAAATATGGTCAAACGGCAATCTTGCTCGCTGCTGAAGAGGGGCACGAAGGGGTGGTGAAGCTACTATTGGGAAGGAAGGACGTTAAACCCGATACGGTGGACGGGTACGGGCGGACGCTTCTCTTGTGTGCTTCCAGAATAGGGCACGAGGGAGTAGTGAATTTGCTGGTTAAACAGGAAAATGTCAACATCGATAGGCAAAATGGTCAGACTCTGCTCCTGTCAGCTGCTGAAGAAGGGTCTGAGGCGGTGGTGAGGCTGCTATTGAGGCAGAAATATATCAACCCCAATACGCGTAATAAAGCCGGCCGGACGCCACTCTCGTTAGCTTCCGAGAAGGGGCATGATAAAGTAGTGAAGCTACAGTTGAGGCGGGGAGATGTCAACCCCGATATTCCAGACAATGACGGGCGAACACCGTTCTGGTGGGCTACCAGATATGGCCATGAGGAAGTAGTGAAGCTACTGCTAGGGCGGGAGGATATTAACCCCGATGTGCCAGACAACGACGGTCGAACACCGTTATCGTGGGCTGCCCAATATGGCCACGAGGCGGTGGTGAAGCTACTGCAAGCCCGCAAATCCGCAAACCCCAACACTACCTAACCTCAATAATACAAAATCTTTCCCATCACCCTCAAAAGCCACGAGGCGCCACTTTCTCCACACCCCACTTACACGCTTATATGCTCCCCCGGCTCCTTTCCCCTCCTCAATACCACTTCTACTTCCCTCCCTTGAGTGCACGACAAACTCGTGGCACCGCTTCCCCGCCCCTTGCCCCCCGCTCCGGATTCCACTTCGACCCTAGCACATTCCGGCTAGTGTTCCCAAGCGTCCAGTCTGTCCGTCTTCGGGCCCGGACGGAACGGACGGGTATCTTGGCGTCTGTCCGGACGACAGCCCGGGACGGACTGGTGGGGACTATAGGTGTCTCAGGTGGTGCAATTTCCCGGGTAACTCCGGATGACGCGTGGACCCTGTAGGTGACTAGCGAGCCCTACACGTAATTGGCGAGGACTACAGAAGACGGGCAAGGACTACAGATGGCGGGTGAGGATTGCAGGTATGATTCGGGAGCTACCGATCCGTCAAGCACTGTAGGACCCTACAGTCACCCTCTTAGATTGTGGTCTTTCCCAAAGGACGGACGGTCTTGCCCTACAGCTTGAGACAGACGCCCGGGACCGCAGTGCTTATGTCTCCAAAAAGGGTTTAGCAAGTGAGATTTAGGGTGGTTGCCGTGGTGATTTACGAACGCACGGCGGTGCTTAACCTCGATACTGTACGGAGTACAGTACTTTGGCAGTGGGCAAGGCTGGGCGGTAGCCCCCCCCGCCTTTCTTCTACCTTCGAGGAACACCATCAACACCCCCAATGAAGAAATCTGTGCCCCCAGAATTAGAATCAACGAAAAGAACGAAAATGTCTATGTCAGTCACAGATAATATCAACTCTTTCAATGTGTCGAATGTGTCGAATGTATCGATTGTGTCTAATCACTATACCCTTGCCGAAGATCGGTCGGAAATCCTAACATGGCTCTCACCACTTGAGCCCCGCATCCGACACCAGGACCTTCGAACCCGCCGCGCAGATAACGTAGGGGAATGGCTGCTGGAAACAACCGAATTTAAAAGGTGGTGCGATAGTGCTCAACGGGAGGGACCTGATGGTACGATTTTATTCTGCTGCGGTGGTCCGGGTGTCGGCAAGACCTATTTGAGGTGAGAGATAATCTACTCGAGTACAGTGAAAAACCAAAAGGCAGTGGTACTGACATGTAGCGGTACTAGCTCACTAGTGGTGGACAAGTTAT
>Ga0307513_10003427_pt1 | contig 21509 bp, 29 predicted proteins | sample 15_EM_MG_FD_202174 | JGI IMG/M metagenome (GOLD analysis project Ga0307513, IMG submission 202174) | Populus trichocarpa ectomycorrhiza microbial communities from riparian zone in the Pacific Northwest, United States - 15_EM | ecosystem: Host-associated > Plants > Roots > Unclassified | place... | reverse complement strand
ACCTGTTGCTCCTTGTTTGGGCTTTTGACGAGTCCCCAGGCGTAGTTGAACTTCGTTTGCGAAGTTATGTGCCCCAGCTCTTGTTCTTTTTCATACTGACGTTGCAGCACCTAATTGCCGGAACCGCGCGTCAGGTCCAACGTGTCCCAGTCCCAGAGAGACGAGATAGTTGGTACGCACGACGAGCTCATCGTACAAAAGGGATACTTCTGCGTCTGCGGCGTAAGGAAGGTCCATCGGCATTTGTCTTTAGTTTTGTGGGGTGGTTCAGTTGTTGCTTTCCTTTGTATCCACCTCACCGTAAACTGCGATGACGATCGTAGACTACGGCCTCCAGTAAACTCTCCAATACGCATAGATAAGCATTATGTAGTTGCAAACCGCTGTCTAGTTGCCTCGGCGAGGCCGGTAGCGGAGCTTAGTGCTGAATAGGTGACTTGGCACCAAACAACCTTTACTACTGCCTCAAACACTCTTACAGTTGAACTTCTTCTGGAACGCTATGAAGCTCACCGCGTTCTCAGAGCCCTCGGTCTATTGAGCCGATTGTGGGTGCGATTGACATCATCGTATCTCCCGTCTTGTCCGCGTTTTCCTCGTAGCTCCCTGCACCCCAGTTCCGCATTAATCGGCCTAGGGATCCAGTGTGCACGGTGTTGCATATACAATATACAGTGTCGTTCTGGAAAAACCTGTACAGTTGATCTCTTTCAGTCACAAATTGAAGCGAGATGGACCGCGGGTTCAGCCCGACAGTCTCCACTTCAATTGTAATGACCCTGGAGCAAGGACTTTCTAGAAAGCCAATCGGAAGTGTATCTATGGTGCTAATCACGATGAGGTTGATTAGCAAATGCTCGTATCGAGTTTGAATATCCTGCCGTCATGTCGAGGAAGAAACAAGCGACTTCCGGTCCGAATGTAGATTCCGAGTTGCAACCCTTTGTTCAGACCTTGACCTTGTTCGCCTCCGCTCGACGTGGAAGGGACATGGAATCGGCTACACCAGGAAAGGTGGACGTTATACTAGAGCATCAGCATGTGGAAAAGCAGGTGGTGTGGGTGCCTCCGCGGGAGAGAATCGTGGTCATCCTCGTTGGGCTCGTTGGTAGCGGAAAGGCAGGTGCGCCCAGAATAGAGGATGCCTACACCTCACATGTGCTTTGTAGTCCACATTTGCGAATGCCCTTCAGTACCACTACGGCTTCGTCCGTTGCAACCAAGACGAAATGGGTGGGCAACGCCGCAAAGTAGAGGATAAATGCCGCCGGGCACTCGTGCAAGGACGAAACGTGATAATTGATAGAACAAATATTGACAGCAGGTGAGTATCCCGTTTGTGTATTATCAAATCTTACACCGGTATTTGGCATCTCGTAGACAGCGAGCTATATGGACAAAAATGGCACGACAATTCAGCAAAACAGTGGTATGGTGCATTACTAGTAAGGCCATATACTATACCTGTTAACTCGTCAGGCCCTTACCCTTACTGCTAGTGGCAACCCCATATCAGGTTAGTCGACACCTACACCACTGACGAGGCGTGTTTCCCATCTCGATTATTGACCGCTCCACCCATGGCCCTTCTCGTCTACACGTGGTGCCACACCCAGATCTGTGCAGAGCGTCTGCTAATCCGCGAATCACATCCGACGATTCAATCTCCTAACATAGCACTCCAAGGCGCGTATCCTCCAGCTGGCCCGCTCTCCCTACTCGGTGGACACATGTCACGCTTGTCTTGTCCTGCCCCATGCCCGTTTATGACCGTGGACCAACTGACGGCCACCCAGTCCTTCAACGGTTTGCAAGTGAGCTTGAGCCAGCCAGTCCGACGGAAGGGTTCGACCGGATGTACGAACTGTTGCCACACGACCAACCGACATACACCCGGCAGGCCCTGGCAAAGATCTTGTGTGAAATCCAGGCGTCTCCTCCGACACGTGGACGTACGCACCCGTTCCTTTGAATATTTGTACTTGGGCTGATCGTGGGACCCGCATTGCGAAACCACTCGTTGGTCGCTCTACCACCAGGCCAAGACTCCCTGACACTGGGAGATGCCGCACTCTACGTTGGAGTTCCGCTCGTGGTGGGAGTAGCAGCCATTGCGGGCGCTCGCCACTTTCTGGGTGGAGACCACCGTAGTTCCCCGTCCACCTAGCAGCAGCGGTCTGCCCTCAACGTGTAGTCTGGCTTGCTCTAGACTGTACCGCCAAGACCATTGAATTGAATATGGCCAAGACACAGGTATCGTCCCAAACACCGAATAATCAAGTCACCTCGTGGATTGTATCTGCATTTATCTTTGTTCTATAAGTCAAAATATTTGCCAGGTGTCCGTCTATTGAATTTTACACCGTGTAGACGCACAGCGATAGTACTAAGCTACAAATATCACACATAGTACAGAACATCCAGATCCACGAGCTAAGGTAAAGGAGGCCACAGTCGAGAGTAGAGTCCCAAAAAATGCCCGCCACGGGCAGTTGCAAACCAAATGACCATGGGGAAAGACTAAAAGCGCCGCTGAAGTAATAGGAATGGAGACCACGTAATGGTATGACGACAAAGAGTCCCAAGAGAGGTACTGAGATGATTAGGCGTTAGTAAGTAACAGGGAAAAGCACATTGGCCAGTGAGGCTAGGATCACGCGCGCATTTCCCACTCTATCGATAAAGGCGTCGCAACACCCGTTTGTCAGCGTAATCTGTTGGCACAGCCATTATAAATTTTATCTCCACGCGGGCACGGCGAGGCCACAGAGCTGCGACCGGGGCTGAGCGAAGCGGTGAGAGAGCGGCAAATTAATGGTGGGGCAGTATTATCCGTGGTGAGGAGGGTGGTATCTCCGTTGAGAGTGAGTTCCGCCGTGCCGGTGTCCAGGCCCCATCGAGGTCATCGTTATATCCGAGCGATCCGCGGGTGGGGTGGTGCCCCGTTCGCTGCCCTCATCCTCGTCCATTTCGTCACCGTCAAGATCTAGATTGTCACCCCCCTCGATTTCGGCATCTAAATGGAGCACTTCGCCCAAATTGTCGTCCTGGCGATCAACATCGATAGGACCGCCGCTTGCGCTTGATCCCATATAAGGCATCCCGGAACCACCTGGCTGGGTGCTTGCATATCGATTGCTGTAGCTAGGGCCGGCATCCGCGTTCGAGGGTTGGCGTGGTGAAAGTGAGAGAGCAGCAGGGAGAGTAAGTTCTTTGGTTCCGGCACTTTGTTTGTTCTGTAATGACAAGGTAAAAAGGATAAATGAGTCGTTGGCACTCCCGGAGACTGGCGTGGAGTGCAATTGACGCCGGTGTTGAAGACGTACTCGATTATTGTTGTCCCGGACCAGTTTGGCGTATGTGAGGCCGCATGCATTGCACAACGTGCGTGGACCTGTAAAAGAACATGGTGGTGTCTCAGATAGAGTTCGCGATCTGAATTGGAGTGGGACCGTAAAACGTGACTCAGGGTAGGGGTGGAGCAGTGGAACATGATACATATGGGAGGAAGCACTAAGAGAGCGTGTATAGAAGTGATTCGCGCACCATATGGACCCCTACGCCATTCCGGAGTTTGAGTTGTTTGGCATGACAAGCACTTCTGTGGTGGCCGAAGTCTGTTATCCGGTCCCTGCATGAAGAAGTCAGTTTACTTTCATCATAGCTTTCATCATAGACATGAACCCCGAAATAAAATGTCCAGGTCTACCTCGCGTTGAGCATGAACGAGGAGCCGTGGTCACACCAAACACGCGAGAGCCAGTATTTTGGGAAAGGAAGACCTCGGATGCCAATCGGACTTACTCGCTGCCGTGGATCGGCGACCGTATCAATCACGATGCCACTCTCGCCACTAGTGCTAGCACCAGGAGGCCCCAAAGGAGGCAGGGAGAGTGATAGCTCCGGAGGTAAATTAGGGTCCTGTCGGACGTGCTGTGCAATAGGCGGATGAAGCAGGTCCAATCCAATAATAGAGTCGGTGATAATGCCGGATGCCCTGGACAGAAGTCTGTCTGGAGCAATTTCTGAGGGGTCTCCTTGTTCTTGTTGCACCATTTCCACATCTGCATCGGGGATTGGGCTAGGGATTGGGATTGGCGTTGAACTCGTGGATGCTTCTAGTTGTTCTTGAGAGTCCGTATTCGAAGGGGTACTGTCAGATGAATCTCCACTTGAGCGTGTTGTCCTATTAAACATTTCTTGAATCTGTAGGATGCCAGGGTGCGAAGAGAGTTGGAGTTAGTGCCGGGGTCTAGGTACAATGGTAAGGTAAAACCGCGTACCTGCGTCCAATCGACGTCTGGAGGGGGTTGCTGAGACATCAAGAGGAAACTGAGGAAGGCGAACTGAGGAAGACGAAGGCAGGAGGGGCAAACTGATTATATACATCGGCAAAAGTGAGCAACACGGATGGTATGCAATACTTTTCGGGTGTTCATGGGATTGAATTGGAAGGGCCCACCTGTGAATCGTGGGATGTGTATCGGGAGAGAGCACATTATGCGCGGCTCTAAAGGCTGGTCACTCGTTAGCAACGGACGACAGGAAGACGAGCCTAAAAGAAGGGCCTTCAACGGGATTCTAAAACACACAGGCAGCCTGTCGGCAGTTTTGGCAACACCGGGTTTGGGCAGGGGACGTGGCTCCGCCACCGCGTGGTGAATCGTACATATGTACAGTAAAATGTGCCAGAGAGAAAGAGAGCTTACAGATCGCGAGACGAAGGCGCGAAACGGCAAGTAGTCGACCTGCCCAGATTGCCGAGCGACACAAGATAACAGACAAGCGAAGAGGACGCGGCAGCACAGAAGGTTCGAAAGGAGACACCTACCAATACGTCTGATCACGGTCGCTGAGCCGACTCTGAAATGCGCTGCTCAATTTGGGCGAAAAAGGAACAGCTCTCGCGGTCGGCTCTTGCGATGGGTTCACGGTCGACTCTGCTCAAAAAGACCAGAGGACGATCCTGCACGCTCCCGTCGTGTACAATGGGCCCGTCGAGATGCGTTCGTAGGTCGTGGGTGAAGGCTAAGAAGAAAACTCGTGCCGGATTAGAAGCCATGCTGTCGAGCGCGAGCCACCCGGTCCGCCGAACCTCAAACATAGACGCGAGCAGGTCCCGAGGCGTGCGGGCTCATCGACCCGTCCGCCCCATTCATCCATTCGATCCGATCGAATACATTCTCGAGACAAATCCTTCCAGTCTCAGAACTCTGAGCACTTAAGCGCAAACACATCCTCTGCATCACATGTATTCACCACGGCACATCCCGCTCCTTCTCTGCGAATACCAGTTCTACTCCTCGTTGTGTGCACGCCTTCGCTAGCAATGCCCGTGCTTCCCCCCTTTCGTCGTCGATGTACTCGAGCGTCAGCTTCCGTAGACCCGGAAACGTATTGTTACGCATCAATAATGGCCCAAAGAGCATCTGGTCGAGTGGATCGTTGACCACCAGTTCAACCGTTGGTGTTGGCGACATCATTCGGGCCTCCATGTCGGTGAAATGCACAATTCGTAAGCCCTCAAGGGGCCGGCGTCGTTGCACGTTTGGAAGACTCTGCATCACCAACTCCAACGCGTGCTCTTTGCCCCGAGCATCGCCATACGTCCCAAAAGGCCCGCAGCTAGAGATAACGAGATGCGTCAACTGTTTCAGATAACAAACGGGTCAACCCTCGTCACAGTGAGCTAGAAAATCAGCTGAGACGTACGTTCCGGAAGCGATTCACCATCTTCGGGACCAGGGATGCTTCAAGTTCTATCAGTTCTTGAAAATGGATCGATGTCAGTGCCTCCTGACAGGCCCATGGCTTATCATCAAGCAGCAAGGCGTCAATGTTTGATCCCCGCGCGGCTACGACGTGCAGTGTGGTCAGTCTCGGTAGTTTGTCCCGAATTGTGACGAAGACGCTGGGTCCGTTTATGAAACCCCAGTCAAAATGGAGATAGAGTGCTGTGAGCCTGTTCATGTGAGCTTCCATTAGTCTTTGGAAGACAGTACTTTCGTGCTCGTTGTAAGAAGACCGAATGCGAAGGGTCAGATTTCGTACGTCTGGAAGAGCTTCCAGGGCAGCCAATGTCTTGGACCCTCCTCCTTCACTTTCAATGCATAGTGATACCCAGGTGACGTTCTGGAGCTGTGAGACCGCCGCTGCGAGATCCTCGTCTGGACTGTTCAATCGGAACCAGACCCAGAGCAATCGAACATGAGAAGCAATGAGAGGAAGGATATCCTTCAGGAACTCCTTTCGTCGATCTTCGTCCTCAAGCAGGTCGTCGGTGAGGCGCAGTTGTTCGAACAGCGCGGGGGCCGTTAAGTTTGCGAACTCCCGGCAGGTCCTGCCCCAAACACGTCAGTGGATCACCACCGACGTCAATGAACGCACTGACAAACGAAGATCAACCAGTGTGGAGCGTTCACTTTTAGAAAACGCCACTGCCGTAGGGTCCTTAACGAAGCCAGCCGGGTGACCGTAAATGTGATCGATGATCTCGAGTTTGAGTTCGCCTGGGAGTCTCGTGAGGTATGACTTTGCCGGATCAACAGGCTCTTCCGGGGGTCTTTGTGCCGGTTGGGATCTTGGCGGGTCACTCGGAGGCGTTGACATTCCCGGCTCGGATGCGGGTGTTGTTGAGAGTGCTTTTATGAGTTTATCTGTATGTGGGAGTGTGAGATGCGCAGGCTTCTCTTCGCTTTTCAAAGGGCTCACCGAAAATTGACGCCCTCGGTTTGGCCCTGTCGGAACGTGTTTGCTTGCTGGATTTCTTGACCGAAGTTGGGTCATTTACACCATGCTGTGCTTCTCCGCGCAGTCGCCTCCTGGCTCCCAGCCTGGCGCGAATATAACCGAAGGACAGGCCGCAGGGCATAGAATAGAATTGGGCTCGCAATACTACGGACCAGCAGCCAGTTAATGGTGGCTGACCGAGTATGTAACTTTGATAAAACACCGAACACCGTCTCCAGGTGGAGTTCAAGGTGGACAAAGGTCACCACTGACTTAAGCCTTGACCAAGTTCATCGGAACGCCCTAAAAGAAATTGGTCCACGACGTGATGTCGTTTTTCGGGTTTGACACGAGTCTCCCGGCTGCGACAAACGAACAACACCAGGAGGAGGATCTCGCCGTGTATACATGGGGTACGGATGACTATTCAAACCTTGGCCAGGCGCTCCAGGAGGGGCGCGATGAGTTCAACGATGAGACGTTTGGGTCCTCTGAAGCTGTTGGTAGGGCATATTCTGGTGGAATCGATTCGCCTAGCAGGAGCTGACGAGCACAAGGCATGGACTTCGATTTCAGCACCACGGTTGATCTTCATGCACACGAACCAACGCAACCTACTCAGCAACAACATAGGACTAATAATGTAGTCTCAGGGAACACTGGAAATAAACCTGGTAAGTCCTCTTGTTTCGAAGGGCCTCTTCTTGGCCATTAAATTTGACATACGCGATATTTCCCGTCTCTCACTGTATTCTATTCAACATTATTAACGGGTTGAGGCCTATTGGGGGCTATAATTCGCCTCGATCCCGGGTGTGCGGAGCCTCCACTCCTATCCTTGACGGATACCGGCAGGCTCTCGAATCATGCTGCCCTTCTTGTGGGCTTTGCATTATTGAGAAACTATGATAGTCTGCCAGACCGCTATGGCAACTCATCCACTTAATCACGGGTAGCTAACACCCTGGTTAACACGCCAAGGTGCCAGAATCCCACATCTTGCGTTTTATTCCGCATTCACCCCAAGTGTTGGTGCAATCCGTCGGTCTGTTGCTAACGCCGGATGCCATACGATACTTGTCGTTCGCTGTAGCACTGCAAAAATAGACATCGGATGGCTGTCTTACATTTATGTGACCACATTTATTGACCTTTCTGACTTATACTATAGCAAACGACCTTTGGGAGAGCAAGTCTGCCGCATCGCTTCTTCGCTTTAACAGCTCACAAAAGGTCAACCAACCACACCCGAGAAACGGATCAACAGCAGTGGCCTCACCGTCTTCTCCTGTTCACTCTGCTCGACGGGTAGGCTCTGTCTCGCATGGGGGACTGGACGGACCCCCAGTGAAGGCGTCGGCAGCGCCTGCTCCGGCACTCCTCAATGCACAAATCACACCCGCGGATGGCCAACCTATTCGACCCCGTACAATGGCTGAGATAGAGGCTGAAATGCAAGCCGCTGCCGCAAGGCAGCAGCACCAACAACATTCGCAGCACCCATCCCTTGATCATACATACCAACCTCGAGGAATTCCATCTCCCCGTCCGGTCCCGAGAGAAGAACACTTCCAGCATCAACAACAGCGTTCGTTCCCGAACGGCGAGGCGCTGTTAGAACATATGCAACAACACATGCCACTCCAGTCATCAATAAATCAATATCAGCACCAACACCAGCGCCATATGCACCCGCACCCGCACCCACACCCGCATCTCCCTCAACCCCAGCCAGCGATGGAACTCCAAGCTCTACTAGATCGGAATGGCCGCATGCGGTTCCCTGATCCAATCACGATGCCCCAGCCACAACAACAGTACATAGATCAGCAAGCCCGGGTGGCAATGATGGGTCAGCAGCTCGCAGCCTCAAGGCAGGACCTGTTCCTCCAAGAGTTGATGATGCAGCAACACCAGCAGATGCTCCAACAGCAGACCGATATTCCACCGATGTTCCATCTTGCGCCTGAGGAGAAGGAAGCGGTCGTTGCGAATGCCCATCGAAGGATCCAGGAGGCTGAACTATTGGAGGCGAAAAGGCAGCGGAAGGCAGCCAAGATCTCTGGATATGTGCGGATCCTTTAGTCCCCCTTTGCACCTTTCTGGTTACTGATTTATTGCTACAAGTCGCGCAACAATGACCTAATGACTCAATCCGACAAGGATTTCATAACGCGTGTGCAGGTTGCCCAACTGGTCACCTCCGACCCTTATTCGGATGACTTTTACGCACAAGTTTTCACGTCGCTCCGCGCGCAAAAGAAGGACAACCTCCTTAAACTTGCGACGGGAGATGGACTCGCGCTCGGACCGCCCAGTCAAAGGGCACCCAGGAGGGAGAACGCGATGCAGAAGATGCAGGCCCAGGTGGAGCGGCTGGTGAGTGCCGCGAAGAATAGAGAAAGTGCGAAGAATGCGGAAGGTGCGTCCTCTTGCGAATTGTATCGCCCAAGGCGTAAACAGTGACTGATGTGCTCTGATGTAGCGGGTAATCCGGCGCTGCAGAACGTGTTGGGGAAGACAAGTGCCAGGAGCTATAAGGCCGCTCCTAGACAAATGCTGGCTGTCAATGCGCCTGAACTGGTTCGGTCGGCCAGCCATGCAGATAAGGAAGCGGAATCGCTCGCCAAGGCTCATGAGGCCAAGGGCGGGGAAACAGCAGAACCCGTGCGTATATACTCATCCCCGGCCCTAAACCATGTTCTGACCAGAGCCTCGATAAACAGAATACCCTCAAGGCACCGTTCACGAGGACCGAGTGCCTCCTTACCGTCGAGCGGCTCTTCACGAAAATCCTGGCAGTTGAGCAGCTCCGCCGCGAACGTCCAAAGGCCGAGAATCAAGCCGCTATTGAAGAGTGGAGTGAGAGGCTGAAGGGTATTATAACTGAGATTTGGGATGGTCTGCGCGTCTGGGGACCCCTCTACGAGACGTACGTTTTCATCCGTCCCTTGATAAGGGGATGCTGAACAAGATATAGGAGCCCTCACCCGTTCATTGCCCTGATCACTCCCCTCAAAGGGAAGCGCTTCATTGGCCGGCTAGGTCGTGACCTTTCCGATGAACAGAAGATCACCGTCCTCTCTCTCATCGTAGCGATGGTGGACCAATTGGACGTCATTCAAAGCGGTCCCGTACTCGATTCGTTGGTTGATAGTCCACAACGTAGAGATGCGGAAGCCCAGTTTGTTGCATTCCAGGAGAGCGTAATTCATCACGGGTTGATGTTGTCCCCTGAGAGCAGGACGTTGAAGATTTATATGTCGCTGCTAGACCTGATGACAGAGGATAATGCCAAGTTCGTCAAGACTGTGACCACGCAGGTGCGTTCGGCTTTCGTCTAGTTTGGTGAAGCACGATTGATAAGAATTCGTGAACAATAGCCTGGTCTTGCTCTCCTCGAGCATTTCTTTACTGAAGCATCTACCCTCGCACACACGACAACTCCGACGGGAGAGCCGATGGTCACACCAGACGATCTCCAAACCTGGGAACTACTTTATGCAAAGCTTTCCGACATTCTAGAACCGCTATGGCTCTCCGTCTTCCCTTCTACGCGTGCCCTCTACGCGTTCTCTGCGGACTCGCCCGAGTATGCAGAAGCAACGAAGACAACGGACGCGTACGACCAACACGTGTGGCGGTTCCTTGCGGCATTCGCGCTCGAGGGTAACGCCGAGCAACACACCAAGCTCGTACGTGAGCTGAGGGGAAAGATAATGAGCAACTTGAAGATGGCTACCCGCATGGGATTAGACGAACGCGAGAGGATACGGAAGGTCAGGAATGTGAATCTATTCCTAAATACACTGGGGTTGGATTCGAGCCAGATCCCATTGCAGTAGGCAAGGACGGCCGATGGGCGGATTGAGGAAGTAAACCACCATGTATCACTACCGTTGACTGTGTTTCGCGGCTTCTTGGATTTCTTTTCGTTCCTTTGCGTTATACAATACATTTTCAGAGCAATTGATGTTTTAGTGATGGGGTGGAGACGCGCCGCGGAGTTTGAAAACGCGACTTGGACCCGTTCGTGATCAGATTGAAGATGGCGTCTCACAAAGAAAACCGTGCCAAAGCCCTCAAGGAACTGAGACTCGCTCGAGAGGGTGGTGGACGTGCTAAACAGTACAAGGTCTGCCTCGTCGCCACCGCACTAGATGCTTCTGACCTGCTGATCCCTGATACAGGCCAACACAGACACCGCGTTGTACGATGAGGTTGATGAAGAACAGTACATCTCCATCGTTAAAAATCGGCTGGATCAAGACGATTTTGTTGAGGATGACGGCGTTGGTGGTTATGTAGACAACGGAATGGACGTATTCGACGAGGAAGAAAACCATAGTGAAGAGGACGTGAAGCGTAAGTATCACTAGTATAGTATCGTATGTGACTGGATGCTCATTTGTCTACAAAAGCAAAAAGGGAGGGCAAATCGTCCAAGCCAAAGGGCAAGCCCCCTCCACAGCCTGCCCCGATGGCTGCCTACAGAAAGGTGGTCTCTGAGGAGAAGGAGGACGACTTTATGAAGAGTATTCTGTCCGACATGGACTCTGCGCCGGTCCTGTCGAGACCCAATCCGCGCAAACGAAAGAACTCTCCCGACTTTAACCATGCGACCGACTATCATACTTACAGGGAACACGACGCTGGATCATCCGATGCCGGTGACGACTTTGGGAACAACAATTTTTCGGCACAGGCCTCGAGCGATGAAGACTACTACGCCATTCCCGCGAAGAAGTTCAAAGCCACAAATGGAAAGAGCATCAATGTCATCCCTGCGGCGAAGAAGATGGGAAAGCTCGAGATCGACGACGGTAGGGACGAATATGATGACGAGTTTGGCGCCTTCCCAGATTACGAGATGGAGCTGGACGAGTCACCTATTAAGAAGGAGCCTGGGGTCAAGAAAGAACCTATGGTCAAGCAAGAGCCTATGCCCGTTGCAATTCCCCCTCCTAAGCCCTCCACTTCTCGTACGAAGGAAGAGCCGCCATCCTGGCTGGCTGTGCACGCGGCTCTCACCAGTGCACCTGAAGAAACCATAGGAGCATTGCCTTCCAACCTACCTTCGTCAAAAGTCAGGGCGTTAGAGGAAGACGGGACCCTTCGATTCTTCTGGTTCGACTACCAGGAACAAGGTGGTATAGTGTGCCTTGTGGGGAAGGTACTCGATAAGTCTACGGGGCGATATGTCAGCGCCTGTGTGTCTATCCAGGGCATCCAGCGTAATCTATTCGTGCTTCCTCGTCCACGGCAAATGGACGGAGAGTACGAAACAGATATAACGCCTAGCCAGATGGACGTCTTCAAGGACGTTGATGCTGTGAGGAAGCAATGGAACATCAAGAAATGGAAGGCTAAGTGGGTGAAGCGGAATTACGCGTTTGGCGAACCGGATGTTCCAACTGAAGAGACGGAGTGGCTGAAAGTCGTCTATGGGTTTAATGGTATGCGTTTGCATCAGATTTGTATCCCTTGCGGAAGTACTAACACGAACCCAGAACCACCCATCGATGCCGACGTTTCCAGTCCGAATTTTTCGCGTATCTTCGGCAAGGGCACCAGCGCATTTGAATTATTCGTCCTTAAGAGGAAGGTCATGGGCCCGTGCTGGTTACAGATCAAGAACGCCGTTATCGCGAACAATGGGGTACGTTTTCAATGCAATATGGCCCCCGCTATTCCCCGCTTATGTAATGAACCAAGGTATCCTGGTGTAAGATCGAGGCGACTGTTCCTACTCCCAAGGATGTCAGTCCGTTCTCGGAGACGGACAAGACGCAACCAAAGGATATACCACCTTTGACGATCATGAGCGTTGCGGTGAGGTCCGTTGTGAACCATGCCGCTAACAAGAGGGAGATCGTTTGTGTTGCTCTTCGTGTGTGGGAAAATAGTAGGTTCAAGTCTTCGCCCCTCGGCACTGAAGGCTAAACGCGTGGTACAGTGCATGTCGAGGACACAACTCCCATAGAGAGTCTACCATGTGCCGCGCATACCCTCGTACGACCACTGGAGACGTATCCCTGTGACTTTGAAAGGCTCGCGGCAGCGTGCAAGCAGTCAAAGATGCAAGCACTCTCGGGCGAGCGCCCTTTGCTCAATAGTCTTCTGGGTATGTGCCCCTCTTGATGTCCTGCCCGTCTTATACCACAACCGCAGTGCTAATACAACGGTATGACGCCGACGTAATCTTGGGACACGAGTTTCTCGGTGTGTCACTGGACTTGCTGCTGCATCGAATGCATGAACAAAAGGTAGACCACTGGTCCCGCATTTCGCGGTTCAAGAAAAATGCCTGGATGCATATTGGGAAGCAAGGGACGAACATCAAATTCCTTCAAGGGCGGCTTTTGTGCGATTTGACTAGTGATGGCGCCAAGGTCTACTTTTGGTCTGTTCTACTGTCAATAGCCACTTTACTGAAGTTTTTTACTTGATAGGGAATGATCTCCTCTACCACATGGTCATTGACGGAAATGTGTAGAAGCATGCTCAAGATCACACGACAGGATATCGATCCGGAAGATACGGCATCGTACTTTGACGCTGCTATCAGTTCGCCAACTAGATTGATGGAGTTTGTTCAACACTGCGAGCTCGATACGTTCCTTCAAATGGCCATTGCATCCAAGGTCCAGATCTTACCTCTTACGAGACAGCTGACAAACCTTGCCGGTAATTCTTGGTAAGTTTCCCTTCTCAACGCCGTAGTCCGCGGGGTTGTTGAAGCGCAGAAAAGGAACAAAACCCTCAACGGTGGTCGAGCAGAACGGAACGAGTACATCCTTCTGCATGAGTTCCACAGGCTCAAATATGTCGTCCCAGACAAGACATGGGGAAAAAAAGCGGCGATCGCGGCCAGGCAGGACGCGGAAGAAGGAGATGATGCCGATATCGCGCTCAAAGACGGTGCCGGAAAGGGCACCAAGAGCAAGAATAAGAATAAGAAGGACAAGTACAAAGGTGGTCTTGTGCTCGAACCGAAGCGTCAGCTTTACGACAAGATTATCCTTGTCATGGACTTCAACTCGCTGTATCCCAGCATTATCCAGGAATACAATATCGACTTCACAACTGTTCAACCTGTCCCGCCAAACAAGGTTCGCTTTTGCCTCTTTTTATTGAACCAAACTTTGAAACAAATTGCTTCCACAGGATGGAGAAGAGCAGATCCCGCCTGTACCTTCGCCTGATCTCGAACTAGGTGTCTTGCCCAGGCTTATCGCGGAACTGGTCAATCGACGTAAGCGAGTCAAGGCGATGTTGAAAGACAAGGGCGCTCCTCCAGCTAAGCGTATGCAGGTGAATGATATGACGTGGCGTGATTTAAGTGGACGGGCACTGACTGTACTGATATCAGTGGGACATCAAGCAACTAGCCCTTAAGCTCACCGCAAACTCGATGTATGGGTGTCTCGGTTTCGAGTACTCTCGGTTTTATGCGCGTCCCCTAGCGGCTCTTACGACCTTTCGCGGACGAGAGATCCTCCAAGAGACATGCGAGTTGGCAGAAAAGCATGGTCTGGAAGTCGTCTACGGCGATACCGATTCCGTCTTCGTCAATTCGAACCAGACTAGCGTCGAGGAAGCTCTGAAGATTGCGCACCAGTTTAAGAAAGAGGTCAATGGGAGGTATCGGTTGCTCGAGATCGACGTCGACGGTGTGTTCCAGCGCCTGCTGCTACTACAAAAGAAGAAGTACGCGGCTATCAAAGTCGAGGGCGATAAACCTTCCATGGAAATCAAGGGGCTGGATATGAAGCGACGAGAATACTGCATTTTGTCGAAGACCGCCTCTGAGTACGTACCTATACTCTAATCGACGAGCATAGTTGAGCGGTATACGACAGAGAAGTTCTCAAATGCATCCTTTCTGGGGACGAGACCGAGGTTGTTGTCGAGCGAATACATGACTATCTTACCACTGTTGGAGAAGCGGTGCGAGGTGGCAAGATTCCCTTAGAGGAATATATCGTTCTCAAGGTCAGCCCAACGTGCCAGATGTTGCCACCCTTTGATAACAATTTCATCAGCGACTGAGCAAGAATCCGGGTGACTATGAAGATATCAAAAATCAACCTCATGCACAGGTCGGTTTGCGTATGAAGCAACGAAATCAGAGTGCCAAAGCGGGAGATGTCATACCCTATATTTTTTGTCTCGGCGAAGAGGGTGTGGCATCCAAGACAGCACAAGCGGATCGAGCCTACCATCCCGACGAAATCCGGCGTTCGAATGGCCAACTCAAGATCGACTTCGATTTTTATCTTGCTCAACAAATCCTACCAGCCATTGACCGTCTCTGCGCACCTATTTCTGGGACAGATAGGGCGCGACTGGCCGAGTGCCTTGGTATGTGATTCATATAGCATCATTTGGGTCCCGTTTTTGAGCGCTTTCCAGGACTTGACCCGTCGCGCTTCCGAACCTACGCGACAACAGGTGAAGAGCGGGATTTCGCACCACTCGGGTCTCAGCTGTCAGACGAAGTACGCTTCCAGGATTGCGAGAGGTTTATGGTCTCGTGTCGGAATTGCCATGCCGCACCAGTGGAATTCGCGCCGGTTGGGAAATCAACGGTCGGGTGGAATGTGCTTTCCGACCGTTGCAGGATTGTCTGACGATGAATCTAGAACGTCTTCCTGGCTCCATCGGGCTTGGCTTGTCCTTCTTGCAAGGCACCCTTGGGTGAAAGCAGCTTGCAAGTTCAACTGGAAATACAAATCCGCAGACACATCGCTCGATATTACGAAGGATGGCTCGTTTGCGACGACAGTGTCTGTGGCTACCGCACTCGTATGATGCGTGTTTATGGACGGAAGTGTCTCCGACCGGAGTGCCGAGGGACAATGTCGTATGAGGTAAGTGCATTGACCTTCATCCCCAGTACATTTCTAACTAGTCCCTGGAGTATGATGACTTGCAAATGTACAATCAACTCCTGTATTTCTTGTCCTTGTTCAACGCCGAGAAAGCAGTGACTGCCGTCAAGAGGACGTCTAGTCATGGTATGTAAGCCAATTACGAAATATGTTCTAATGAATCACCATCAATCTAGAGACTGTCTCTGCCTTGCTCAACCTCAACTCTCTGTTCCTGGCGAATATGACTAGGTTGGTGGATAAGTACCTCGTTCAGTGTGGGTGTCGCTGGGTCGACCTCAAGAGTTTATTTTCCTTTATGTCCCTCTAGATTATCCATCTTGTACTGTCACGCATTATTGTTCGATTAGACTGCGTTTGATACACTGGATGTGTTGACATATTTTACAAGACATACAAGACTATAATGTGTAGAGAACCCATGTGTATAATCAATCTTGGGTATGGTAGGTTTCTTGGAGAAAATCAAGCATTGTGCTGCTGCTCCAGGCCTGAGTGTTGCAAGAATCACGGCAGTAAACGCCATTGCGGTTGGTCAGTTCTGGGAGACCAGCCCATGGGTCCATCTGTATGTGACGGCGCGAAGGGAGGATATAGGTGTGTAGGCGGTGAAGGACGTCGTGGAGATCCTAAAGATATGTTAGTTTTAGGAGTCGGTATAGGACGATCAAACGTACGGAGCCTGCTTGCCGTTCGAAGTGGAGATATGCACGAAGGAAGTATCCGAGCGGCCAACCCCATTCGGGACCCTATGAAGGAATCAATGGTGGTAAATTTCCAAGAGGTGAAGCTTACGTTGTGGTAGTTGAGTCCTTTCGCGATGCTAGCATCATCAGAGTCGTTGGAGTTATCATAGTCGCCGCGGTATTGGTAATCGTGAGGATCTATGGTCTTCATGCCAAGAGGCCCGCGAAGGAGCTGGTCGGCAATTTGGAGAGCACCGCAAGCGTGTTGCGTGTCGAACAACTCAGGAGCGACAACCATGGCAATAGGGAAGTTGCAGCGGAGCTGGTAGTCGGACCATTCACGACCGGGGCCAGAGCCATACACGTCCTTGTAGATGCCGCGACGGTTCACGATGGACGGGTTCACGTTGTACTTAGCGTCGTCGGTGGGGTCTGTCGGACCGATGAGTTCAGTCCTTTCCACAAGAGAGGAATAATATTACCAAGAGGAACGTAATAGTTTGGTTCAAAAGCTGCCTGGATCAGGTCACTCCATTCTTTGTACGTGATCAAGCGCCTGGTGCCGTCGACTGCAGACAGTGTCGTCAAGGTGAGCAATCCACACATGGAAGGGGCTTACTGGTCGCTTCAACACCCTTGAACGGGAACTTCCCAGCAGAGGACAACTCGTCGAGCCATCGCAAGCAGCTCTTCAAGAGGCCAGTGATCTCAACTGGGGCGCCATCACGAGGAGTGCCCGGAACGCCTTTGGTACCAGCCTTAACAGACTCGCCCATCTTGTCCATCCAAGTGCCACAGTTATTCTGGTTCCCACCAAGGATGAAGCCAGTGCTCCAATCAACACGGATATCAATATTGAAGCCTTGATCCTTCATCTGCATGTCAAGATTCGGGCCTGCATTGTATTCGCGGAACGAGATGCCACTGGCGTGGCACTGTAGTATTTCTTGTATTATTTCCGCAACGGTACTGGAGTACGAGTAGGATTTGGCGTCATCCCATGGGGTCCAGGTGTCGCCTTGAGGGAACCGACGCTTCACAGGTTCAGAGAGGATGGAAAGGCCATCAGGGGCCATCGAGGTGTAATCCTGAATGTTTTGAACCATCCACCATGGAGAGTCGCGAGAATTGTATCTGGCAGGATCGTCAGCCACCATTCAAGTCTCCGCCTATCCTCCACGAACCTAGGGCTACGAACAGAGTCCAACAAGTTGGGAATCAAGCCGTGCTTGAGAGTCGAGGAGAAGGCCAGGATATGGTGCCTCGCTGCAGCATAATTGCCAGTCGTGAGAAACAAACCACGAAGAGAAATGAATACATCGCGACCCCAAGTCCTTGCCCAACCTCCAGTAAAATGCGGGAGCCCAGCTGCAAGACTTGGTACAATCTTGCCAGGCTCTAAGGAGGCCGACTTGACTAACCCGTACATCTGCACGGAACACAAGGCAAGGTCTTGGGTAAAGGCATGACCGGTAAAGACGAACTCGGAGCACTGTTCGATAGCGATTCGGCGAGCGGCTTTGTACGCTTCAGAAACGACAATCGCAAAGTATTTCGGGCGAAGGAATGAGGGGGCGGACCCCTTGATGAGCTCAAACCGGGACTTGAACCATTCTGCTGCTTTCGCGAGGTTCGGAAGATCGTTCACCTGTCTGATGTCCGGTCAACAAGGCTCAAATACTTTATGTTTGATGCTTACTTGAGAAGGCGGTTGGAGATGTAGTCCAACGCCCAAGTCCCTTCACGAAGGTGCGCACATAGAGGGTGACCGAGATCGTTATACTGCATAATATGGCGAAGCGGAGCCATCCACCCCTGCAATCCACAGTAGACCAGCTTGCCGAATCCGGGTACATCGTAAGCTCCAAATTGGCCATCTGTTGCAACGATGAATAGCGGCTAAACAGCCATTGAAACAAATTCACCTGTAGCATCCTTCTCTTCACCATCACAACGGAACAACAATACGTTGAGATCGATCAAATGGAGATCTTTGAACGCTCCGTCAGCGCCTGACTTGCAGAATTCGTCCAAAGTGGGGTTGACGCCCTGCAACTGGGTGGCGAAAAGCATGATACTACCAGGAGGGAACTTATCCGGGACTACGATCTCTGAATATGGTCCATCGTGGTCTGAAGTTTCGACAGCAACAACAGGTGGCAGGTCCACGAGCGTCGAAGGAAGGCCGCGGAGGACTTTCGTGTCGATAGTGACCTCATACGACGGGATATTGATAGTAGCTCCCATAATGAACCGCACTTTGGTACGGCGCAGTTGGATCGGTTTGACTGCGAGAGACCATCAGAGCTCCTCCACGAGTTGTTATGTAGTTAACTCACTCCAACCACGGTCCTTGCTCCCCTTGTTGAAGGCAGTGTGGGCGACGAGCACATAGCCTTTTTGTGTGTGCGGATGAACACGGTGGATAACGATGTACTGACTCTTGTTAATAGCACATATATAAATTGCTTAGTTGGAGGAACTCACGTCATTCTCCTGGTGCACGTGCCCTTCATCATACCCCTCAAGTGCCATCTCGGTGTGCAAATGGTTCAACACCCTCTTGACCTTGCTGATACCGCCTGTGGCAGAGAGCTGATACTTGCGGTTATCACTGACGAGGTCCAGGAGCTTCGGATAGAGGTCGTCGAATCCCTTAACTGATCCAGTCGCGGAGTGGGAGAAAGTAACTAATGCGCCGGTTGAAAGAGCATCCTCGGCGGAGCGCTTGTGGAGCGGCGACTCATTGTCGTGCGTGAGATCGTAGAACAAAGCGTGTGGAGCAGAACCTTGAAGCGGCGTCACAATGCAAGGACGAGTTGGGCCTTTGCCGGTGGGCGGAGCGACTTCTCCGCTCGAGGTAAGGCATGCACCATCCATGGAACCTGAGGAATGTTAGCTCTAAGTTCAAGTGAAATAAAGAGGAACTCACCGACAGGCTTCCGGACGCCATTTCTATACAATAGTCTGGATAACTCTTTTGGATCCCAACCGTTGTACGCCTCTCGAATGAGACTGCTGATGCCCAGCCTCGAGACGAACGTGATATCCATCTCCTCGCTCCCAGTGAACAGCTCCGCGCATACATACAAATCCGGGTTGACCACTCGCGCGGCATCGAGGAGCCTCTGTCCAACATGCAGAGGGGTCGAGTGGCAGTTGTCGATACGAAATCCGTCGAACATCCCTGCAAGCGTTGAAACATATTCGGTCATGTATCCCCAGAGCCACGGGTTGTCTTCCGGTCCGCTACCGTAGTTGAGCTTGACGCAGTCACCCCAGACGATGACCTCACGCCGGAGGTAGGCCTTGGAGGGAGAGAGAGCAAAGTTTTGGAGAGGATCCGCGTCCCAAATCCAACCGTTGTTCGCGAGGGACAGAGCTCGAGGGTCGTGTCCCTTGGTTACGTTGTTGGCAGGAAGTCGTGTAAAGTAGGTTTCAACGAGAGGCAGACTAGAGTCAAATTAGTAATCCATTCTAATAGAAGGAAAAATGGCCTACCTTTTGGTAATAGGTCCAAGCTTGGGACCGCGTTCGTCCAACCGAGTGTAACGCACACGATTCCGGATGTGATCGAGAGCAATTTTGGTATCCTTCTTCCACTCAGCATATCGATCGACGTTAAGGACATCGCACACTCTCCGCCATGCTTCAGCAAGAGCGGTGGTGTCGGTCAGATCTGAGAATGCTTTCTTTACCACCGCAGCGGCCAACCCCGGATCGACCGTGACGCAAAACCTCTTCTCAAAAGCAGAGATCCTCTCTACTTTTCCAGCTTGGGTCAAGAGGGTTGCAATCTCCGCCACCGATTTGCCTACAAGGTCAGGTCCAGTCCACTCGCCAACCTTGCCACTCTTCAAGGCAGTCTCGACATTCTTCTTCTGAGTCTCGACATCGAGCACATAGTACTGCCAAATGTTGCGGGTATTCAAAGCCTTTTCGAATTCAGTGATGAGGAGGTCAATGTCTTCAGCGGTCTTGATAGTCGTTGGAAGGCCACGAGAGGCAAGCGAGGCGGAGAATTCAATCATTACATCGTCAATCTCGAGTGCAGGAGCGAGGTGGGGAGCATTGAGAACACTGTAGCCAGCTTCAGGATGGTGCTCAAGCCACTTGCTGTTGTTGGCTGTATGATTGAGGACAACGTCGGTCAGGGAAAGTAGGCCGTGTTCCTCACGGGCATTCTGGAGTAGCTTGAGGACGCGTGTCGTACCTTCGTCCTTGCTGCCCTTCCAGTCCGCTTCGAACAAGCCAGTATCAAACGCCATCTGATCGGCTATGGAGTAGGGACTGAGAGACTCGCCACGTTGCTGAAGGGGCGTATAATGGATCATGTTGTAGCCCCGTTCGCGCGCCTCGGCGAAATGCGGTTGCCAATCAGAGATAGGGCCCATCCATTTGGAGACAAGGGTGAGAATGGTGAGACCATCAAGGAACAGAGGCACCGTCTCGGTTTCGTGTATTTTGCCTCCGTTGGTGACGGACTGGACATGGTTCTCCGGCGAAAGGATAGGGGAGCGTTTCTTGACGCGAAGAACGGGGTCGATGTTAAAGTAGCCCTCCCGGCCCTTGACTCTATTGTTATGCTCGTCGTCATACTCTATCCAGAAGGAGAATGCGCCGGCAGAGGAAATAGGAAGATCGATATGGATGGGTTTGGAGAAATCACTCGGCAGCCTGCGTGCATCGATCGCGCGTCAGTACCGATTTGGCAGTGGAGAACAAGGGTGAGGTGAAGCGCACTTCTTCTCGACGTATTTGCTCCTCTCGAACGCGCCGCCGTAGAGAGGGAAGTTGGTCTTGAGGACCCCGCCCTTGGAGGCAGGAGTACCAGCGTCGAGCGCGACACGGAGGATGTAGGGCGTGAACGGAGGCGGCAACCTTGTATACTGCGGAGTTCAGGGATACGAAACATTAGGCTGTGGTGTTGGGCGGATGGGCTGAGCTGCATACCATACGATCCTTGTTGGGTCCGCCATCGGGCTCAAGTTTGAGCTCGTAGACCTGGATGGGTTCTCCCCTGCTGTCGCTATGCTCGAACCAGAAGATACCCTCGTCTTGGGGTGTTTTTGGTGTGCGGATCGTGTCTGTCTCGGACGGCCCGCGATACTTTGGGATGGACACGAGCGTCGGCTTCTTCACCACCTGGGCGACACCGTTGAGTGCATTAGCTACTGACTGTGCCATTGGGGAAAGAGTT
>Ga0307513_10003426_pt1 | contig 21518 bp, 19 predicted proteins | sample 15_EM_MG_FD_202174 | JGI IMG/M metagenome (GOLD analysis project Ga0307513, IMG submission 202174) | Populus trichocarpa ectomycorrhiza microbial communities from riparian zone in the Pacific Northwest, United States - 15_EM | ecosystem: Host-associated > Plants > Roots > Unclassified | place... | reverse complement strand
ATGCGGCAGAGAAGGGGCACGAAGGGATAGTCAAGATACTTTTAGAACGAGAGGAGGTCAATCCCGACCGGGTAGACAGATATGGCCAAACGCCAATCTCGTGGGCGACCGAGAAGGGACATGAGGGGATAGTAAAGATGCTTTCAGCACGAGTGGAGGTCAATCCCGACCAAGCAGACACCGACATTCGCCGAACCCCACCCCCGCTAGTCGCCCAGTCCAGCAATTCTGCGGCAACGATAATTCCATTAAAACGGAAGAGGTAATGATGAATCGATAAGACACAGGCAGAACATCCCGCCGTGGAGGAAAGTCGTGGTGGAGCAGGGGCCCCGCTGAAGGGCTCAGGGGAAAGGGTTTGATTGGAAAAAAGAGTGTATTCGTTGTTCGATTTAAGCACGGGGGAAAGAACTCAGCTATGATACTGTAGAATAACTTTTATATACCAGCGGTTGGAGTTTTTTTCTACTTTTTTTTTCTACTTTTTTTTTCTTCTTGAGTTGTTTATTATTATGTAACTATCCCTCTTCTCTCCCGACATCATTACCATTTTTTTCTAGCCTTTTGCTCATGATATTCGTTCTATAATAATATTATGGAGCCCGGTATCCAAAGACCGGGGGGGGTTTCATCTATCCTGTTCGCGTACTTTATCCCCACACTTATTATATACTGGTAGTCATTATAAGAATTAAATAATCTTCGTTCTACTAATTAGACCTACTCTGGCACTACGAGGCAGCATTGTACCAGCACATGCCACGCTCCAAACAAACCAAAGGTAACAAATGAAAAATGGTTTGATATCTCCTCCCCACCCACCCAATATATCCCCCACCCCCCATTAATGCGCCATATAAATACAATTTAGCCCCAAATATACTTACTCCCACACCGGACAAGGTTCCTGCCTTGCCTGCATATATACAAATTGATTAACCAAACCTCTATTCTAAACCGGGGAAACAAAGAAAAGAGAAAAAACACCACCCAATGCACAAAGAGAAACCAAAGTTGAAATAAGAAATAATATCTACGGCCACCCCGGATCGTCATTCTCTACCCAACTCCTCTCGCTCCAGGTCGAGCAACTTGCGGAACTATAGTCGCATTGCGAGCTTGCAACCGACTGCCGGGTTACTGTTGAGACCTCTGTTACCGCCTCCTGCGGTTGTGGCTCGATGATTGTGTGCTCCGAGATTCGGTCTCTGGAGCGGGAGCGGGTAGTGGTGGATAGGGTAAGAATTCTTGTAGAGGAGCTTCTCGAAGAGGGGGATGGAGGAACGGGGATTATGGTCTGTCTGCCAGTGTATGTCCGTCTGGGGGGAGGAAAGTTCTCCTGGACTGGTGGTGGGGGGTGTGGCTTGGGACGGTAGTATCTCGGAAGGATGGAAGCAATGGGCGATTGAGGGTTGTTGAGTGCTGCCTCGATGTTCCGGGACCACCACGATTGCTGATGGTCTGTGATCAACCGTGGGCGGGGATGGGAACCCGGGCGAGTGGGGAGGAAGGCAAAGGGCTTGGAATTGGTGCGGTGACGTCGACAAAAGACTATTGATAACACCAGCAGGAAGGATCCCAAGACGCAAGAGGCTATTATGGCCGCGAGTTGCCCTGGTGTCAGGCGGGGTTGTCTCGGGAATGATGATAATGTGGACGGGGCTGGTGGGATCTTGGTAGTCGTGAAATTTGCCGATGCAGTGGGGATGATTGGGGAAGCCGAAGACAATGACAACACGGCCGTGGCGGAACTCACTGGAGGAGGGGTCAACGAAGGGGAACCAATGCTCCCAGTCTCGTCAGACGCCGAAGAAGTGGTCTCCGGAATACCCGTTGGGGGCGGCGACGTAAATTCGCTTCTTGAAACCTGGTCATCACTGTCCGTGATACCTACCGGCTCCGCCGTCGGGGGCGGTATCCCATTCGTCACAGCCGGCACAAAGCCCTCGCCCTTTCTCTGAAACCTAGTCTTCCAGTACTCCGCAAAGAGCGTATCGGCGATAACCGTCTTCCCCCTCTGTCCCTCGCAGACAATCTTCCGGTAGCGAACCATCTGATCCCGTTGCACGGAGCGGTTACTCACCGCCTGATCGCATGCGCTCAAGCAAGCATCCATCCTCCCAATATACTCTCCTCCCTTGTCCTCCCCGCACCAACAATCCGTCATTTGGCCGAGGTCGCGGCCAACTGTGCAAAAATTCACCATCTGTGTCTGGCAATTGTCGCCACAGGGATCGAAGAGCGGGCCATAGCCAATTTCTGCAGCGAAGGCAAATAATGAGATGTAGTGTGAGAATAGAATGTATGACCAGCATAGGCGAAGAAACATTTCTTATAGGGGAGAAATTAGTTAGGGGTTAATAGAAATTTGAAGGAAAGAGGAGAGGAAATGAACTCTGCCGCCTGGGCTGGTGACCCATTACTGTGGAAAATAAGACAAAGGAAATGTTTGATGGAAAGGAAAGGAAAGGAAATGTTAAACAGAAGGAATCGACATTAGGATTGCGGTACAAGCAGCAATATTTACCAAGAAACGAGGAGAAGGAGGAGAAGTATATATCCCGGTGGGAAGAGCGTGGGGACTCCGATGGGCTTATGTATTATATGTTTTAACACTGTCCCTTTTTCCTTTTTCCCTCTCATTTCCCCAGATTTACATGGACAGAGCGACGCCATTTAAGACCATAACACACACACACGCAGGTACCGGCCGATCCCCGCCCACGAGCCACAAATAGAAGGTTGGCAGGGTCCTCGCGTGCGACATCTAACCCGTTGCGTGCTCGCTTGTATTGCTCCTTTCGGGATAGTCGAGGGTTGGCAGTTCTATTTTAGCGTCGGTTGCTCTGGGTGGATTGGTAAAAATAGATTGAAAAAAGTATCCCTGACCCTGACACCCGGGGGAAAGAGTAACAATAGCAATGAATAGTTTAGCTTGATCGACGAACAGGAACAAAAATATATCGATCGTCGGTGACTACGGGGGGGGATGTACGGGGAGAGCGAGAATGTGCTTGTTTATGGAGCTGTGATTGGAGGTGGGATGTGTGGAAAGCACGTTAAAGTTGGAGATGAGGGGTAAATAAACAAATAAATATACACTCCCATCCCTCCCTCCCTACATCCCTCCCTACATCACGCATTGTACGGTTACTGTGCTGCCCACTGGAGATATAATAGACCACGGCGTTGTATCGATATATCCTATCCTATCCTATCCTTTCTTTCTTACCATCTGTTCTTAGCTTCCTTGCGAGTTTGGTATTTGTACTTGGTATCGTCATAAGTATTTGGCGGACGGACAACTGTGCTTGCACAGCCGGAACTGACAGCATCCAACAATCTCTATCTAGATAGAATGCGGCAGCGAAAATAAACACCCTTGCGTTTGCTATTACCGTACCGTATCGTGGACGCGCTCCCCCACACCCGGCTACATTTACGCGTACGAGCTAATACATTGTTATAACTTCGCGCTCCCGTCAATATACCTGCCTCTCTCCAAGCTCTGCACATCTAGACCGGTGTACTAATAATCATCCACTCGGGTATTACTAACTAAACTCCTAGAACGATGGCACGGGTTAGCCGTGTGTGATACCTTACCCGAAGTTTATGCGGTATTCGAGTTTCCGGACTTTACCTTTCACTTTGCTTTACTCGGTCTGTCAGTTGGTGGGTTTAGGAAGAAGGGGGTGCGATCGCTTGACTATTTACGTACCGTACGCATTCATCCGTCCCCATCCCCATTTCTGTAATTTATTACTCTATATCGACCCTGCTATCATAGTCTGCGAGCCTGCCACTCTATAAGAATCTTCACTCCCAGCCCTGTCTAGTGGCATCTCCTAGTACTAGTAATAGTGGGATGCCCGTGACACAACACGCGCCCGGTGATAAGGTGAATTAAGTTTTTTTATAGGGAAAGTGAGTGATGGGGGATTATGCTTGGTATGATAGGCGTTATGTGCCGGTGGTTTGGAATGGTTGGCATAGCTAGTATAAATTATAAGATCAAATGGAATCAAGTTGTGGAATTTCGGGGGTACGATATTTGGCATGATGGGCTTGGTATGTAGAAAGCTTGTTGACGCTGACGGGTCCCTATCACTCTGTGCAGGGGGGTCTTACTATCATAGCATTGGTGTTGACATCCGGTGACGTAAGCGATTGGCCAACCCCCCCCCCCCTGGCTTTTTAAACTAGGTATCATAAGTTAGAATGCATTAATACAGACCTTACTTCCGCTGCCTTTCTCACTCCTCACGTTGATCTCTAGTGCAGTGCTTGCAGAGTGCGGAATGTAAATTATGGTATCGTATGCTAAAGCAAGACAGCATATGCAGGAACCGCCCGCTGTGCACCCCGCATTAACTATTGTTTCTTGATTGGATGATTGACTAAGTGAATCCGTTAAAGCAAACAAAAGAGATTGTATGACCCCCCTCAAACCCATTCCACGGGACCCTTCCTGCCGTGCCTTGACCCATAAAGTGAAGGAAAAATCTACCTAACCACCGCCCCCCCTTCACTCCCACTCTCACTTTCAAGTCCCTCGTCCTCATCCTCCTCGTCACTATCGCCAAACTCTTCACCGACCAAGTCTGCCTCTTCGTCAGCGCTAACGCTGATCCCACCACCTCCTCCAGCGCCCCTACCCCTCCACCCACCCCCGGTGCTCCGCTCACCACTCTTCCCCCCAATCTTGCCGATCCAGCGGAGTATCAGGCCGCCAGCAATAAAGTCCTCACCATCGAGGATAGCACCGTTGTCACGGATCTTGACACGCTGTCGACGCCAGTAAATCCACGCGAACTCGACGTACAGGATCGTCTGCAACACGCCGAATATGAAGGCCCACGGCTCAAAGAAGTGGTCCTTTGGGTCGATGTATCGCACGATCCAGTTGGGTATGTACAGTGCGCGGTAGACGCCCAGCGCTAGTAGGTAGTAGCTTGTTATGGCGGTGGGGATGGCGGTGTACCGCAGCAGCGATATTTGCGGCAGTACAGCAAGGGATTCGAGGATTATGCTAAAGGTCCAGGGGATCTATGGTATCATCATACTCCAATTAGCATCGTGTCTCCCCTCGCCCACCTTGCGGGGAAAAGAAGGAGAAAATAAAAACAAACTTACCTGAGTAACCCAATCCCCCCTTTTCGTCTCTTTCCAAATAACCTCCTGCAACCCCCAACAGATGGGTGCGAGCACGATGCTGATCACTAGGATCCCCGCCGCCACCCTCCACTCCCTCTCCTCTTCACGACTTCGCTTGAACACCCTCAGCATGACGTATATGATGTAGAAGCTCGTGAGGATGTACGTCCACTTGAAAATCGTCACGTACGCGCTGGCACCGGGGCTGAAGATGTCAGTGTAGCGGGTGAGGAAGACGAGAGCATAGAGCATCTGTGTGAGGAGGGAGATTCCCTCTGCGCTTTTGCGGAGATGGATCGTAAGGATCAGGATCGCTTTGGAGGTTAGGTGGCAGAGGTCGCCGGATAGGCGGTAGGCGTTCATGTGGTTGGGCATCCTGGACTGTTCTTTCGTGACGCTTTGAAAAGCAGTGAAGGAGAGGGGAGAGGGGAGAAGGGGGTAGATGAGGGTTCGCTCTGGCTATATGATTCTCGACTTTGTCTCGAATATGTTGATGGAATCTCGGTGAAGTCTATTTTCCCGATCGCTCGATGTGTCACGCTACCGCCTGTTGCAGCGTCGCAACTGATGGTGAGGGAAAACGCTACCGCGTGCTATGTTATGCTACCCGTCAGCTATTCTATCCTAGCTTACGGCAGCCTAGTCGGTACGCGCGGTGGCTGACGGCTATTGTACTCGGTCGTGATAAAGGGATGATAGAATAGGTCTGGTCGAAGCTATCTCAGGCCCTTGAGATGATTATTCGCATCGTCTGGCGGGGGTGTTGAGGCGATGGGTGACTTGCGATACCCTAGCATATTAATTTCGGCTATTTTTCGAGGACTGGAGGGTTGAGGGGTAATAGAGTTGCTTACTAACCAGAATAGGAGGACTTACCCGGAGTTCATGGGTTGTCACTCGGAACGCTTTTTGAATGGCGGCCCAACCGATAGAAGGCCACAACACGCTTCTCGCTAGAGCGCCAGATCCTGAAAAATGGGATCCTCTGCAAGAGCCGCAAACACTAACCCTGCGCATCATGCTCAGTGCAAGCGCTAGCTTGACTTGTGCCCATCAACTACGATGAATACCCTAGGATCAGGTATTGGTAAAATAAAATAAGCTTTGCGAGGAGGGAGGTATAGTTGGGGTAATAATATAAGCGAGAGCCGGAGCAGGTTTAGGGCTGTTGGGAGAGAATAGAGGCTGTGTGGGGAATAAACTGCGACCCCGGATAGAATGAAATTTTGCGATAACATGGAGGTTAGGTATGTAGTATGTTACACTCGCTATATGATACGATAGATGCCCTTCCGAAGATGGATAAATAAATAACATAACACGGTGAAGATATTCGGAATCTGGGGGCCGTATATTTTAACACGGTCGCTTGGTGGAAGAAATTCTTGCGCTGAATGTATTTGAGGTCCCTTTGGGTGCTGAATCATACAAAGACCAGAAATCTGGTGGCGATATTTGGTGAAAAGTGTTGTTTTGGCTTCTGGCATTTCCTAGATCCTCATGCTCCAAGCGGACTGACAGCTGGCAGGACATATCTGCACCTGCCATCACATTGAAGTAATAATTCCGACGGGCGCTGTTTCGACAGCCGAGTGATCATCGATGATTTTGGTGACCTTACCGATGATATTGGTAAAACTGTCGGAAGTAACTGGGGGCGAGTTGAACCAGTGTTGCAAAGAAGGCCTTTGATTAATCGAACCCGGGGGGTTAGATGGCGGGGGTTTTTAATCGGGGCTTCTGAAGATGGGGGTTGAAGGGGGGGGTTCTTTAATTTCTTAGTAAGCAAAAATAAGAGGAACTCTGATGGGAATTCCTACCTTTAACCCAGATGTGTGAGCATTTATTGACCAGAAGCCGGGGAAGTGGAGTACCAATGCAAGTTTATTTCCTTTCTCTGCTACATTTTGTCCCCCTTTCCTATCATTTCATTTGCTTTTTTTGCTTCCAACTGCCTTCAAATATTATTGTTTACCAATTTGTTAGAAGGGGTTCTATCTTATAGCCCCCCGGTTCGAAAATCGCGTTCCTAGCCTTCGATCATTTTTTGATCCAACCCCCCCCTGCATTGCAACATTGAGTTGGGCCCAATGAGCGGTGGGCCAAACAGAAGACTATTCCCACGGTGGTAATGTGGCTGCGGAAGGTGCAAGGACGAAGACAAGGGAGAGACGAAAGGCTAAATAAGAAACGAGTTTAGAGATGTTTTACCGACCGGCCCCCCCGGAAAAGAGAACACACTTGAGAGCGAGAAGAAAAAAGGGTTTTTGAAAAGACAAGCGAGACCTGCCACCAATGGCATCCAGGCGGCTCCATGACTAAGCCGTTATTCTCTGGTGGGCGCGCTCACGACATCCGGCGAAAACAACCTCTCCCTCATATCTCGATCCCGTAACTTGGGGATGCGGGGCGTAGCGCTTAACTAGCGGGAGTAACCGCTCGCAACAGGGGTGTGGGAAGTGAAACTATGAGGACACAAGAGTGCGGGGTTGGGTAGCGGATTTATGCTCAGGTTTTAGCAGGTGGGCTAGGAAGCTTATGGGTCGCACTCGGGGATGGATGTGGGTGATCGGACAGACAGGGCTAGAAAATGTATGCTGATCCACACATTTTCTAGCCCTATCTGTCCGATCACCCATGTGCACCCCCGAGTACATTACTGGCGGTAAACCCTCATGATCCCCCTTCCTTAGCGTTCTCCAACCATTAAGGTTCGCGGGAAGGTACTTGTCCCAGGCAACAAGTACTCGCAAACAAGGATTAACAAAATACTGTACTTAGTATATGGCAAAACATCTGTGCGCGTCTGAGCGCTCATACGAAATATGGTGAGGGAACTCTGTAGCCGGAGTGCTTCGCCAAGAAAATATGGCCGGTCTTCAACTACCAAAGGATTTTCAACCACCAGTCTAATAAGAATTATGGCTCTATTAGGCGATAGATTGGGTGATTCTCTATAGACTAATAGAGAGAAAATAGAAATATCTCAAGTTTTCATGGAGATATAAGGGTTTACAATGTTTAAAATTTTGGGGGAAAAAAGATGAATGTCCGCAATAGGTTAATTACAGTTAACATCCATAGAGAGGCCAGTTAATTGATATTTGCCAATACATTAACCTGTAAGAGATGCCAGTCTTGGCAGGTTAACCTACTGTTAATACCCAAGATGAATGTCCGCCCGCTCCGACTACAGAGTTCCCTCACCATAGACCCCCCCTGTTTGCGGGTACTTCTTGCCTGGGACAAGTACGAGTAAAACATGTCCCGTGGCGATCGCGTAATCCTCCTAAATTAGAGGATTCACAGGCGAGGATCCGTGGGCCGCTCCCGCTAGGCTTACCTCTCCAATCACGTTCCAGTACTCGGCTATGGATGTGGGTGATCGGACAGACAGGGATTAGAAAACCTATGGGAATACATAGGTTTTCTAATCCCTGTCTGTCCGATCACTCACGTCCAAACCCGAGTGCTCCAGTACTTTCGAAGTGTCGCCAAGCACCATATAACACTAAGCTAAACTCGCCCGGGGGGCAGGAGATCCAACCCAACGGCTACCGTGCTAGGAGTCTGAACCCGGCGTCTACCACGACCATATCCAATAACGAACCGGCCCCAGCAGCAATTCCTTGGACTCTATTTCTAATAGTGAATAACTTATTGGTTGAGAACACATAAATCTACGCCCGCCCATTTCTTCACGAGTTACTTACTGAATAGAAAAGGAGTGAACGAGAGGGTAGATTTCTGGTGTCCTCGACCGCTTGCGCGAAAGTTGGTAGGCGCCGATCTGACCAAAGTGCAAGCACCATTTTGCTTAAGTGTAACCCCAAACCGCCGCTAGGCAACCATGGTTAGAGGGAACTCGCAAACCATGGTTTGTAGCCCCCCACTTCGCGCTAAACAACTCTAAAGCAAACTTAAATGGGGTTAGGAAACTATATTTCACGGATTCGGATTAGACTATCGAATAATACCATAGTCTAAGAATTTGAAGAAGAGCTTTTTAGCAAAATCTTTTCCTTAGTCACCCTACCGGAATGACGCTAGGACGTCGATAATTTCCTCTATTGGATTAAGGGAGAAAACGCAGCGGTAAGTTTCTCTTTCGGTCTTTAGCCGAGACTAGCAAAAAGCAAAAGAATATCGGAAACCTTACTAGGAGAGGCAACCCCAACGTCCTGGCGAGATTCTCAATTACTCGAGCACGGGACCGGTATTCCAATTCTCGGTGGTGTGCTCTGGTTTCCAAACATTGGCCCCATCATTTGAGGCTGTTGCAAGCCACAGCTTATGCTTTGTATTATATTCTACCAGGGAGTCCGGTGATGACGGGCAATGGTCATGGTCTGAGATCCCAACCCCGAGGCGCCAAACAACTCAGCCCCTTATTACAGTAATTTGCGCACAAGGATAGAAGGCGCTACAGCCGTGTCCGCAAGGGTTCTGTACCCTCCAAGCACTGGTTCAATTGCAGTATTGTTATCCCCGGGAAAGCTTCTTGCCCTCTCTTTCCACTGTAGTGGTGGGTGGCCTGGGGTAAATGCTTATAAGGCTATAAAGGAATATCCGAAAAGAGTTTTCTGGGGGACTCTTGCTGTTCTGTTACTGCCAATGGGTGGCAATTGGGGTACGAAGACCTGAGCACAAACGTGGGGTGGACCCTCCACCTTAAAACGGTCATATTTTCTAGTGATAGGAAGAACAAAGTAAAAAAGAAAGTAAAAAAGCAACAGCACTGCCGCAAAAGAAAACTCTTACTGGTCCCCTTAAACTCACTCTGGGGTACTGTACTGCGGTAGTACACAGCCCGGGTACAGTTCCGTGATTTATTTAAGTATTTCCAGTTCTGGTATGGTGCAGCCATCCCCGTCACTGAAACTACGTTTATCAACCTTCAAAGGTGGAGTTACAGTTCCGTAAGAGCTCTACCAAACGGACCATGTGCCCGGTAGTCTAAAGTTTCCCTTACCGGAAAACCTGCTCTCCGGGTCAAATAAAATGGAGAGACACAGGCCTTACTAGGTGAGGCAACCCCAACGTGCTGCAGATCCGATTATTTGGGCTCTTGCCGTACCCCCCCGGCTTGCTTGCTTTTAACTGCTGCTTGATCCTGGTATAAGATATCTGAGAATGAGGCGGGGCCTTTTTTTGTCTGTTGGATGGCAGTGTAACGATAGCAGTATTTTCAGATACTCATTGGTGGGCGTGGTATCATATCACATAGATGCTGTAATGGAACTCTGATTTCGTTGGACTATTCGGCACCGCCATCTTTGGGGGTCGCTTAGCCCCTCACGAAGTGATGGGAATCCCGGCACTGTTACTCGAGTCTCTGTATTCACCTTAGGGGGTTGAGCATACCGAGTGCCTTTTGGGGGCGATATAACATGTGGTCTCGGGGGGAGGGGAAAGATTTCTTATCTTTCCGAATCACATCCCCTAACATCCGCTTGTCTACCTCCATACTTCAATAAACGCTCTTTCTGTGCTTAAACCACAAATTTCGACAAGAAACTCGATATCCCAAGAGAAATGGATCGAGTTTTTGTGCAGCGAAACATAAACGCGACCTACCACAGCAGCCAGAACTGTGGGAATGTCGACAACAGTTTCAATAACAGATATGAAAACTGCCATATATCTACATCCGATAAGAAGGTCCAGATTCTAGAGTGGTTGTCCCCGCTGACATCTCGGGGGAGGCACCGGGACGTTGGTGACACACGGGCGGATGGAGTGGGAGACTGGCTACTTCGCACAGAGAGTTTTTCTTCATGGCGTATATTCGGGAAGCGAGTGTCAAAGCCTGTCCTATTCTGTGGCGGATGTCCAGGGGCTGGGAAAACATATATCAGGTATGAAAAGCCAGAGCCACCCCAACCGAATCGAGTTCTAAAAAGCAGGACAGCTCTCTTGTGATAGATACACTTTGCAAAGAGGTTACCGGAGACAATGTGGCCATCGCTTACGTGTATTGCGACTTCCAGGTTCGGGGTGAGCAATCTGCTAGGAGTGTATTAGGATCAGTATTGAGGCAGGTTGTCGGAGCACTGGCACTGGTCCCAGATGAAGTACGGGGGGCATTTGAGCAGGCAAGGAGACAGGTTGATGCGTCCGAGCCCCGGCTTCCCGAGATCCTTCACATGCTCGTCCTATCGCTGTCACATTTGCGGAAGGGGTTTATCTGCATTGATGGCTTAGACGAGTTTCAGACACAGCAACGGACTCAGCTTTGGGACTCTTTACAGCGCGTTGTCCGGGAGTGCCCAAACACTCGGCTATTCCTAACCGGGAGATCTCATATTGGAGAGGACGTGGAGAGACGTTTCCCCAAGGAGGCCGACATGGTTATGATAGAGCCACCTTGGATGATATCGGAAGATATATTGAGAAGAGGTTGAAAGAGGACCAACATATCGACGCTATGGACAAAGGATTGCGAGCTGATATACTCAGAGTTATTCCGGAGAATGCCTCGGGGATGTATGTATTATCTTGGGATGTCTAATTCCACGCACTGGGCTGATAGTGATCCCTAGATTTCTCCTCGCCCGCATCAATATGAACGCAATACTTGCGGAGGCGACCATCCACCAAAGGAAACAAGCACTCAAGGCGGTCAAGGGCCTTGGTTTACAGGAAGCGTATGGCGGGATGTTGGATCGGATAATACAGCAGGGTGGGAGCAGGGAGAAGCTCGCGAAGAAAGCACTGATGTGGGTTTCCTGCTCTGTGCGGACCCTGGGATCGCAGGAGCTATGCCACGCTCTGGGGGTGGAATTAGGGGCGGGAGATTTTAGCACCGAAAACGTACTACCGATAAAGGCTATATTAGAGTACACTTTAGGGCTTGTCACGATTGACAAAAAAGCATCGACCCCTCGTCTCCTCGATTCTACACTTCGAGAATATCTAGAACAACATCCCACCCTATTCGTAAGGGACCACTCGATGATGGCTGAGATCTGCCTCACCTACCTCAACAGCCGATCAGTTCGGGCATTGCCGCCAAACCTTGAGGGCGCCCTGGAGACAGCACCGTTTCTTGAATATGCTACATCCTTTTGGGGAACACATGCAGCCGAGGGGGTGACCGAGCCAGTGAAATCTCTCGCGTTGCGGCTCCTTGACGGATACGAGAACCATGTATCTGCCGCTGTTCTCTGGGCAAAGAAGATACCTGAGGGGTGCTGGGTGCGGAATGTCCCAGGAAGGGCAGAGAAGATACGTAAGGCGCGCTGGGTGTGGAATGTTCAAGGAATTACTGGACTACACTGCATTGCGTTTTGGGGGATTGCGGAAATTGCGAATACGATGCTTAAGACGGGGAGGTGGGACGTGAATGAGCGAGATTCTGAGGGTCACCCTCCATTAATGTGGGCTGTGAGATATGAGAATGCCAAGATGGTAGAGCTGCTTCTAGGGCAGTGGGATATCGAAACCGACATGGTTATTGAAGACAGTCGCACAGTGTTCTCGTTTGCCGCTGCGTCGGGGAATGAAGATATAGTTAGGCTATTTCTAGAAAGCGGAGATGTCAATCTCGACTCATGTGATGACGATGGCCGGACACCCCTTTCATACGCCGCCGAGGAGGGGAGGCAGAGTGTAGTGAGGCTACTTCTAGAACTCGGGAATGTCGATCCTAATTCATCCGACCACAGCGGCCGGACACCGCTGTCATATGCTGCTGCGGAGGGCGCACTGTCTGTAGTGAGGCTGCTTCTGAAACGGGGGGATCTCAATCCCGATTTATCGGATAACGATGGCCGGACACCGCTATCATTTGCAGCTGCGGAGAAAGCACATAGTGTCGTGGGACTACTTCTGAAACGCGAGGATGTCAATGCCGATTCACCGGATAGGGATGGGCGGACACCGCTGTCATGGGCTGTCAGGGGGGGCGCACTAGATGCAGCGAGGCTGCTGCTGGAACGGTGGAGTGTCGACATCAATTCATTCGATGGCAATGGGCGAACACCCCTATCATATGCTGCTGAGGGGGGGGCGCCGAGTCTAGTGAGACTTCTTCTTGGGAGCCAGGATATTGATGCCAATTTATCAGATGATGAAGGCCGGACGCCCATATCATATGCTGCCGAGGGGGGGCCGCCGAGAGTAGTGAAGTTATTTCTGGAGAACAAGGATGTTAACCCCGATTCACCTGATTACGATGGCCGGACACCCCTATCTTTTGCTGCTGCGGAGGGGGCACAAAGTATAGTAAAGCTACTACTTGAAAGCGGGTATGTCGATGCCGCTTCGTCCGATGACGGCGGTCGAACCCCCTTGTCATATGCTGCAGAAGAGGGGGTGTTAGGTATAGTGAAGTTACTTCTGGAGTACGAGGATGTCGACCCTAATTCACCGGATGGCGATGGCCGAACACCGCTATCGTTTGCTGCGGAGCAGGGGGCACAGAGCGTCGTGAAACTGCTTCTGAAGCGAGTAGATATCGAGCCCAGCCCGATTCACCGGATAACGATGGCCGAACACCCCTATCATTTGCTGCTGAGGGGGGGCGCAGGCTATAGTGAAGCTACTCCTGAGCCGCTGGGATGTCGATCCCGATCTTTCCGATGACGATGGACGAACGCCCTTATCTTATGCGGCTGAAGAGGGGGCACAGAGTGTGATAAGCCTACTTTTAGAACGTGGGGATGTCGATCCCAATTTGTCGGATAGCAATGGCAGAACACCCCTATCATATGCTGTGGTAGCTGAGGAAGAGCAAGAGGGTACCGTTGAGCTATTTCTGGATCATGCGGATATCGAGCCCGATTCGCCCGATAATGATGACCGAACACCTCTATCATATGCTGCTGAGGCGGGGGTAGAGAGTGCAGTAGAGCTGCTTCTAGAATGCGACGATGTCAAACCTGATTCATTGGATAGCGCCGGCCGGACACCACTGTCATATGCTGCTATTTTTGGGTGGGAGCAAAACGGTGTTGTGGAGCTACTTCTATATTGTGGGGATGTGAATGCCGATTCACCGGGGGAAGATGGCCGGACGCTTCTATCATTTGCTGCCGAGGCGGGGGCACTGGGTGCTGTGGAGCTACTTCTCAAGAGGGATGATGTGGATGCCAGCTCATCGGATAAATATGGCAGAACACTCTTCTCATATGCTGCCGAGGAGGGTGCACTGGCTGCAGCAAAGCTACTTCTGGAGTACGAAGATGTCGAGCCCGACTTAGCGGATAACGATGGCAGAACACCGCTATCATTTGCTGCCGAGCGGGGGGCACGGGGTGTCGTGGAGATGCTTTTGGAAGACTGTGGTGTCAATCCCGATATATCGGATACAGATCGCCGAACTCCCCTATCCTATGCTGCCGAGCAGGGGGCACATACTGTCGTGAAGCTACTTCTAGGGTGCGGGGATATCAATCCCGACTCGGCGGATGCCTGCGGCCGGACACCCCTATCGTTTGCTGCTGCGGAGGGGGCACAGGGTGTAGTTAAGCTACTTCTAGAAACGAGGGGTGTTGATCCCAATTCATCCGATAAAGATGGCCGAGGGCCCCTATCATTTGCTGCCGAAGAGGGCGCATTTGATGCAGTTGAGTTGCTTCTGGAGGGGGGTGCCTGCTCCGATTCAGCTGATACTGATGGCCGAACACCCTTATCGTATGCTGCCCAGCGGGAGGCACTGAGTGTGGCGGAGCTACTTCTGGAGTACGATGATGTCGAGCCCGATTCAGTCGATACAGGTGGCCGAACTCCCCTATCATACGCTGCCGAAGAACAGTGTTCCGAACCGTCCGGGGGCCCCACAGGGACGGCGGGGATAATGCCAAGAAGACGGGACGGGACGGGACCGCTAACCGTGGTCCTGTGTAGGTCAGGCTAGGCTGGGATCGCCGGGCCCTACACGCTAGGCCTTTTTTGGTGTGGTGGGACACACGTGATAGCGGTTGCTAAGGGGGACGCCAGGGGAGATGGAAGGACGGCCGGGATTTTGCGAGGGACCATAGGGGGTATCAAAAGACGGCTAGGGTGTAGGCAAGGACTGCGGGGGGGGTATAGACGGCAGGTATTAGGAATGACGGCCGGGCACATGAGGATAAATAATGTGGGGGACCACAGATGACGGCCGGGGGTGCCTGAGGACGGCCGGGGGTGCCTAAGGACGGCGGGGGGTGCCTGAGGACGTCCGGGGACGGCAAGCAACAAGCCAAGTATGAGTGTTATATGGTGATGCCGTGCAACCGACACAGTAAACAATATTCCTACACGAAAGAGAAGAAGATTAAATAGATTATCAAGTGCTATGAGTGTTAAGATAAGACTGCACAAGTCATTCTGCTACGAGTCTTATTTCTCTTTCACATTCTTCTCTCGGCCTTTGCGTTAACTCTTGTCTTGATGTCGCAAAGCACACAAGCAACCGAGGTCGGCTCACAGGCTAATGCATGGGATTTTCCAGACGAGTTACCGGGAAACTCAATCGACTCTCCCGGATCCGGATATCTACATCCAATATCAGAACTTTCCGACTGGTTTAGTACGAGTGCTCTTTCTAGCGCACTGTTTGAGGGGAAGGGGCGGATATTCAAACGGTTGAGGATATGCTTGCGGCCTTGCAGATTCATGCCGGTGGTTTTTGAGTTCTATTTTGGCAAAGGCTTTTATCCAGTGTATTTCTTAAAGATGTATTTTTCTTTACTTATTTGTTTACGCATATCACACGATTTGCTAAATGATAACGCATGAGGGAGATGAAATCGTGAACCTCATGTTTGTGAGTATACGAGCTGAAGAAATGTAACAGCAAAAGTGCATAAGGCCCTGCCGGGCCCGGTAGGGCGTCCGGTCCTACCTCCATCTGCCCTAGTCCGTCCACGGAGTTGAAAAAAGACGGACTGCCGCCGGCGGTCCGTCCGGTCCTACCTCCAGGACGGACGGACTGGACGGTTCGGAACACTGCCGAAGAAGGGGCACTGAGTGTAGCGAAGCTACTCCTAGAGCATGAGGATGTCGATCCCGATTCAGAAGATTCCTACCGCCGAACACCCCTATCATATGCTGCTGAAGAGGGGGCACTTGGTGTTGTTAAGCTACTTCTGGAGAAAGGTGCCTGTCCCGATTCAGCCGATACTGATAGCCGAACACCCTTATCATATGCTACTGCCGCTGAGCGTGAAAGTGAGGGTATTGTGAAGCTGCTCCTAGAACGTACTGGTGTCGAGCCTGATTCATCGGATAGCGATGGCCGAACACCCTTATCATATGCCGCCGAGGGAGGGGTACAGGCTGTCGTGAAGCTATTTCTAGAGAATAACTATGTCGATCCAGATTCATTGGATAGTAATGGCCGAACATCCTTATCATTCGCTGCTGGTTCCGAATGGGAGCAAGATGGTATTGTGAAACTGCTTTTGGAGCACGAGGGTGTCGATACAGATTTAGTGGATTATGATGGCCGAACACCCTTGTCATTTGCTGCCCGGGAGGGGGCGCGAAGTGTGGTGAAGCTAATTCTAGAGTGGGAGGATGTCAATCCCGACTCGGCGGATGCCGACGGCCGGACACCCCTATCGTTTGCTGCCCGTGGAGGACATATAGGTGCAGTCAAGTTACTTCTGCGACAAAGGGATATTGACCCCGATTCACAGGATGACGATGGCCGAACACCTCTATCATATGCTATGGAGGAGGGGGCAGAGAATGTGGTGAAGCTACTTCAGGAAGGAGAGGGTGGTAGTCCCAATTCGTGTGATAGCAATGGCCAAAAACCCCTATCGTGCCGGCACCTATTGGGGACGAGAAGGTGTTCTAAGACTACTTCTGGAACACAAGAATATTAAGCCTGATTTACCGGATCGCAGCGGCCGAACACCCCCAATCACTTGCTGTTGGAAAAGCTGCTCGGCATGTTGATTTCTTTTGTTTCATCAAAGAAGGGAGATTAAGAAAGATGTTTTCATTGACGGATGGATAGGACAGGTGGAAAGCATCAAGGCTACGGGAATGAAGGAAGTTTTCTTTTGTCATACATTTCTTTTGTTCAGGGATAACAGAGTGTTTATTTCATTTGTTTCTTTGAAGGATAGACAAGGCGATAAGGAGGCATTTGCTGAACGAAGTGGAAATGTGTGGTGATGGTTGGAAGACAGAGAATGGTGTTTTGCTTTTCATATATACTTCTGTCATTACTGTCAGTTTAGCAAGTAACTCATCGACGAAAATACTTCAAGTTGCTCGCTATCATTATCCTCTCTCCCACTGTTGCTCTTTTGGTGCCGTATTTGCGCTTATTTTGTTTTACTTGCTGCCTCGAGAGGACATGAAAGTGTAGTGAATCTAATTCCGGAATGGAGGGACACCAATCCGGACCTGCTGGATACCAATGATCGAACACCCTTATTATATGCTACTGTCGCTAAGAGGGAGCGAGAGGGTATTGTTAAGATATTTCTGGAGAGTGCAGATGTCAAGCACGATTCGGCGGATGCGGATGGCCGAACACCACTATTATACGCTGCCACGAGAGGATATCACCCCGCGGTGATGCTACTTCTAGGACGAAACCCTACCAATCGCCATCCCCAGAGGACCGGGGGTGTAGTGAATCTACTCTCGGAATCCCGACATTTCGATCCCCATTCAAACACAAGGACCTTTTCCAGGCGTAACACACCCGGAACAAGAAGAAAAAGCACAATTACCGGTACTAGAAGAGATTACTCCTCGCATAACAGATGACTTCCCACTCGCCGCCTCAGCCTCTCTTTCCGTCTCGCTTGGGTCTCCTCCTGAGCTACCCTCACCGTTCAAGTCCTCTTAACTGGACCACTTGGACCTACTCACGGTCTGACATACCCCTGCACCCCCTCTTCTAGACTAGTCTTCCCTTTCTTCTTTTCGTTCATTTTTTTATCTTGTTCGCTCATATTTCTCATGTTTTCAACCTTCCATGGATAGGGATCTTTATGAATTATTTCGCGCCATCCACAGCGCTTTTCTGTGATAGATACTTTAATGTTGGCAAGATCGGGTGTGTTCTGTAATTTTGTCTACATAATATATGGTTTTTCCTTTTCTTTTTCCTTTCACTTCCCGTATCGATTGAGAATTTTTTTTTCATGTTGGAGTATTCATCAATAATAATACAGATCTTGTTTTCAGCAACAAGCTTTGTTTCTTTTTTGCTTAATTTACATAGCAGGGGTAATACCTACGCGGGTATCCAGCGGTCGTACATCATCTAGCGGTATTTGCTTCTTCACCCGCCAGCCTTCGCTTGGCCATCCCTGGACAGTTGGAGGGATGGGAATTTAGCCCTCATACTCTTGGAATTGCTCACTAATCAATTCCCGGATTGAAAACGGTTGATCCCCTACCGTAAATTACAACTGCAAACTACAATCCCGGAGAGGGGTATTTTGCAAGGTAATATTTGATACCGGGTATCATTACTTTTGATATTTGTCGGCGGGGCAAATGTTGGGGGAGGTGCTTATCAGTTTTCTTTCCCTCCTGAGTGCCGGGTTTGTACAGCACCCTCTGATATCTCCGTCGGGACCTGAAGTGTTTATTACACTGGCCCTGGTAGTGGCACCTGGTTTACCCTACCTTATCTTATTGTACAGCGTTGTGCTGTGCGCTATGCAAGTATCCTGCTGGAACCTAGACGGATGAGTGATATTCTGTGATGCTGGATTTTATCGGTGAGCTGCTAGTATAATGTGAACTGAGTCCACATCAATTTTGCTTATTTCTGTGGAAAAAAATGCCTGAAAAGAGGGAAAGGAAGCCTTTTTACTTATCTAAAGTACTTAAGTGTCTTGAGAAATGTTAAAGAGCTTTCAGCTACACCTAGCTTATCACTAATGATAGTACTTGGCCGTTCAAAAAGTCTCCAGACGCCCTGCACTTATTAATACCTAGCTTGAGCACAAGCGTCCGGAGGCTTTTTGACATGCCAAGTAACCTATACTTTTATGCTATGAAGGGATGAGCTACTCAAGCTAAGTAAATAGATTCCTATTCACTCAGGACAATTAGCGTACACCATCGCATTCTTGGCTTTCCGTATGTGGCCAGATACCGCAAAAATGGAAATATTTGGGCATTACACGAGGACAGTCGAGTTGCCTCTTCGAGTAAGTCCTGTTGTCTGACAGTAAGTGAGGGCCGAAAGGGAATCTTCTCGGTATGTTTTCTCCCCCTAATTCAAAGTGGAAATTCTGAGCGTCCTGGCGCTATGCTCAATTATTTCAGTTTTTACCGTATCCAATGGTCTGGGTTGGAATGCTGCCGTGGCAGTTTGTGTTGCTGTTGGTATGGGTTGTGTCCTTATTGGAAACCTCCGAAATTTCGTGATCGGAATGTGACTTGGGGCAGACAAAAGGATTCGGGGATGGTAATACAGAAGGATATGAGATGCCAGTGAGCGGTGATGAGAAATTACGATTCATGGCTTCAAGCAAATTTGACAAAATTGCCTTAGCGGGGCTGACGATGCCTGCCGTTTAAATTTAGTGTAGGGAAAGCATTAATTCGGTTACCTGGAATTACCTAGAGGTTGTTTCGATACGACAGCTCCTTTCTGCTGCCTCATACAAATGGCCGTTTCCCTTCCGTCCAGAAATTCTGAAATCACCATTTCTACAGGTGTGATAGATTAGGAGGGGGTCAACGTGTTAAACTTGGGCTCGAAACGATATACGGCGAAACGAAACGGCGAAACGAAACGGCGCCAAGGAATCACACACGACACGATCGCACACAGAAGCGGGGGAAAATCTCTTCTCTTCACAACAACAGTCTCTCGCACAACGACAGAAACCTCCTTGTGATCAGTCACATTTTGGGTTCTGACCAGTGTTGTTCCTTGATTCCTTATCGTGTCCAACTCGCGATAGCTTCAAGTCTTTAGCTTCAAGTACTCCGCTGGGCTCTGCTTGATTTTAATTCTTTCCTTTCGATTACGATCGTTTGGAATCCCGAGGCTCCTCATCTTTCCCCTCTGCTTTCTTCTTCCTTTGGTCGGCTTGCCCTCTGCTTCTTTCTTCCTTTGGTGGACGATTTCGCAACTGCTTCTTCCTCCTTTGGTTGAGTGCTGGCGGTTTCCTCCCTTCGGTTTGGTCGAAAGGTCGGTGGTTTCTTCCCATCTGTCGGTTAGTTGTACGGTCGGTCTCTTTCGCAAGTTGGTCGTCATGGTTAAGCGAGGTTCCTCAACCTTTTCTGCCATGGCGGTCGCAAGATCGGGTCTCGCTCTTGGTCGGACGGTCGAGAAGATTTTGGCCCTCGAGGCTGAGGTTTCCGGCCTCCGCCATCACATTTCCGTCCTCTCCCGTCGGCTACATTTGTCGGCTTTGGAGAGTGAGTCCCTCCGCGGCGAGCTCGATGCTCTTCGTTCGGTCGCTGCCCTCTCTCGTGAGGGTGATGGTGCTGAAGCCTCTCCTCTTTGTGAGGGGGTGGCTGATGAAGTGGCGGTGCTCGCCCCGGTGGCAGAGCCATCTGCGCCTACGGTAGCGTCCCTCGGGACGCATGTGGAGGCGTTGACGGTGACTACTGTGGCTTCCGCTGTTATGGCGCAGGAGCCTGAGCCCGATGTGGCTGAGCCAGAGTTGCCGGTGGTGGTACAGGTTGAACGGTCGCCGTCGGCGGATGGGGCTGTTGCCAAACGTAACCCGCGCTGTGTGCGTTGGGTGGACGATGAGGCTGGCATGGCTTCTCGGAAGGCTCGGGTGGTTGAGGTTATTTCCTCGTCACCTCCTCCGGTTCCCGCTGGTCATTACGGTTCTCCGGTGGCTCCGGCTCCTGGGGGGGGAGGATCCGATCGTCATGCTCGTGAACCTGGTTTTGTTACCGTCGGCCGTCGTCGGCGTCGGAAGGGGCCTGGCGGGCGCCATTGAGATTGTGTTGGATTTCCTTTGTCGTGTTTGCGTGACGGGTTTGCCGGGATGTGGGCTTGGTTGTGGCTATGGCCTCGCTTGCGGTAGTGCTTGATGGATGGCTATGGGAGGTGAATTTACTTTGTTCGTACCCTAGTTGGGTGGTTTATTTTGTGATTCCTGTGTGCAGGCTGGATACTCGGACTTCGGTCTACGAATCGCGCGGGTGGTACTTTTCCAGATGTACTGCGGGCTAGGTGGGGTTGGGACTGGCGTACTCCTTGGAAGGTACTGCTGTATGGTTGTGCAAGCCCGAACAGGTAGTCGCTCCATTAGCTATATAGTTATAAATAAAAAGCATTGAAGCACAACGACACCTATCCACTAACTCAACTAACTAGGGCAAAGACAGATGTATATATCATCACAAACTCCTCCTATCCTCATCAGGAGGTACCTTCAGATAGTTTGCTCCTTGTCCCACCTTTCCCCCTTTTTCCCGGAAACTCA
>Ga0307513_10003425_pt1 | contig 21523 bp, 23 predicted proteins | sample 15_EM_MG_FD_202174 | JGI IMG/M metagenome (GOLD analysis project Ga0307513, IMG submission 202174) | Populus trichocarpa ectomycorrhiza microbial communities from riparian zone in the Pacific Northwest, United States - 15_EM | ecosystem: Host-associated > Plants > Roots > Unclassified | place... | reverse complement strand
TCCGGAGGAAAGGTGATATCTCGTTCCATCCACCCGGTTGGGATGGGTCCGCCTGTGCCAGAATTCGACGGGCTGCGATCTGCCCCTAGCTTGAATAATCTTCCAATTGTTGGCAGGGTTCATATCGGGGAATGGTGGAGCCCCCATGAGGTACAAATGGTATTACGAGTGATCTGGGATGAGGGAAAACCAAGTACGGCCGTGTGGCTTTCCCATTCAGAGGATCCTTCTCTAGCTCTACAGAGGAATTGCTTTATTCCAACAGAAATGAGCCATGAAAATTCCTTGAAAAGGCCATATCCATGAAGAGCGCGCGCTGTGCGCCTGCTGACATGTTATAACATAGGAACCAGCCCCCCTCTTCACTCTTTATAGCAAATATAGGTGAATTTTGTGGGGTTGGTTCGTCTGTTAGGATATTCAGACAAAACCCCATATCACAGGGCCACTAATATGGGCCAGTATTCTGGATCTACTGTAATAGGTTGGGTGCCTGTCCCAATTTGTGAGCCATTGCAGCGAGGGGTGAACAAACAATAGGTCTGAATACAAGACGTCGGTACAAAACTAGCTGCTTGAAATAATAAATAAAACATCTGGGTTATCCTACTGACCAACTAAATTATACCTGCAAAGGTTCCGAGCTCTCAAAAGTCGATTTCAATCTCCACCAAATGCGCCATCCGTGTGCCAATATCAGCGCCCTCTAGCTCAGGATCAAGGCCATCCTCAATCCTCTCCACGGCCTCCTTTTCGGCATTTTCCTTCTCCCTCGCGCGTTTGAGTGCTTCAGTCCGTGCCAACCTTCTTTTCTCTGCCTCGGCAACCTCGATCCTCCTCGCGTTTTCGATATTCTGCGCACGATTGCGCGCACTGATCGCTTCCAAGCGGTTCTGTTCGCCCCTGTTCCCACCTGGGCCTTCGGTCCCAGAATTGTTAGCGGAATGAGGACTACCATCCACTCCGTTTTCCCACATGGCGACAAACTCATCCAGCTCCTTCTGGATCCGCTTCGCATCCTCAAAGTCGCGTCGACCTACGGCCATCCTATGTTCGGTCATCAACCGTGATTTCGTGGCGAGCCGCTCGTATGTGCTGAGCATCTTGGGCACGACGGACTGGCGGCGCTTGATCATCACGCTCACGTCCGCTTCGGTGAGACGGCGATTCTCGAGCTCCTTGATATGCTCCCGTTTCTTATGAATTTGAGCGAGCGTGGGCAACGGCAGGCGTTTTTGTTTGAGGTTGGATTCCATCCAGCGCCATTCATCCTAGAGAAGGGGTGAATTTAAAAGAGAGGTAGGGTGTGGTGAAGACGTACAGGTGTTATTCCTGCATTGGATACGCGATCCATGTTTACTGCTTTGACGCTGTCACCGATTGCGAGCTCTAGTTGCTGATTCACCATTTCATCCTCAAGTTTGTACGGTGTAACGAGGAGGGCCCCTAGGTCTGTCACAACACGATAAGCATGAGACGGGTTAGGCGAGTAGGCAGACACGGACTCTTGATCCAACAAGCTCGGTACATCGGCTTTCCTTCATGCTGTCCAATTAAGTACCGCACCCAAGCATCTAAAACAGGCAATCAGTCTCGAGGGCCGACTAATAAACCACTCACACGCACGCTTCACATACTCCTCAAACCAAGGTTTCATACACTCCTTCATAAGCTGCGTGCGCGTCAACTGGATCCTTGTCAGATCATCTCTCGTCGCCTTCCGATCCGGGACAGCCGCTTTGTTGATTGCGTCCGTCTTCGAGCGGTCCTCTTTCCGCCTGTCACGTGTGCGCTCGCGTTCTCGGGTAGGAGAAGAAGCATGACCAGAGTCATAGTCGTCTCGTGCTCGGGGTGAGAGCTGACCCTCTTCTTCCGAGTCGAATTCCATGTCTGAAGAGGCCGGAGAGGCGCGTTTGGTGGGCGAGTCTTTCTTTTCTGCAATCTGAAGGAGATATCTATAGATGAGACGGTGCTTAACGAGTATGAAAGGGTGTACGTACATGTTGAGCGAGCCTCTCCTCCTTGGCCTTGCGTCTAGCCTTGAGCTGGTCAAGAGTGTGTGACTTTTCCTTGGTGGTTCCCCTCGCTTGGTGTTTCCCTGTATAGAGGAATCGGTTCTGATTTGGTTCTCAACAACCTGTACTCCGACCAACGCACGTTTAGCCGCATTCGCAACGCTGTCTTCACCCACGCCCTGCGCCGCCAACAATTTCGTCAAGTTCTGAGCGTCAAGGAGTTTTTGCATCTCCTCTTGCCGTTGAGCGAGGATCTCCTCGCGCCGCATTTCGGGCAAATCGTTCAGACTGCCATTCCAGACTGGTGAATTTCGTGAAACCTCAGCGTTTACGGATGACGAACCTCTGACGATCAGCTTCGCTCTTGTACTTTCCTTCGAAAGGGTACGGGTTGTTCACATCCTCGTCGTCACTCTCCGCTTCAGAGCCCTCGCTCGCGCCGGCGCTATACCGAATGGAATGTGATTAAGCCCTAGAACTGTACAAGTGGTAAGGATAGTATGCTTACTCGGTCTTCCGTTTCTTGGTGACCTTCCCACCCTCGCCACTCGTGCGTTTCTTGCGCTTCCCGAGCGTCCCGGTTGACTTTTCCTCCTTGGGCTTGCCGTTGGTCGCTGCATCCCACAGCATATCGTCAATCGCGTCGATGTCAGACATCTTGGAGTATCCTTAGGTTGTCGGACCGAAAGAGGGGGAGAAGGGGGAGAGAAGGGTACGGTTAAAGTGGCAGGAACAAAGAATCCTGGCTGGAGTCTGGCGAAAGCTGGCGAAAGCTGGCGAAAGCTGGCGAAAGGCTGGAGGGATGGAGGGATGGAGAAGTAGATGGAGAAGTAGATGGAGAAGTACAAGTACAAGTAACAGGGCATCCTTATATAACCGGACAAAACCAATATGTACGCGTAGGGCTACAAAACCAGGTAACAATATCAAGAATATACAACTCAGGCCCAATGGTTGTTCTCAAGCATTCGGATCACCCCCAACTTGCTTCAACTCAACCCTCCGTCGCTTCTTCGGTGGTTCCTCTGGACCCACACCTGGCTCTCCATCAACACTCTGGGCCGGAGTGGGAGGTTCAGCGGGCCTCTTGAGAGGATTGGCACCGACGCTCTCGCTCCTCTTAGACACCGAACCTACACCACTTGAGTTGTGGTTGGTAGCGGGACCAGGTCCGGGGAGGTCTTTCACGCTCACAGCCGGGCTCGGTGCATAAACAGGGTGAATTGCGGGCGAATTCGGGACTGCATGTTGGCTGGACGTGTGGGAGAGGAGACTGTGAGAGTGGGCGAGGGCGATGCTCTGGAGTTGGAGGTTGTGCTGTTGCACTGGATGGAGGGGCATCTCCTCGTCAAACACTGCAACCGAGCAGTACCCGTCTGAAGAGGCCATGATGAGTATTTGACCATCGTGGCTCCTGAATGGTATGTCAGTCGCTGAAAAGTACCGGCAAGGTCATGGTGGGAACTCACCAGCTCATATCCGTAAAACTGTCATAATGCAGCTTGCTCATGACACACACAGGACTCGCCTGTTGCGTGTCGTATACAAGCACCGAATCCTGCGTCGCCACGGCATACATCATACGGTACGGCAGAGCGAACACTGCACCGGGTCCTGCCCCCACCGTGCCCTCTGCCTTCGGAGCGGGGAGGTGATCAACTGCACTTAGCGCGGGACTTGGGAGTGTGTGTGCACTAGGCGTGGCAGGCGGGGGAGCACTCGATCTCTCCCCAACACTCGCACCACTCGAAAAACCACTCAGCTCGATCTCCTCCACGCCCTTCCCCACATCCAGTTCGACTTTCTTCGGTTCCGAAGACACGCTGGGGTTGTGATGCCGCAACTCGAAGAGCACTGGTGAAAACCTCACCGCGACGCTTGCTTTCTTGTGCCCAGGGAGGACAGCGACAGGTGGCTTAGCAAACGCCGCGCGCGAGTAGACGTATACGCAACTCGTCTTATCCCCCTCTTTATCCTTCTCCCCTTCCTTCTTCTTTGACACCACCGGTGGGTCATCCTCCCTCCCTGTCCCCCCATTTGAACCATCGAGTTTGCTCGGCGTGACAGCCGGATCCTCAAACCACCCCGCAGGCGTCATAAGCAGTCCACCATCAGGGCTAAACGTCAACCGTCGAAAGAAATTCGTCACATTCTCATCGCCGTACAGCCTCAAGCTGGCCCACGCGGCCGGTTGGGGCGGCGCGCGAATCGCAGGCAAGGGAGGCATGGGCGATGGTGAGCGGCCATATGTCGAGCGTGTTCTGGGCGACTCGCAGGGTGGGATACCGCCAGCTGCTGACATCGAGCCAATCGAAGAGCGCCGGCTGAGCGTCTTGGGTGGGAGGAAGGCTAAGGACGAACCGGACACCGATGTGGCAGGCGTGAGTGGTGCATCGGCTCCGAGACTCGCATTGGCTGGAATGGAAATACTAGCCGGTGTCGGCAAACTCGGCCCAGGGGGAGCAAAGAGCCCCGTTGCATTCGCAAACACAGGTGTGATAGTCTCGCTGATTGCGCTTTCGGTCTCACTGGAGATGGACGAGCGGCGGACGCGACGCTGCTGGCCACGAGAGACACTGGGAGGGCGGGAACGCCCTTGTCCTGCGGTGGTGCTGCTTGGTGTGCGAGCGTGCCGGATCGTCATGCGCGAGTTCTGCCCAACCGCGTGAACTTCGACGTGACCGTGTTTCGTTGAGATGCTATATACGTGAACTGATCTACAGTGGAGTTAGCATTCATTGAGACCATGGTTACGCGGGAGGTTTGCGTATCGATGGAAATGGGCGTGGGTCGTGTCCACTAATCCAAGAATCGACAGATGCGACCTGTCTGAATGTGGTCGTCTCCCAGCCTGCAATGTCAAGCGCCAATATTTGGTTGGCTCCACATCCACATGCAGGGCTATTCAAGCCCCCTGGACATCGACTTCATGGAAAACACTGAGTCGCGCCCTCAACGGCCAATCAACGCTGGAACTTCCTTAAGAAGTGCACCTTCATATGACCTCAAATTCGGTGACCCACTGCGGACGGCGAAACCTTGTCGCACGTCAAGTCATACGCACCTATCACTGCTCTGTGTGGCAATGTACTCGTTCATAGGGTCCCAAGCGACACCCTGGACGTAGTGATTATGTTCGGCTATTTCGCGGACGCATACGCCTGGTAACCGTATGTCAGGAGAATGTCGGCACGAGAGACTGGGAGAGGGATGTACCGTCCGCTACATTGAATATACGTGCTGTATTGTCTGTGCTACCAGAGAGAATGTACTCGCTCGTTGGGCTCCAGGCGAGGTCATAGATTTCTTGCGTTGTGGCTCTGGTTCGAGAATTCAGAGGATTATAACAAACATGTAGCACAGGGCACACCTAATAGTAGTCTTTGCGCGCCAAAATTCCTTGTCGTATTTTACTTCCTCTGGGTCGCGACCAAAGCTTGGTTGTTGCCGATCGGTTGGGGTCCAAATGACGATCATGCCATCTGCAAGGGGAATAAGCACCTATATCTAATAGTAGCAGATTGAATGATATGCTGACCGTCGCCCGCTGAAGCGAGTAATTCGCCTGAGTCGAAACGTCAGTGGGTGTGCGGGATATGGAGAGCTAGATATACCATTAGGACTCCACCTGACTACGTTGACGGTGCTCTGGTGTTTCTCAAGCGTGCTGAGGTACTCGGCCCGTGGCGGCTGTCCCACCGTCCCGCTCTGGATCAGCCAAATCTGTTCGAGTGCCGCCGTCAGCGACCTCGTCGTCGATCCCATGTGGTGGTGTGTACACATACCCGCACGTACTTGTCCGCCCCGCCCGTCGCTAGCTTGTACGAACCCCCACCCGCCGTCGTCCCGCTAGTGTTGTTGGATCGGTGTTTCCGCTGAAAGTCGCAGGCGTATATGGGTTTTGAGTCGTGCCATCGTATCTCCAACGTTTTCACACGCATTTTCCCTTGTCCCCGTGGGTTAAAGGTGAGGCAGGAGTTCAAGAGCGGAAGAATATTTGCGTCGAGGCGACGGTCTCAACGCCTGGGTTTCCAGCGCTAGAGGCACACTAGTTCCAGAGAAGAGTAATATAGATAATATAGAAGTAACAAGAAAATGCAGTGATCACGACTGCTCAGCAAGTACGACCTTTCTCCGCTCCGCCTTTGGCTTGCTCCCGCCCGCCCGCGAATGCTTCCGCCTCCGATCCTCCTTGACCGCCTGCGCATCGAGCATCGTTCGCTTGAGCTGCGCGGCATTCTTGACTGCTTTGGGCATAAGCCGTGACCTGTCGCCACATCTACCGTCACTTCTGATGTTCACAATGGGAAGGTAAACGGTCACGTACCGCTGGATCCTCGAAATCTCCTTGTCAAACTTCCACCGCTCCTTGAGCGCTTCCCGGTACTCGAGTGCGCTCCTCTCCCGCCCGTCGAGCACCCCTAGTCGGTCATTGGGCTTCGCCTTCCACATGCGCACATTGCCATCATCCGACCCACTAAGGACGAAACGTGCATCGCTCGTGTAGAGGCAGCTGAGCACCCTGTCCAACACTAATGTCAATCGAATGTTCATATGTTCTGGTCGAAGGTAGTACTCACCGCTGCATCCGTTTGGTGTGCAATACCTCTCCTCCCCCTCCCTCCCCCTCCTTCCATATGCGTAGCGTCCGATCCCAACCTCCACTCACGAATTCCGTGCCGGTAGGACTCCACGCGCAGCTCATCACAGCAGACACGTGCCCCTTGTAAATCTGAGTCGGCGTCGCCAGATTCCGTATATCAAACGTGTAGAGATTGTGGTCCTCCGACGCCAGGAGAATGGATGTCGGGAATGTGGGCGACCATGCGAGTGAATTCGAGCGGAACTGTAATAGCACGGCTTAAATTTCATTCGAGAAGTAGAAATGAAAAAGACGCACTTGCATGATGACCCGCCGTTCTGCCTTGTTCGTGCGCACGTCATAAATTGCAAGCGTCCGATCGCTCCCCGCAGTTGCCAGTACAGAGCTCTCAGATGCGTTAAACCGCAATGATTCAATTGTCTCTGTCGACGCGCCGAAGGTGAGGTTAGATACAGGTACAGACTTGGTTTCGTCCCATAGCTGCACGAGGTTTGAACCTGTGGCGAAGGCGGGCTCGGTGCGGTGGTGGTCCATTGCACTAACCGATAGAATTTAATGTGTCAGTGGATGTGAGGAAAGCGTGGAAGGAGAAAGGGTTCACTTAAAGGGTGCTTTACCAGGATACACCATCACGGCCTCGTTCGAGGTGTCTCCTAACTCGGAGGCAAATGGTAACCTCCACATCTTAATATACTTATCATGCCCACAACTGAGCAACCTCTTCCCCGCGCCGCCCTGCTCTGGACCATCGGCCATACACAGTGCTGAAACTTTCCCGTTGTGAGCACCCGTGAACCTCGCGACCTGCGTACGCTGCGCGACCTGATGTACAATAATGTCTAGCCGCAGCAGGGTGCGTCAGTTCCACCTCGCAAGAGAAAAAAGAAAACCGCAACACCCACCACCATCATGGCTTGCCGAAGCAACGGCACTGAGCACCCCCGGTACCCTCTCAAGGCACGTCACCGAGTCAGCATGGCCCTCAAACGCAGCGACAAATGGCTGTGCGAACATCCGCTCCAGCTTGGTCGCGTTCAGAGCGCGTTTCCGCTCGCGCGCTCGCGCGTGAGGGTGCTGCAGAGGGTCGAGGTTCCGGGAGGTCTGTGCAGGAGCACCGGAGCTGCTAGGGAGGTGCGAGGCCGGGTCGTGTGTTAGGAGGGAGATTTTCTGTGGTTGAGAGCAGGCGTTAAAAGTGATATCACGGGATAAATGTTGCATGCACCATTTTGAATGGTTTTTGGTGGTGCGGTGTGTAACGGAAAGTGTGTGGAGACCTTTGCAGCGAATGCAAGTGGCGGACACCCGTGTTGCGAGTGAAGATGGGCTTGAAGACTGCCCTGAGTAGTTTTAGTACTTGAAAAAAACGAAGTAAGGTGATTCTGGAGTCCGTGTGCTGCTCGAAGGGTGCCGATCGATTTTGAGGCCTTTCGAAGGACGTCAAGGGTGAGGCTTTGTCCGCCTGAGACCGAAAGACGCAAACCAGACAAATAGGTAAACAGGTATAATATAAGCGAAGATAACAAGCCTCTAGTAGCCGCCCATGCAACAGTTAAACATCAGATGACTTCGGTACACAAGGAAAAACAACTATTCATAGGTAATATAAACTTTAGGTTTACTATCTTTCAGATACACCGTTGGTCTAGGGGTTATGATGGAACCTTCCCATTGCTAGTTAGGTTTCGACTCGGGTTCGAGTCCCGAACGGTGTAATTTTGCTATCATTTACTTTTGCGAATTGCGATAGCGATTCATACATAGCACGTCTACCATATTGATGACTTGTTTGGGCGCGAATGCCACCCCGCCTCCGTTATGCGACCAAATAAATTCACTTGGACTCTGCCACCACGCCGTCTTCAGTAATGAGCCAACCCGAGGACGCTGCCACCATCGCCACGGAGTACATCTCTAGTATATTAAATGGCTGAGAACCTTTTCTACTACTTACTTCCTGGGATAGCTTTGGAGAACATTCCGAACGAGCTGCAATATTTACTTGCGGAGATCAGGGAACGGGACGAACGGATACGGGGTCAGTTCTCTCCCGTTTGATATTCTCAACAATCCACTCCCCGAATTGAATTGGTCAGACCCTGATGCACTCTATCTTAGAATTCCAGGAACGCATCCAGAGCCGTACTTCACAATATACAAGACATGCACAAAAGAGCAGCATAACCGAGAAAGACGAGACTTCTCTCGGGAAAGCGCAGGCTGACATCAACAAGATTGCCATGCTCGCGGATGAGAAAGTCGAGCTGGCGAAACGAATCCGATTTATCATTCTGAAGGCTCGAGGGCGGCTCCAGTATGACCTCCAAAGAATACAAAACCCGCCAGAGCCAAAGGCGGAGGATTCCATGCTTGTCTATTCCGGCAGCAGTCGTACTCCACTTCAACCGGTCATCGAAACCCTCAAATCAACAATTGCCGCACCCAGTCCCGTTGCGGAGGTTCCTGCAGTTGTAGTTGCTGCTCCATCGCCATCTCCAGCACCCCAAGCTCGGGAGGGAGCGCGGGAAAGCAAACGTAGGTTATCGTGCTGTCCCCTCTCCCCACCAACTCTCTACCCTCATTCCGTTCTACTCCTGTAACATTCTTCTCAGGTCGGAAGCTAAACTCTGCGACGTCCCAAGCCGCTATTACACCTGTGCAGCCAGTGGCTCAACCGCCCGCACCCCCAACTTCCCGTGCCATTCGATCCTCTACTGCCGCACAAACTGCTGCAGTGAGTGCATCCGTTTCAACTGCCCCGACTCCAATCGCTCCGACGCCCACCGGGCTTACGACTCGCCCCCGCCGGAGCGCTGCGGCTGTTAATGCCCAAGAATCCAAGAACGAAGATAAAGATGAGGACATGGAGGATGTTACCGAACTCAGCATCGAAAACGATGGCGAGAACGACGATGGACCATACTGTATTTGCCAACAAAACTCTTATGGAGAGGTTTGGTCACGTTCCCTATTCATCCCTTGTGCCTGCTGATCACGCATTCACTCAGATGATTGGATGCGATAACGGCACGGACTGCCCCTACCAATGGGTACCAGGTTTCTCTGCACCCATGGAAGTGATACTGACGATGCTGCCAGTTCCACCTGCCTTGTGTGAACGTTGCAAAACCTCTCCCAGCTACCTGGTACTGTGATGACTGTTCAAAAAAGCTTGGTCTGGATAATAACGGAACGTCCGGCAACGGAGCAACCGGTTCTGAGCGGGGCCGAAAGCGCCGTACACGTTGATTCTGCTGCACATTTGAGTCGGAGGTCGTCGTTGTATTTTATTTCCTTTACTGAAAACCTGTCCGCCGATGATTAAGCTTGACAACCTCCATCACCGCCTTGCCAACCGGCTGTGGCCTAGGGCAACGGCATCCGCCGTGGGAGCGTACATCGCTTTTGAGAATCGTGCAACACACATCCTGGAGTGCTACATCAGAGATCCTTGCCGTTTAGGGAAATAATAAGCATACGTGCTAAATTAAATTGGGAAGCGTATGTCATTGCTCATGCATAATATATATCAGAGATGTGCCTTTCCAGCCATAGGTTTGACAGAGCACATGGTCGGCCCGCGCAGGAAGTAATCCAATTTTCAGCACTGCTTAGTCCTCAAGACCGGCATTAGTGTAAGCCGACACTGCAACCTCTTCAATATCTACAGTACTGGCAAATCGCGCCGCACTGGCACGGCCGGTGGATGACATCTCCATCCAGTGTTTGGCGGATTAAAGCCACACGATGCGCATTGTCACCATGAGGATCTTCCAACGGATTACGCACTCGCTTTTCAGTACTGTCTTACAATGAGGTATGCGTTTTCATCAACGTGGCGGAAAGGCAATGCCTACTTGTCAGCGGTCAAAGCTATCTCTGAAACACAGCGAGGTTACCCCGGCGGTCAACCCCGAACCCACTGAGAGAATAGGTACGTGCAGTACAGTGCGTAACGGACATCTCCCCAACCATGAGGTCCCGAGCCCCTTGACCCACATCCACCACTCCCTTCGGATTCCGGTGCGATCCAGTCCTCCGAAGTCTGCCACTCTGACGTGATCGCCATAAGACCTCGGATGGTATGACTCATGACTCATAGCCATGATTCTAACTCACCATAAGGCCTCCCAAAGAGAACAATGAGGGCTTCAGTCGTATTTGCTTTCGTTCCTGAACTCGATAACTCAAGCACCTTGTCGGCTGCTCAACTTTCTCCACGAGGGCCATAGCTGCGTACCCGTTCAGTGTGGCACCGCTCATTTTGCCACAACAGGAACGAAATTGCTCGTGGCATGCTCTTTAAGTCCACTTTCCCTCTAGACAGGACAACGTGAACTGCTTCTCTCAACCTGGCTGGCAGGGAGAACAGTGGCGCTCAAGAAACTGTGGTACATATGGGTCTGCCGTGGAAGGATTGTCGGTGAGGGCTAATATTTGATACCCATATATAGTCTCAGGTCACCCGCCAGTAGAATCAAGACCTTCAGCAAAGTTATCCCCTCCAATGGACACCGCACAACAACAAGAAATGAATGAACAGTTAAGACGGGCAAATTGTAAGTCCAACCATTTTTGTCTACGTAAAAACTCAGGAAAACTCTTAGGGACAAGTGGTCCGCCACGGGCGCCACCTGGAGTCCAATACCCGAGCATCCTTCCAATTCCTCTCATCTACGAAACCCGTATGTATACTAAGTGCCCTATGTACCTCGAGACTGCTAATTTGACCTTCTACAGGGGCCATGGCGGACGACATTCAAAACAATGCTCCCAATGCCGATCTTCGTTGGGCCCAATATCTCCATCAATGTAGCCTCAAAAATACACCGCTTCTTCATCTAAACTTTGGTGGAAATGGAAGTCCTCCAACGTACGCCGGACCCAGTAACCACTACGGCCAGCAGCAGCACAGTAGTCCCCTCAATTGCTACCCTGTATTCTCAGCGTCACCACGTACGGTTCTAGTGATCCTTTGGGCCATAACGCTTATTCCTGCTTTTCTGCCCTCCAAATAGAATTATCCAATGTGCTCCACTCCAGTCCAGCCGTGGTCAATTCTGACCGAGCACAATCGCTGACACCTACTCAACCCAATGTGACCCAACCATTAAGCACACGTTTAGCACATTCTCCCGCGCACCCCAACCAAATACGTTCGCCAGCTACAAAGCGAACGCCCCCCAACATTCCCAGAACGTCGCCCGTGACCGAAGATGCAACCTCAATGGCTCGTTGGGATCAAACGTGCGCCGCTGCCTTGCAATGGTCTGCATTGGGAACCGTCGAGCCGAATGACCGACTTGGACAATCCGTCCTGATGGAGTGGGTTGAGCGTCGACCAGATGCATTCTATTGCAAAGTGCCTACCTCAAATGGTCGCTGCAATGTTTACAATGCTAAGAAGGACCGTATACTGTCCCATGTTCGCAAAGACCATTTGAACTTTCGTCCTTTTCGCTGTCGCGGAATCTGCGGAACCCCACGTTGGTGAGTGGACAAATAGAGAAGCCACATCCCACCCTTCTCTCCTCTCGCACCTCGCACTCTTCTGTCACTCTGATTGCTTAATCAACGCACTTTTCCAACAGCGACTTACGATTCCCGAGCAACAGTGCTCTACTCGACCATACAGCAAGTCCTACGACCTGCGAAAAATGGTCAGAGTCTCTCTTCTTGCGTTACTTTTTCAATCGGATCTAATGCTACCATAGTGGTAAGCCCATGTGGCGTCAAAACTATAACGATCACCTTCGGAGAGGGTGCACGTCAAAAGACTCGTAATATGAGTCAGCTACGGGACTCTCATATATACTAGGACTGCCAGTTATTACCCGTGATAGGGAATTGTTTTCTATTTCATGACATGAGCCCCTGTAGCCTGGTTATCGCTAGTGGACTCATTTGATTTATTGTATTACTTTGATCTTTCCGTGAGAATTACGTCAGCGATGTACAATTTCGCGGAATGTGGTGAAACTTGGCGCGACCTAGGCTTTGGGCACTGAGCCACGCTTCACGTATCACCGGGTATAAATGGGACAACGCCGATCCAGCCTTCGGATTTGTCGCATTCTCGCATTGGGCGCAGGTGGTGAATCACGTCGTGCCGAATCTTGGAACTCGACCACTTGTGAGGACTTGGCGAACTGAATCTGATGGCACTTTGGTATTTCTCTGGATATCCAACCGAGTCGAGATGCAGTCCTTTGCGGCTGTCAGCGAAGACCTGCCAGCATGGAGAGATTGGCCCCATTCCCAATTGAACGGCTCGCTAACCCGAAAATAAAGATCAGTATACGACAGTATACCCATGGTGGATGCACTGGATGCAGCCATGTTCGGCCCTGGATGAAATCGGAGTATGCACACCACCCACATGATCCACACAGAACCCGTGCACATCTTGCGGCTACATCAGATACTATGGTGGTCCCGGCTTTCCACCGCTGGACGAACTGAGTCCGGCATAACAACGCCCCAGTTGTCTACCTCCATGTAACCCAAGGGGTTTGGCGTTTTCCGTATCACAACTCTTCGTGTAGTTCTAATGACCCTTATTTGAAACGGTTTTCCGTCCTTCGTAGCCTCGATTTATACTAAAGAGGCCGCTCAGTTGCAGTATTGTCAGATCGGAAACGAATTAAAAAGGGGTGTGAGCTCTACTATACCATATTGTATACGCATACCTGGATTGATCGTTTTTCCGTCTCGGTTAGCTTTGTCCGACTCACGGAGGCTGTCGATAACCTGACCGGGCTTCCATCAGAATCGAGTGAACCTGTCTCTCTTCAAGAATTCGGACATACTGGGCGGGTTCCACTCGGCTCTTCCATGCACCGTAGTTAGAATGATAAGTCGGTTCTGGATTCGCCGGTCAAACGTCCCTCTTCCCGGAGCCAAAACCAATCATATAGATATAGATAGCATATCCTGAAGTCAAGAGAAACAAGTTCACGTGCCAGTGTCCTTGTGAGTCATTGGGTACACCCATGCAGAAGGTTTGGGCAGTCTATCGTAGTAACGGGCCGGCCGGATCCCAGCCTGAGGAACAGCCTGTGCAGTATTTACCACCAATTGTGTTGTTTCTTCGTCCCTTGGACCGTCTTCAGCGGGGCGATACGATGTTCCCCATCCCAGTCTGTCCAAATCCCCCAAGTACTCAACCTGGTTTGGTCAGCTTGAGGTCCATCTGAACGGTGAGTCTGTCTACATGTACTTAGATATATAAGGTGATCTGTTCACGTCTCTTTCGTTCAATAACCCCCTCCGAATGTCATCCCCCCAAGAAGAATTTATTCAGTATTCACACTCTTCCAACAGTAAGCTGGCACACATACGACCATAGCTGATATGGACGATGCTAACGCCTTTGTCCACAGGCCAAAGCGCTGGCGCTGGGAACCAGCAGGATTCTGGCCGACACGGGCCAAACACATTTCAAAGCGCAGGCGCACACGTTTGGCTACACGCTCACGAGGTCGACACGCTGAGCCGTGGCTCCCAACTGGCTTCCCAACTGGCTACATCGTCAACATCACGGCCGCAAAGCCAAGGATCGTCCAACCCTCAGACTTATACCCATGGGCACGGCCAAAGCCTGCAGTATCAACCACATGTGACCCATCAAGTGATACACAACCAAGGTCCGCTGCTCCTTGGAATTGGTGCGGTGGCGCTGATCCAATGTTACAGGCACCTATCCGGTAGTACGCCGATATCCAACGCCACGCCATCACTCTCAAGCATCTCACTCTCAGCAGGTTCTACAGACTCCGCAACCGGCCCCTGCCCCTCGAGAATCCCAACTCACTTGGCAACAGCTCAGCGCTGACAGCTCACGGTGGGATCCCAACGCTCTGGAGCCAGTCACAGCGAATCGCGAATCGATTCTCATGGGCTTCACCTTGAGGGTGGACAAGAAAATCTATTGTCGCGTACCAACGTCAAGCGGGCTCTGCAGCTACTCTAACGGCAAGAAAGAGCGTTTGTTGCATCATATGCGCAAGGACCACCTTAATTTCCTACCTTTCGCGTGCGGTGGTCGCTGTCGCTCTCAAACCTGGTACTTGCATTTATGTCACTAATAACCCGTGAGTACTATTCTTACAATGTCCCTCTGTAGCCAGCTGCGCTTTGCTAGCGAGTGGTCTCGGCATGAGCATCTTAAGCCGAGAATGGGCAATTGCACTTATTGGTAGGTTGTCTAATACGCTTAATAGCTCCCTCAACCTTCCTCACTGCTTCGTAGCGGGAAAGAAATGTACAGCCAGAACGTCGCCCCACATTCTGCAACCTGTAGACAGCGGCGATCGACCTGATACGGTTGACAAAAGATACCGGCGATACGATCTTCACGGCTATTTATCATCGTGGACAAGCAACGTGGTCCTCACCGATCCTTGTGACTCTCGCTACCAATACAGTACGTCAGATAAATAATGGAACAAAACGACTTGACTGCTCCACCTTATCGCTCGAATAAAAATATTACTCTTCCCGCTCTAATCTGAGCTCCCCCTCCTTCTACTAGGTCGTTCCTTCTGATTTATACTTCTTCCCACTACCCCTCGGTCTTCCGTCCGAACCTTTCCCCCCGACGGCTCTCATTAGATGCATGATACCCCTGATACCCTCTACATTTATGCGCTCAATTTACTTCCACCCACTCCTGGACAAACCCCAGTCTCCCTCACTCTCCCTCACGGATATCCGAACCTTGCCTCATCACATTCGCCTCTGCATGCCAATATGTTTTAAGACTTTATGATCTCAATATATGCTCATATGCCCAGTATGCGGCCGTTAGATAGCCTCAGCACTATATGGGGCACATTACCATTAATCATGGGCGGGACATTGGCCGAACGGACTGCGGGTGTCGCTGCCTCGGGCATGTCTTGTCCAAACGTTTGCGGGTGTTGAGAATTGTTTACGAAGCGACCGAAGAACAGATAGATGCTGAGAACTGACTGACAAGCAAGCGGAGCATGGTGATCGGCTGCACTATGCACTGGAAACTCGCACAGTGAAGGCCAGGGGAGACGCCTATCATAAATAAACTCGGAATTCCGAATCCCCGACGTCGCCAGGGCTCGCCAGGGCCAGGGGGAGGCTGGGAACGCTGGTTACTCCCAGCGAATTGCCTTGGACGGACTCCACGCCTTGTCAGATCTGCCAGCCCGGGCCGCTTGACAGGGTGGCCACATGCATGATTAGGAGAACCAATACGTCAGTTATTTGGGTCGCGAGCTTTCTTATCTTCTCTCCTCCCACTTCCGACTGGACGAATGCCTCACCCAAACGGCTCTGTAGACAGCCATGACCCATGCCAAGGAGCTCAAGAAGGACATAGAACAAGTCAGTCTCCGTATCCCTCACCGTTGCGTGTTCGCATCTCAGGAACTAAGCGTGCCGATATGACTCCAGCACAGCAAGTAGACCCGGCGTCTTACCATAGTTTTATCGATTTAACCACCCGCCACCACGATCCAGAGCGAAGAAACCAAGCTTCTCGTGCCCGCAAACATCCTCGCTCTCGCAAGCCTTTGCAGGTTGTTGATCGCCCGACCTCTTTCCTAGATCTAGGCGAGAGCGATGCACAAATACTATATCATCCTTCATATACCCCCGACCTAAAATTGGAGAGCGCTCACGATGCGGGAATTGTCAGCGCACTTCCGCCTTCGGTAGCAATCAGCAACCATGAACGGGCGCAAGGGAAGCCGGGTGCAATAGACACGAATAGTCCTGGACCATCATCGTGCGACCCAACTTGCATCAAAAGGACCGAGACTCCCTTCTTGACGCGGAGTGCTCCGCAAGCTTGCGACCTCTCTTCAGACATAGCAACATTCTACTCTCTTCATGCATCGGTGTGCCTTGAGGATGACCCACTTCCATCCTATGAGGAGGTGGCTGGCTCCGCGACAGTCAACTCAGAGGAACGTACCGTCCAACAGTTCGCAAGCAGATACTCAGGGAGCCCGCCCTATGTAGACCGTGCCAGGGTAGGTCTACTACTTTCCTTTCAATATCCTAAGTCGCCCCCCTGTAATCCGGTTGTCCCACCCGCTCCACAGGTGCAGCGTGCCTTTCGCCCACTACCGCCCATCCCACCATCGAAGCAAACCCACGTTTATTCCACAACTCCCCTCGATGCCGGAGAGCAGTCTGTGCATATCGACGAACTGAATGTTGTGCCAGCCAAGTCGCCCTCCAAAATGAAGAAAGCGCAACCACAGAGGATAAAGTTTGGGCCAAACGCAGATCACCCTAAGGTCCAACTCTCCTGATAACCCCGCCACACACCATTCTCGGTTCGGTCTCGGCAGAAGGTATTTCGGGAACGCTGGCTTTCCTTTACATGATCGGTGATCATACAGTGTCTGTCTCATGAATTCTGGCCTCGAGGTCAACACGTGCGTGTATCATTCATTTTGGTCCCGCCGCTAGACAAACGGCGCTGGATGAGGTTTCCCACTTCCAAATCATTCACTGCCAGCGAGTACTGGCTAATTCAGGGGCATATTTCTGGTCGTATCAGGGCCAGAGAGCTTTATACAAGTCGAATTGGTGATTTGTGCCCTCCTTTGTCTTGAATTCATCCGCTGGCTGGCTTGGCCCTTGATAACCCACATGGCCACCCCATCAATCGCCATCCTTCCCCTCGTCATATACGTCCCGTCCCTCCTCAACGTGCAGACCCGCGACTTCATGACCAGTGTGCCATACGATTTTCCCAAGATGAAAGATGCGAGGCTTCGGGGGCATGGAAAGCCTATCATCAAATTACTATTCCTCCCACTGGTGTCATGGCTGTCACTCGATCGACAGGTTCAATTACCTTATTCGGGTTCCTTCTTGTGCTGATAACACCCCATATTTGACAGAACTGCTGCTACCTCTCGTGATTCCACCATTGGCACGTCCTCGAAACCATCCACCGTTGCAAATCCCTCACCAGCAAGCCACTCAGCCAGGAACGAGCGGAAGCGCTCGTAACAACGACGAAGTTGAATCTGGGGCGCCGGTATGAATTGTATCCATAACTTCCTCCCACGTCTCCTTAATGAGCGAACTTTATATCGGCAAATACCCTGGCTTTTCTGACATATAGAAGCCGAGTATCGGCGGATCAGCTCCTCGAGACTGGGAGCACCGGTGTGCCATTAGCCAGCAGACCAGTTATTCGAAGGAAACCCTTTCGAACACGCTACGATCTAGTCACCGTACACCCCGCAGGCTATACCCGACGATACTTCCGCTCTGCCTAAAGGGCCAGTGGCGCAGAAGGTCACGAAGGACCTCAGCACAATATAAGAGACGCAATCCTTCCCACAAGCGTCGCCACTCCAATGTCAAAATTCATCGACTCTACGTTTCAGTTGCTGTCCTGTCAGTCACCAGGGTCCTCTCAATAGCGATGGCGATCGCTAGCGACAAATGTGGGAGGAACGTTACATTGTGGCCGGTTCCGTACAAACGCTTCCCACACCCACCGGACCGACTGCACCACCGAGGAAGAGGCCCCAGTTCCTCCTAGGACCCCTCCTTCCCCTCCTTTTGCTACTCCCTGGTTGGGTTGCTTGTCTGCCGGTCGACACCATGCTCGTTCGAACTCAGCAAGAACAAAGTCCCCCCAATAAATCACTTGACCCTTCCTCCGACACCTACCCTGATATCCCCTCTACTCCTTAACGACCTACCCACCCACCTATATATAACGAGGCGATTGAACTGCCACTCTCTCGGTTTCGACTATGGGTATGCACGAGTAGATGGGGACTTTGCAAGGCGTCCCTTGAAGAAATCGGTGCTACGCAAAGTGAATTGGACTAGACGACTTCTCGGTCTACCTCATCCGACATAGATGAGTTCCCCTCAATTCTTCAGTGGCGGGGTAACTCCCGTCGTCCCCCACCTAATGCGGCATCGTTGGATGGTCTCGATCTACCTCGAGGTGAGGCAGACGACGCCTACACTTCGTCGTCTACCTTCCTGTTCATGGGGCTCTGAGAGCGGCTGTATCGCATGGCCCAATCGAAGGCTCGTGGATAGAACGGGCAGTGGGGGTAGTTGCGAGAAGAATTGAGATGTCCTGCGGGATCGGTACGTCTGTTGGCCATGTGGCATCTCTGCAGTCCCGTTCCTTCCAGAGACACGTACGACTTGAAGTTCCCGCCAGTATAAGAATCGCAAAGATGTAATGAAACCTGTCCGAAAAGGTGGAGATGTCCTTTTTGGGTATTCGGAGCGATGAAAACGAGTGTGCCATTGTGAGGACCATGATATCAGGTTTTACACTTTGGTGGTACAAAATCAAATTCTTGTTATGTTCAGGTTTTCTTCCCTTTTATCGCCCTATAAACTCTTGAATCCACAGACTTTATACTGATAAGGATGATGCTCGGACGCCCACTTACGTCCTTGACACTTTGCTCCTTCCTGTCAACCCAGGAAAGACGCCGTAGCCATGGTCAACAACTTCTTTCAGTCCAAGTGTCTGATTCGTTCACGTCTTGGCGACTGGCGAAGACGTCCGAGCCTGCAATTCGCGTCCCTTGGGCCACCTCTTCACGGGTTCCGCTGGGTCCCGTCTTAGTGCATTGCCGAGTCTAGCGAAACCGGCAGCTTGCAGGAGCATACGATTACGATCCGATTGGGTTTGATCAGATATGACATTGAGGAGGTGAGGCAAAATTTTGATGCGCAGAGAAGCATCGCTTTTTAGAATATATTGTTGTTTTCAAGTTAGGCAACTACACAATAAGAGGAAAGTCCCATAGAGTGTTGCTGGCAATGTAAAGGTTAGGGCCATAGACTGGCATCAAGCACGCTCACAACTTCAGACATGCGCATGCGCTTCGGCTTTTATTAATCCGGCGCACATGACAATCCAGTCCTAAGAGTAGACCGTGTACGTGCAATTCCTTCGTGTGTTTGAACCGGATTTAATCTTGCAGGAAGAATAATACATAGAGAGATACCTCACTGTGAGTCACTTCCCGGAAGGTGTCGGATATGACGTTTGAGGTATCAATATCCGTACGAGTCGGGTTTTCGAAGTCGAAATATTGTTGAACGACTGAGTTAGATGGGGCGTCAACCTGTCCGACTGGAAGATTCATTAGAGGGGCACGCAAAATCCAAGGTCACTTACCGCCACAGCTCTGATATCCATATCCGTGACAAGACGCATTCGGGAAAGTTCGTCTCTTAAATGGTTTATGTACCCGGGTTCGATATCGTCCACCTGAATCTCATTGTTGACTAAGTCGGCGTCCTTCCAATGTCCCGAAGACTCCAGCTTGAACGTGACTTGTGGTCGAAAAAAATCCTCATCACCCGTCGTGCGAATCATTAACCTGCACGTAAGCCCTTGTCGTTTGCCCTCTATACCCAGACCAACCGGTTAACGCATCTACAATGAGAACGAGAATGTTTTGCATCGTATCTGCACGCGCAAGCTTCTTGAGCAAGTTGAGGAGCAACGCGTATTAGCGTCCGTCAGTTAGATTTGCTTGATATCGGAATGGTCGCTGAACAGAGTGTCTAGAATTGGTCGTGCTCAGCAAGGCGTTGTTGAGGTTCGGAGTTCTGAAGTTGGTCCGCGAAGGATTCGATTTCACTGCGTTGTGCAGGTTGGTGCTTAGCGAGGTATCGCATCACTTGCCCCCGTTGACCAGAGATCTGCACGAATCGGCTGGTACCCTGGATCCGGATTCCGCTCGACTTCTGGCGCCACCCATCCTTTCGTCCCTTGATACCCTTTGATCCGCGCCAGTAGAAGGCGGCTGCCAAAGAGGAAGTTGAACGTCATCTTTGAGAAATTTTTCGAATGTGGTTCGCAAGCGGGTCGAAAATATTCGGACTTGTTCCCTTATTCTTTCCACGTCCTTCGTCGGGGTAAATGGAATCGGCGAAGCATGCTCAGGATGGTTGGGAGACGTCTTGGGTGCACTCATCGGCTGATAGATCTCGTCCAATTCGCCCGACCATTTTCAGTTTGTGTTCGGCGGCTGCGTTTAGATCCGGGTATCAACATCCATAAGGGCGATATTTTTTGGCGGACTCACTTTCAGGAAGCTGCACAAGGATCTGGAGCATGTCGTCCTCGAGTTCGGTTGGATAATATTTTCTTACTTTGGCACTAGGGCGGAGAGGTGATTCCCCCTTTTCCTTCAAGTTTCAGCTCGACTCTATCGCGTAAAGGCGGAGTGCCTGCCTCATCACCCAATTTGAGGTCGATGCGGTACAAGGTGAGCCTAAGGGGGTCCACGCTGGCCAGCTCGACCGGGCCCTGCGCCTTGATTGCCTTCTTCAGATGTTCCACCGTCATAGACTCATCGAGATCCACCGAAAACTCGCTATCGTCGCCACTAAGGATGCACCAGATGGTATACGACATTTGGTGAAGGGGGGGCGGAAGTGGTGGAGGCCAAGTTTGCGGCTTGCCACACGTGACTTGTGTGTTCCCATCTGCAGCGTGTCTAGAGCCGGGCCGTCGAAGTACAGGACCCGCTTCGAGGGGGGCTCTTCAGGAGGTCAATCTCATCGCAATCAGTTCAGCTCCACGCGACTGTCTTACGCCGGGAGATAAGCGACCGCTAGCTTGGGCTATCCAAGCACCCAACTATGGTGTGAGGGTGGGGTCTAAGGTCTTAGGTCTTAGGTCTTAGGTTCCCAGGGTGCTGTGGTGCAGGGTTGCGAACCCTGGGGGGCCTATGATCCAAAGAATAAAACGATAACAAAAAGTAACACATTAAAAGTACTACAACATTCAGAGTATACCAGAAGAAACATAAGGCCAAAATAGAGAAAGGGTGGAGTTCGTTTCACGGAAATGCAGATTGCGCTCGCAAAGAGCGATTCTCTGAGCAGGTGTCAGTATCATTGGGATATGATC
>Ga0307513_10003424_pt1 | contig 21541 bp, 17 predicted proteins | sample 15_EM_MG_FD_202174 | JGI IMG/M metagenome (GOLD analysis project Ga0307513, IMG submission 202174) | Populus trichocarpa ectomycorrhiza microbial communities from riparian zone in the Pacific Northwest, United States - 15_EM | ecosystem: Host-associated > Plants > Roots > Unclassified | place... | reverse complement strand
GTCGAGCCGGGTCAGCTCGATCGACGCCGCGGCCGGTGAGGTCAGCGCCGGCGTGCAGGCGGTGGCCAGCGGCGCCGAGGAGATGGGCGCGGCGATCCGGGAGATCTCCATCAGCGCGACGGACGCCGCGCTGGTGGCGGCGAACGCGGTCGAGGTGGCGGCGAACGCCAAGCAGCTGATGGTGAAGCTCGACGCCTCGTCCGCCGAGATCGACAGCGTGGTCAAGGCGATCACCGCGATCGCCGAGCAGACGAACCTGCTCGCGCTCAACGCCACCATCGAGGCGGCCCGGGCGGGCGAGGCCGGCAAGGGCTTCGCCGTGGTCGCGGGCGAGGTGAAGGATCTCGCCCAGGAGACGGCGAAGGCGACCGAGGAGATCAGCCGGCGGACCGAGGCGATCCAGAGCGACACCCGTGTCGCGGTCGAGGCGATCTCCGGGGTCGGCGAGATCATCGAAAAGATCAACGACTACCAGAACACCATCGCGTCGGCCGTCGAGGAGCAGAGCGCCACCACCCGCGGCATGACCAGCGACCTGAACCGCGCGGCGGGCGGCACGGCGGAGATCAGCCACCAGCTCGCCGAGGTGGTGCAGGTGACGGGGGCCACCCGCGATGCCGCGCAGGCGACCGAGACCACCGCTACCGAGCTGGCCGAGGTGTCCGACCGGCTGCGTACGATGATCGGAGCCTTCCGGTATTGATCTTCTGCTATTGATCTTCTGTGGTGCTATTTGCGGCCGGTGCCCGTTTTGTCCCTGCGGCGTGGCCGCGGCACGACCATTCTGGTGGAAACCTGGCGTTGCTGGTCGTCTGAGGTGTCCGGGTCGGCCGAGCCGTCGCGCTGCTGGCCGGTGCGCAACCCGGCCCAGGCGAGCAGGCCGATCGGGATGAGGAACCAGGTGGACAGCAGCCGGTAGGTGAGCACCACCGCCGCCGCCGTGCCGCTGGTCGCGCCGAGGGCGACCAGTGTCACCAGCAGGCTCGCCTCGACCACCCCGACGCCGCCCGGGGTGAGCGGGATCTGCCGGACGAGCTGAATCGCCAGGTATGCCCCCACCACCTGCACCACGCCGACATGCAGGCCGAACGCGCGCGCGGTGGCGACCAGGCAGGCGACGTCGAGCAGCCAGTTGGCCAGGGCCGCGAGGCCGCCGGCGGCCCAGTCCCGGGCGGAGAGCGAAGCCGCGTTCCGCACCGCCGCGGTGGCCACGTTGACGACCGCGGTGGACCAGCGCCAGCGGCCGGCGAACGCGCGGATCGCCGCGCCGGCGTGCGTCCGGCCCCGGACCCAGCGCAGAGCGAGGATCAACGCGAGCAGCACGACGGCCGCGATCGCCGCGGTGCGCAGGCCCGACGAGTATCCGCCGGACAGGCCGACCGTGGAGAACCAGGCGAGATAGACCAGCAACAGGGCGCCGATGGCCTGCAGCCCGGCCAGCACCGTGACCGCGGCGGCCGCCCCCGAACTGACCCCGCGGGCCCGGAACTGCCGGATGACCCACGCGACCGAGACCGCGGAGCCGCCGGGAACTGTGACCGAGATCGCGGTGCGGGCCAGGGTCACCCCGACCGATCCGGGCAGGGACATCGTGCCGCCGAACTTCTTCAGCAGATATCGCTGCTGCTCGGCGAAGGCCACCAGGGACGCGAACTGCGCGACCGCCGCGAACAACAGCCACCACCGGTCGGCGAGCGCGAGCGCGTGCAGGACGTCGCCCGGGTGCAGCAACGGGCCGCGGTGCAGCAGCACGGTGAGCGCGAGCGCGCCCACCCCGAGGGCGGCGCCCACGTACCGCGGCTTGATGGTCATAACCGCATCGTGCCCCGCCCGATGTGAAACGGCGATGAGGCGGATCACCTAGTCGGTAGCTGTACGGTCACAACTCCCTGAGGCCATTCGCAGGTAAAAAACGCGGAAATTCCGTTCTTCACAAGAAGCGGCGTGCCGCTGCCGGTAATCCGGTGGCGATCCCGGCTTTCTTCTCGGACTGTAACGACATGACTCTCCGCCTCGCCCCTGGCACCGCATGGACCGATGTCCTCGCCCGCGCCGCCGCCGTCGCGCCCGAGGCATTCGCGTCCGATCGACTCCGCAACCTCTACGCCGGCCAGTGGCAGGACGCCGGCCGCCCGTCGCCCGTGTCCAGCCCGGTCGACGGCAGCTTCCTCACCAACCTGTCCAAGGTGGACGCCGCCGAGGCGGCCACGGCCGTGCGGGCCGCGCAGGACCAGCACCGCCGCTGGTCGGGCATCTGGCTGGCCGAGCGCCGGGCCCGCGTGCTGGCCGCGGTCGACGCGCTGACCGAGCACCGCGACCTGCTCGCCCTCACGCTGGTCTGGGAGATCGGCAAGCCGTGGCGGCTGGCCTGCGCCGACGTCGACCGCGCCCCGGACGGCGTGCGCTGGTACGCCGACGAGATCGAGCGCCAGCTCGGCAACCGCGACCCGCTGCCCGGCCCGGTGAGCAACATCGCCTCCTGGAACTACCCGATGAGCGTGCTGGTGCATGCCGAACTGGTGCAGTTGCTGGCGGGCAACGCCGTCATCGCGAAGACCCCGTCGCAGGGCGGGGCGGTCTGCCTCACCATCGCGCACGCGCTGATGGCCCGCGAGGGTCTGCCGGTCACGCTGCTCTCGGGCGGCGGCGAGGAGCTGTCCGAGGTGCTGGTGCGGGCCCCGGAGATCGGCGCGGTCGCGTTCGTGGGCGGCCGCTCCAACGGCGGCAAGGTCGCGGCGGCGCTGCTCGACTCGGACAAACGGCACTTCATCGAGCAGGAGGGGCTCAACGCCTGGGGCATCTGGGAGTTCTCCCAGTGGGATCTGCTGGCCGGGCAGCTCAAGAAGGGCTTCGAGTACGGCAAGCAGCGCTGCACGGCGTACCCGCGGTTCGTCGTCCAGCGCGATCTCATGGACGAGTTCCTGGCGATGTACCTGCCGATGATCAAGTCGGTGCGGTTCGGGCACCCGCTGGCCGTTCCGGACTCCGCCGTGCCGCGGCGCGATCCCGGCTTCGGCGCGCCGCGTCCCGGTTCGGGCTTCTCGTCGCCGGGCGCCGCGACGCCGGACTACGCGTCGCTGCCGGAGCTGGACTTCGGGCCGCTGATCAGCGCGGCCAAGGCCGCCGAGCTGCAGCGCAAGGTCGACGAGGCGATCCGGCAAGGCGCGGTGCCGCTGCATCGCGGCAGCCAGGTGCAGGGCCGCTTCCTGGACGGGCAGGACACTTCGGCGTACGCGGCCCCGGTCGCCTTGCTGGCCCCGCCCGGCCGGTCGGGGCTGATGCACGCCGAGCCGTTCGGCCCGGTCGACACGATCGTGGTGGTCGACACCGAGGAGGAGCTGCTGTCGGCGATGAACGCGTCCAACGGCGCGCTGGTCGCCAGCCTGGCGATGGACGACGAGGAGCTCGCGGTCAAGCTGGCCAAGGACGTGCAGGCGTTCAAGGTGGGCATCAACCGGCCGCGCTCGCGGGGCGACCGGGACGAGCCGTTCGGCGGCCGCGGCGCGTCGTGGAAGGGCGCGTTCGTCGGCGGCGACCTGCTCGTGCAGGCGGTCACGGTCGGAGCGCCGGGGGAGCAGCTGTACGGCAACTTCCCCGACGGCAGCCGATATCCGGCCGACATCTGACCCGCGTTCGCCTATGGTCGCTGCGTGCTTCGATCGCTGCGCTCGCTGGCCGACCCGGCCGAACTGGGTAGTGCAGTGTCCGCCGCCTACGGGCTCGAGGTCAGCGGTTGCGTGCTGCTGCGCACCCTGGTCAACGACGTCTACCGGATCGACACGCCCGCCGGTGCGTACGCCCTGAAGCTCTATGGTCCCGCTCACGCTGGGAACGTGGCGTGGGAGGTGCGGTTGGCCGGCCACGTCGCGGCGGGCGGTGTGGACATCGCGCGCGGCGTGCCGCTGGCCGACGGCCGGCCCGCAGGTGAGCTGGCGATGCCCGAGGGCCCACGCCCGTACACGTTGTGGGAGTGGGCTCCGGGCGGCCACGCGCCCCGGCCGTACGACGACGATCTCTACCACCGCTTCGGCATGGCGATCGCGCGGTTCCACGCCACAGCCGACGGGATGGCTGCCGCACCCCGGGCGGCCGACCCATCCGCGCAGCTGGCCGAGGTGCTCGCCCGCCTCGACGAACCCGACCGTTCGCTGCTGGCGTCGCTCATGGCGGCGGCGAGCCGGCACCTGGCATCGGTAGGCCCGCGCCTGGACCGAGGCATCTGCCACGGCGACGTCACCCTCGACAACGCACACCTGGACGGCGCCCGCTTCGTCCTCTACGACCTGGACCGGGCCGGTGAGAACTGGCGAGCCTGGGACCTGCTCGGCGTGGCGGCGACGCCGCACTGGCCGGCGTTCCTGGCCGGATATCGCACCGTACGCCCCATGGCCGACCTTGATGTGGCGGCGATGCCCTGGCTGGACGTCCTGCTGCGGGTCGAATACCTGCACTTCCACCTGGTCCGCAAGCCGGCCTACCGAGGAACAGACTCGCTGCGCGAAGGCTGGGTAGAGCAAAACCTGAAAGCCCTCCGCGCAGCCGCCCCAACCCTGCTGAGTCACTGAGTGGTGCTTCTGGGTCAGACGTCCATTTTGGATCCTGGGTCGGTGGAGAAGCGGGCCATGCTGTTGAGCACTCCGGTGAGCCGGGCGGCGACCTCGTCGCCCAGCCTCTCGAACTCGGTCCGCAGCACCGGCGTGGCCAGCTTCGCGAGGCCGTGCATCTCCAAGTCGACGTGGTAGGTGACCTCGGTGCCGCCGTCGACCGGCCGTACGGTGATCGTCTCGGTCAGGGCCGCGCCCTCGTTGCGGGCGATGAAGACGAGCTTGTCGCTCTCGGCGGCGGCCAGGCAGTAGGTCAACTCCGTGGTCACGCCGCGTACCTTCGCCACGTTCTGCCAGGTCGTGCCGACCACGATGGGTCCGGCACCGGTCCGCGTCGCGCGCTGGGTGGACGGATTCCACTCGCTGGCGTGGCCGAGGTCCTTGAGGTAGTCGATGACCGTCTCCGGCGCGGCGGTCACGACAAAGGCACGCACGACGACGGTCATCGGCCAAGAGTATGTGGTGTCGCGCGCGGTGACCGCCGAACGGAACACTGAACGGGTGAAGATCCCCTTCGATGTCGACGCCTACACGACTCGATCCCGCACCGGCCCGTGTTTCGTCTGCGCGCTGGTGGCCGGCGAGCCCGGCGCCGAGCATCACATCGTCCTCGAGGATGACGAGTTCATCGGTTTCCTGGCCCGCTGGCCGACGTTGCTCGGCTACTGCCTGGTGGCGCCCAAGCGACACGTCGAGGACTGGGTCGACGCGCTGGCCGAGGACGAATTCCTCCGGATGCAGACGATGATCCGCCGGCTGGCGGCCGCGCTGAAGGCCACCGTGCCGACCGAACGGGTCTATTCGATGAGCCTCGGCAGCCGGCAGGGCAACGCCCACCTGCACTGGCACGTGGCCCCGCTGCCGCCCGGTGTCCCCTACGAGCGGCAGCAATACCACGCCCTGATGAGCGAGAACGGCGTGCTCGACGTCGACGAAGCCGGGCAGCGGGCGCTCGCCGCCGAGATCCGAGAACGGCTCAAATCGGCCTGAAGTGGCGCGCGGACGTGGTGGAATCGGGGCATGCGGATCACGCTGGATGCCGGGTAGGTCGCCGCGACCATGACCAGACCGCCCCTGCTGCTGCGGCCCGCGCTTGCCGCGGCCGACCGGATGCGGACCAGCCTGCGCCTCGGCGTGCTGGTCCTGGTCCTGACGATCCCGGGCATCGCGGCAACCTACGGCTACACCGGCGAGGCCAACTCCAAGATCGATTTCAGCGCCGCCGAGCGCGACGGCACCGAGGTCGTCCGCCCCGCCCTGCTGGCGCTGGCCGACGCGGTCGCCGGCCAGGCTCCGGACCTGACCGCGCTCGCGGCTGCCGTCGAGGAATATCCCGGCCTGAAGCTCGATGCCGCCCTGGCCGCGGTGCCGAGCGCCACGAACACCGCGGCCGACCGCCTCGCCCAGGCCACCGCTCTGGCCGCCCTGATCACGGAGGCCGGCAACAGCTCGAACCTGATCCTGGACCCCGACCTCGACTCGTTCTATGTCATGGACGCGCAGATCGTGCAACTGCCGAAGGCCCTGGTCGCGGCGGCCTCGGCGGCGGCGCCCGAGGAGGCCGGCGGCAGCGCCGCCGTCGCCGCCCAGGCCGTGCGCGCCGGCGAGCTTGCCGGGGCGGCCCAGAGCCTCAACACCGACGTGAGCACGGCGACCGCCAACACCAAACTCGACAGCCTCGGCACCCAACTCGCGGCCCTCGAACAGGCGTCCGAGGCGCTGGCCACGCTCGCCAAGACGCTGACCGACTCGCTCGCCGACCCGGGCCCGGCCACGGTGACACCGGCCGCCGAGGCGATCCGGGCCGCGGTCGACCCGGTCGTCGACGTGCTCAATGACCTGCTGGCCGCCCGGATCGACGGCTTCAAGACCGAACGGCTGACCGTGCTCGTGATCGCCATCGGCGGGTTCGTCGTGGCGGCCTGGTTCGCCGCGGCCGTGCTGTGGCGGACCCGGCGCGACGTCGCGCTCGCGGTGGTGGGCGTGACCGCGATCGCGGAAGGCGACTTCGCCGAACAACCAGTGCCGGCGGGGCGGGACGAACTCGGCGCCATCGGCCAGGCCCTGACGACGGCCCGCGCCCGGCTGATCGCCCAGGACAACGACCTGCACGAAGTCCAGTCCCTGCGCGACGAGCAACTGCGGCTCAGCTTCCTGCACCAGCGGCAGGCGGAGATCCGGCTGCGCGACCGGGCCCAAATGATCATCAACGAGTCCACCGAGGTGATCGCCGAGGAACTGCGGCTGGTCACCTCCCAGGTCGGCGACGTGCGGCAGGCCAGCGAAACCATCGACAGCGGCATCGCAGCCACGGACGCGGCCACCTCGGCCGTGGTCGGTCACGCCGGCCGGGCCGAGGAGGTGATCGGTTCGCTCGAGCAGAGCCTGCGCCGCGTTGCCGCCACTGCCGCCATCGTCAACGGCATCGCCGGCCAGACCCGCCTGCTCGCCCTGAACGCCACCATCGAGGCGGCCCGGGCCGGCGAACTGGGCCTGGGCTTCACGGTGGTCGCCGACGAGGTGAAGGAACTGGCCGACACGACGTCGCGCTCGACCGAGCAGATCGCCGAGACTATCCAGGAGCTGGAACGCGACACCGCCGACATGTCCGGCACGATCGCCGCGATGGTCTCGGGCATCGGCAGTGTCGGCGACGCGGCCACATCGCTGCGCGCGGTCGCCGCCGACCAGGGCACGCTGGTGGAGCGGCTGTCCGGGCAGATGGGCCAGACCATCGGCCGGGTCGAGCAGATGTCGGGACTGGCCGCCCAGCTGGAACGCCGGCAGTCCGACCGGCTCGCCGCCAGCGGTTCGCTGACGCTGCGCCGGGCGGGCGTCCGGGACCCGATCAAGGCGACCCTGCTGAACGTCAGCTCCGGCGGCGCCCGCATCCAGGTCGCCCCGGACGAGCAGCTGACGGTGGACGACATCGTCGACACGGCGGTGGGCCGCGCGGGCGACCCGATCCCCGTGCACGCCCGCGTCGCCAACCGCGGCGCCGGCCCCGAGGGCGTCGAACTCGGCCTGCAGTTCCTGGTCACGGACGACAATCTGGCCGCCCGCCTCGACCAGTACATAGCGGACCTGGTCAGCGGCGGCGCCGCGGTCTCCTGACCACCGGGCGGGCCGCTGGCGTGGTCAGGGCTGGCGGTCATGCCGGTTGGAACCGGCTGACGAAGCGACGTTGCCACGGGGTCTCGACGGCTCGCCGGTCGTAGCGCACCCGGACGTAGCCGACGGCCTCGTCGGCCGGGACCCCGTCGAGCACGGCAAGGCAGGCCAGCGCCGTGCCGGTGCGGCCCCGGCCGCCACCGCAGGCGATCTCGACCCGCTCGGTGGCAGCTCGTTCCCAGGCCTCGCGCAGAGCGTCGACCGCGTCGGCGCGGTCGACCGGCAGGCGGAAGTCGGGCCAGCGCAGCCAGCGACTCGGCCAGTCGACGGGCGGCGGCTCGGCACCCAGCAGATAAAGCCCCCAGGTCGGCGCCGGGCCGGGCGGCTGCGGCCGGCGCAGCCCGCGGCCGCGGACCAGCCGCCCGGAGGGCAGGAGCAGCCCGCCCTGGGTGTCCATCGGCCAGCTCATGGGCGCAGGGCGGCAAGGATCGCGGCGAGCCAGACTGCCACCGCCTCGGCGCCCGGGTCGGGATGGCCGAGCACGCGGTCGCCCAGGTAGCTCGAGCGGCCGAGCCGGGCCGTCACCGTCGCCGTCGCGGAGGTGCCGTCTTGGGCCGCTCGTACCGCCGCGGCGAGCGCCTCTTGCCAGCTCGCGCCGTGGTCGAGCTCGCCGGCGAACGTCTCCGCGGCCGGGGCGAGGGCGTCCACCATGGTGCGGTCGCCGACCTCTGCACCGCCGACCTCGCGGACCCCGTCGACGGCGGCCCGCAGCGCGGCGGCCCACGCCGGCGGACCGGCGCCGGCGCCCTCGGCGGGCAGAGCCGAGGCCGCACGGAGCAACAGGATCGCGTAGAGCGGGCCGGACGTGCCGCCCACAGTGCGCCGGACCGTTGCGGAAGCCGCACGCAGCACGGCGGCCGAGCCGCGCTCACCCGGGTATCGCGGGCACTCCGCAAGGACGGCGGCCGCGCCCCGGGCCAGGCTGATGCCCAGATCGCCGTCGCCGACCGCGCGGTCCAGCTCGGTCAGCCGGTCGCGGTCGGCGATCAGCACCTCGGCCACGGCCTCGAGCGCGCGCCGCACCGGATCGCCGGCGGCCAGCGCGCCCTGCTCGACGGCAACCGCCGGCGCGGCCGGCACCACCGCGCCGCCGGGCGAGACCGCGTGCGGCCAGGCCGGGGCGGTGGTCGGCGCGTCCAGGGCGGCGAGCAACTCGTCGTCGACGCCGAGCACGCTCAGCGAGCAACCGGCCATGTCGAGGGCGGTCAGGAAGTTGCCCGCCCAGACCCGCTCGACCACCACCTCCCGGCGGCGCAGATCGCGCACGGCGGCATCGGCCACGATGGACAGCTCCATCGGCGGGGTGGCGCCGAGCCCGTTCACCAGCAGGGCGACGCGGTCGCCGGGCTTGATCGCGCGGTCCGTCACGATCGCGGTCACGAGCCGATCCACGACGTCGTGGACCGGCCGCAACGTGGCGCGCTCGACGCCCGGCTCGCCGTGGATGCCGAGGCCCCACTCGATCTCGTCGGCGTCCAGGAAAAAGCCCGGCTTGCCGGCGGCCGGGACGATGCAGGGGCTCAGCGCGAGCCCCATCGTGCCGACCGCGTCGGCGACCCGCTGCGCACGGGCGGCGACCTCGGCGAGCGGCAGCCCCGCCTCGGCGGCCGCGCCCGCGACCTTGTGCACCAGCACAGTGCCGGCCAGGCCGCGCCGGCCGGCGCCCCCCTCGGCGGCGAGCGCCACGTCGTCGGCGACCACGACGGTCGCCACGTCGACCCCCTCGGCGCGGGCCAGCTCGGCGGCGAGACCGAAATTGAGCCGGTCGCCCGTGTAGTTCTTGACGATCAGCAGCACCCCGCCCGGCGTGGCGACGGCCCGGATCGCGTCGAGCACCGCGTCGACCGACGGGGAGGTGAACACGTCACCCGCGACCGCCCCGGTCAGCATCCCGCGGCCGACGTAACCCGCGTGGGCGGGCTCATGCCCCGCGCCGCCGCCGGAAAGCAGCGCGACCTGGCCGGCCGCGCGGACGGCCTCGACATCGCTGCGCACCGCCGTCGTCGAGCCCGCGAGCCGGGCGACGCCCGCGGCCGTGAGAGTCAATCCGTCCAGGGCCTCGCCGACCACGTCGTCGGCCGCGTTGATGAGCTTCTTCACGCGGTCCATCTTCCTCTGCGCGCCGGAAATTGCGCGGCGTCCGGGCAACCCTGTGGACAACGAACGGGCGGAGGCCGCTCTGTGGATAACCGAACGAGGCGGGCGAGACCCGGCAGACTCGGCTCGAGCCGGGAGGTGCGAGCGATGGTCGCTATAGGGCAGGCGGGACCGGTGTCCGGGCCGATACGATGGGCGCATGTGCGGCAGCAGTGTTCGTCACGAGCGACGCCGGGGTTTCTCCGTCCGTCTGCGCTGACACATGTCCTCCGCCGGCGGGTCGACCCGCCGGCGTCACGAGCAGTGGCACCGATCGACTCGCTGGCCCGCGTACGTCGATGGGATTGTCATGGATCTTGAGGTTTTGCTCTCCGAACGGATCGGTGCCGCCGTCGCCGCGGTCGCGGGCGCGCCGGTCGACCCGGCCGTCCGGCGCTCGCAGCACGCCGACTTCCAGTCCGGGGCGGCGCTCACTCTGGCGCGTCAGCTCGGCCGGGCCCCGCGCGAGATCGCGTCCGATGTGGCCGCTCGTGCTGACCTGGCCGGGCTGGCCAGCGTGGCGGTCTCCGGCCCCGGCTTCCTCAACCTGACCGTCGACGACGGCTTCCTCGCCGAGCTGACCAACGACATGCCGACCGACCACCCGCCGGTCGAGCGGCCGGAGACCGTGGTGATCGATTACTCCGGGCCGAACGTGGCCAAGGAGATGCACGTCGGGCACCTGCGGTCGATTGTGATCGGGGACGCCGCGGCGCGGCTGCTCGAGTGGCAGGGCCACCAAGTCATCCGGCAGAACCATCTGGGCGACTGGGGCACCCAGTTCGGGATGATGATCGAGCACCTGGTGGAGCTCGGCGCGACCGATGCGCGGTCGCTGGCCGACCTGACCGCGTTCTACCAGGCCGCGCGGGTCAAGTTCGACACCGATCCGGAGTTCAAGCGGCGCTCCCAGCTGCGGGTGGTCGCGCTGCAGGGCGGCGACGAGCAGACGCTCGAGCTGTGGCGGCGGCTGGTCGCCGTGTCCGAGCGTTACTTCCTGGCCGTGTATGACCTGCTCGGCGTGACGCTGACGAGCACAGACTTCACGGGCGAGAGCTTCTACAACGACCGGCTGCAGGCGGTGGTCGACGAGCTCGACGCCAAGGGGCTGCTGCGGGTCAGCGAGGGCGCGTTGTGCGCGTTCCCGGCGGGCTTCACCGGCCGGCACGGCGAGCCGCAGCCGCTGATCGTGCGCAAGAGCGACGGCGGCTTCGGCTATGCGGCGACCGACCTGGCCGCGCTGCGGTACCGGATCCGGGAGCTCGGCGCGTCCCGGCTGCTCTATGTGGTCGGTTCGCCGCAGCGGAGCCACTTCCAGATGGTGTACGCCGTGGCCCGCGAGGCCGGCTGGCTGCCCGGCGACGTCACACCCGAGCACGTGGCGTTCGGGTCGATCCTCGGTGCCGACCAGAAGATGCTCAAGACCCGGGCCGGCGACCTGGTCAAACTGGTCGACCTGCTGGAGGAGGCCGTCGAGCGGGCCACAGCCGTGGCGCTGGCGAAGTCGAGCGACCTGTCACCGGCGGAGGCGGCCGAGGTCGGGAGGGTGATCGGCATCGGTGCGATCAAGTACGCCGACCTGTCCGGCGACCGGATGTCCGACTACCTGTTCGACTGGGACCGGATGCTTGCGCTGACCGGGAACACCGGCCCTTACCTGCAATACGCGTACGCCCGGATCCGGTCCATCTTCCGCAGGGCCGGCCACAGCGCCCCGGGCAAGATCACCCTGACCGAGCCGGCGGAACGGGAGCTGGCGATCGAGTTGCTGGCCTTCGGCCCGGTGCTGACCGGGGTCGGCAGGTCGCTCGAGTTCCACCGGCTGACCGGTTACCTCTACGGGCTGGCCACGACCTTCAGCGTGTTCTACGAGAAGTGCCCGGTGCTGACCGCCCCCGCCGGGATCCGGGAGAGCCGGCTGGCCCTCTGCGAGCTGACCGGGCGCACCCTGCGGCAGGGCCTTGATCTGCTGGGAATCGAGGTGCTGGACCGAATGTGAGGCGGGTTATTGGGGTGTGGAGGTGCGCAGGGGAGGGTTCTTCGCGAGGCCCGCCACCGGCTCGTCCCGGGCCAGGGCACGCGCGACCGCGTGCCGGTCCGGGCGGCCGAAGCCGGGCCAGATCCGGTCGGTGAGCGTCCGGATCGGGTAGACGCCCTCGCCGGCCCGGCGGCGGCGTTCGGCGAGCACCGCGGCCAGGAACACCCAGAGCGGTGTGCCGGGCGGCGGGGCCTGCCGGATCCGCACGCCGACCTCGTTGGCCAGCTCGTAGGCGAAGCGGCTGTGCTGCGGCTCGCGGATCTCGCGGGCCCGGGCCAGGTAGTTGCGGCAGGCCAGCGCCAAGTCGTCGTCGAGGCCGCTGAGGTCCAGCCGGGCCGCCCAGGTGGCCAGGTGCGGCGGCATCGCCGGCACCCAGCCCCAGGGCGCCGGGGCACGTTCGTGGATGACCAGGGTGCCGGCCGCGAAATCGCCCAGCCGGCGCCCGTGTGGTGAGGAGATCATCGTTGTCATGCTGATCACCCAGGTGAAGAACGGCAGCAGCAGGCCGGGCCACTCCACCGCGACGCCGACCAGCGCGCGGGTGAACGCGTGCCGGACCCGGATCGGGCCGCCGTCCTCGCGGACCACCCGCAAACCCATGGCGCGCTTGCCGATGCTGCGGCCGTTCGTGTACGTCTCGATGACCGTCGGGTATGCGATGAACACCACCACGATCAGCACCTTGCCCGCCGCGCCCAGGAACGCGTCGTCGACCAGGCTGCTCGGCAGCAACGACGCGACCAGCAGCGTGATCAGCAGCAGGAAGCCGACCAGCAGCATCTGCACGGCGATGTCGAGCAGCAACGCGAGAGCCCGCGACCCGAGCCGCGCCACCCGCAGGTCGACCTCGACCGCCTCGCCGTTCACCACCATGCACCCCAGTCAACACGATGCACCCCACGCCGTGGGGGCGGCCCGCTACGCTGCGGCCGTGGATCTGGACGCGTATGTCAGCGAGCGCCGGGGCGAGTGGAACCGCCTCGAGACATTGACCGGCAAGCGGCGGCTCTCGCCCGACGAGGCCGACGAACTGGTCCTGCTCTACCAGCGCGCGTCCACCCACCTGAGCATCGTCCGCAGCCACGCCCCCGACGCGGTGCTGGTCGCCTCGCTGTCCCGGCTGGTGCTGGGCGCCCGCGCCGCGATCACCGGCGGCCGCCGGTACTCCTGGGCCCCGGTCGGCCGGTTCTTCGCCTCCGCCTTCCCCAGCGAGCTCTACCGCACCCGCTGGTGGTGGATCGCCGTCTCGGTGGCGAACGTGCTGCTCGCCGGCGCGCTGATGCGATACGTCGCCGCGAATCCGGACGTGGCGAACCTGTTCATGTCCGACGCCGACATCCAGCGGCTCGTCGACCAGGACTTCGTCGGCTATTACAGCGAATACCACGCGCAGAACTTCGCCGCTCAGGTGTGGACCAACAACGCCCTGCTCGCCGGCCAGTGCCTCGCCGCGGGCGTGCTGATCCTGCCGGTGCTCTACCTGCTCGGCAGCAACCTGCTGAACGTAGGGCTGAGCGGCGGCGTGATGATCGACCACGGCAAGGGCGAGGTCTTCTTCACCATGATCGCGCCGCACGGCCTGCTCGAGCTGACCGCGGTCTTCGTCGCGGCCGGGGTCGGCCTGCGGATCGGCTGGTCGTGGATCGCGCCGGGTCCGCTGCAGACCCGGGGCCAGGCGCTCGCTGCGCGAGCGCGCAGCGGCATGGTGGTCGCGCTCGGCCTGGTCGCGGTGCTCGCGGTCGCCGGCATTCTTGAGGCGTACGTCACACCGTCGGCTTTACCGGCGGCGCTCCGGGTGGGTGTGGGCGCGCTGGTGTGGCTGCTGTTCCTGGGCTACGCGCTCGGGGTGGGCGGCGCGGCACACCGCCGCGGCGAAACGGCCGACCTGGCCGAGGACCACAACACCACCGAGGTCCCGACCGCCTAAGCCACCACGCCCCAGCGCCGAGCCGCCGCTCAGAGGCGCCCAGCCGCCTTCAGCATCAGATAAGCGTCCGCGACCTTGGACGCGAACATATCCCGGGTCTCGTCGATCACGATCGCGCCCTGTTGCACCAGGATCGCCCGGACCCGTTCCCGCTCGCCCAGTGCCAGCTCCGCCGCCGCCGCGAGGTGCACGTCGCCGGCCGTCGCTCCCGCCAGCGGCAGCACCGCCAGCCGGGCCGTCTCCGGGTCGCGCACGCTCGCCACCACCACCCGGTGCCGCGTCGTCAGCCGGGGCAGCAGCGCCAGCAACCCCTCCACCAGCGGCGCCGCGTCCAGCGCCGTGAAGATCACCACCAGCGCCCGCTTGTGGCCGCGGCGCAGCAGGTCGCCGGCGAGCAGTCCGAAGTCCGTTTCCACCAGGTTCGGCTCGAGCGCCGCCAGCGCGTTGATGATCCGGGGCAGCTGCACCCGGTGCCCGCCGCCCTCCACCCGGGCCCGCACCGTGCTGTCCAGCGCGATCAGGTCGACCCGGTCGTCGGCCCGCGCGGCCAGCACCGAGAGCAGCAGCGCCGCGTCGATCGAGGCGTCCAGGCGGGGCTCGTCGCCGATCCGGGCCGCGGAGGTCCGCCCGGAATCCAGCACGCAGATCACCCGGCGGTCCCGCTCCGGGCGCCAGGTGCGGACCATCACATCATGCGTACGCGCGGAAGCCCGCCAGTCGATCGAGCGCACGTCGTCGCCGATCACGTACTCGCGCAGCACGTCGAACTCGGTGCCCTGGCCGCGCCCGCGGGTGACCACCGCCCCGTCGAAGACGCGCAGCTTGGCCAGCTTCTCGGGGAGGATCCGCCGGGACGGGAAGCGCGGCAGCACCCGCAGCGTCCACGGCGGCGTCACCGACTCGTTCCAGCGCTGCCGCCGCTGCCGGTACGCCAACCCCATCGGCCCGTACGAGCGCAGCGTCACCCGCACGGCCGGCCGGTCGCCGTGCCGGGTTGGCTCGAGCACCGTCGGTACTGTCTCCTCCGTACCGGAAAGCAGTCGCAGCCGGTGCTCGACGAAGCCGGCGCCGGCCGACGGCACCCAGCTGTCGCGCAGCCGCAGCAGGACCGGGCGCCGGCCCTCGTTGCGGACGGTGAGCTCGGTGCGGGCGGTCTCGCCGAGCCAGACCGTGGTGTCGCCGCGACGGCCCAGCACGATCCCGGTCAGCGACCCCGCCGCGGCCGCGTCGACCAGCGCCACCCCGCCGACCAGCGTGACCACCGCCAGCACGACCAGCCAGGGCGACGGCAGCAGCGCGGGCAGTGGCACGGCGAGCGCCAGCAGCGCCGCGAACCGCGGGGTGACCATCAGCGCGGCGTCGGCACGGCGCCGAGCACCGAACGCAGCACCGAGTCCACCGAGACGCCGTCCAACTCGGCCTCGGCGCGCAGCCGCACCCGGTGCCGCAGGGTGGGCACGGCGAACGACTTCACGTCGTCGGGCGTGACATAGTCGCGGCCGCTCAGCCAGGCTCGGGCCTTCGCGACGGCGAGCAGCGCGGTCGTGCCCCGGGGGGACGCGCCCAGCTCCAGCGCCGGCGCGGCCCGGGTCGCCCGGCACAGGTCGACGACGTACTCGAGCACCGGGTCGGTCGCCGAGACCTGCCGCACCGCGGCGCGCCCGGCGGCCAGGTCGGCGGCCGTCGCGACCGGTTCGACGCCCGCCGCCCGCAGATCGCGCGGATCAAAACCATGATGATGCGCCCGCAGGACGCCCAACTCCTCCTCGCGCTGCGGCAACGGCACCGCCAGCTTGAGCAGGAACCGGTCTAGTTGCGCCTCGGGCAGCGGATACGTGCCCTCGTACTCGATCGGGTTCTGGGTGGCCGCGACGATGAACGGCTCCGGCAGCGGCCGGGACACGCCGTCGTTGCTGACCGTGCGTTCCTCCATCGCCTCCAGCAGCGCGGCCTGCGTCTTCGGCGGCGTGCGGTTGATCTCGTCGGCGAGCAGCAGGTTGGTGAAGATCGGCCCGGGCCGGAAGTTGAACGCCCCGGTGCGCGCGTCGTAGATCAGCGAGCCGGTGACGTCGCCGGGCATCAGGTCGGGCGTGAACTGCACCCGCTTGGTGTCCAGGTCGAGCGCGGTCGCCAGGGCCCGGACCAGCAGCGTCTTCGCCACCCCGGGCACGCCCTCGAGCAGCACGTGGCCGCCGCAGAGCAAGGCGATCACTACCCCGCCGACCACCGCGTCCTGGCCGACGACGGCCTTGCCGACCTCGGTGCGCAGCCGGCCGAGCGCGTCGCGGGACTGGTCCGCAGCGGTCGCCACGGGTACGGATGATGTCACAGCACATTCCCCTCATCGATCACCTGCTGCTGCGTCACGGATCGCACCAGGTCCTGCACGGCGGTGGCGGCCTGGGCCAGTTCCCGGTCGGTGCCCTCGGCCGCGGCGCCGAGCACGGCCCGCACCTCGTCGACGGGCTTGCCGGTGTACGCCGCGACCCGCTCCGCCACCTCAGCCGTCGAGCTGTCCGGCGGCATGCCGAAATGGTCGGCGAGCCGGCGTACGGCCGCGCCCTGCAGCGTGGCCAGCGACGTGTCCCGGGCCCGCGCCCGCCGGTACAGCCCGCCCAGCCCGCGCACGGTCTCCGCGGCCCGGACCCGCACCGGCAGCGGCTCGGCGACCGGCGCACCCAGCCGCCGGGCCGAGGCGGCGGCCAGCGCGGCCGCGGCGAGCACGAGCAGCAGGATGGTCGCCCAGAGCGCGGGCGGGAACGCCTGACCGAGCGGGCTGTCGGCGAGCGGGTTGCCGCCACCGCCGTTCCCGTCGTCCTGGCCGCTGCCCGGGCCGCCGCCCTGCGCCTGCTGGTCGCTGCCGTCGTCGGACGAGTCGCCGGGATCGCCCCCGCCGGGCTCGGGCTCGGGCGTCGCCTCGTCGTCCGGCTGCCCGCGCCGGCCGCCGCTGAACTCCGGCGGCTCCTCGTGCTTGTGCAGATCCAGCCAGATCACCCGGGTGCTGCGGGAGAGCAGGCCGATCGCGAACGCCTGGTTGGCGTGCTCGCCCGCGCGGTCGTTGCGGAACGCGTCGGCCGCCCCGACCAGCGTGACCGTGGTGTTGCCGGCGGTCAGTTCGACGACGCCGCCGGAATAGCAGCGGGCCGTCCCGCCGTACGTCGCGGTGTACTGCCAGCGCAGCACGGCGGCCGGCCCGGCGGCGAAATCGGCCGTGCAACCGGCCTCGGGCGCCGCGGCCGTCCAGCGCGGCCCGGCGAGGTCGGCGGTCAGGCCGGCGTCGGACACCGCGCTGGGGTCGGGCGCGATCAACACGACCCGGGTGCCGGCCGGCAGCGCGCGCAGCCGGAACAGGTAGTCGGAGTAGACCAGGCCGGGGGTGGTGACCAGGACGGTCGCGGGAGTGCCGGCGCGCGCCGCGGCCAGCGCCCCCGGGGTATCGGTCTGCCGGTCGATCTGTACGCCGGCCGCGGTCAGCCGGCTCGCCAGCCGCCCGGCGCCGTCGTCGGCGTCGCTGGTCGGGGAGAGGAAGGACTTGTCGGTGGGGTCGCCCTGCTGCAGGACATGCACGGTGATCGTGAAGGCGATCAGGGCGAGGACAACGGCCAGCGGGAGTACGCCGCGCAGCCAGCGCCTCTTGCCGGCCACCTTGCCGGTCGTCGCGGTCATCGGTCGGCACCGTCCCGCAGCCGGGCGCGGACCTCGCCGCTCAGCGCGCGCATCCGCTCGTCCTGGATCGGCCCGGCCGGCCGGTCGCCGTACCAGACCTCGGAGAACAGCTCGGTGGCCCCGCCCAGCGGCGCCGCGACGGCCGGGCGGCGGGCGGACGCGACCGCCGCCACCTCGGCGGCCGTCTCGCCGGGCTGGGGCGACACCACGCCGGCGGCGGACAGAGCGCCGACCGTGTCGCGCAGCCGTTCCCGGATCGCCTCGGCATACCGGCCCTCCGCGGCGAGGCGGTCGGCGACCGAGGCCGACGCCGGCACCGTCGTGGCCGGCTCGGCCGGGGTCGCGACCTTCGGGGCCTTCGCCGGCTTCGGCGCGCGGGCCTTCTTCTTCCGCTTCTTCGGCCACTTCCACCGCCAGCGCGGCAGCCGGATCCGCCAGCGGGGCAGCCGGCGCGGAACCCAGGCGGGGAACCAGTACCACAGCGCGCCCACCAGCCCGGCCCCGGCGAGCAGGATCAGCAGCACGATCTGGGGTGGCACGACGTCGAAGAGGGACGCGACCAGCTCGTCCCAGGCCCGCCTCATGGCTGGAACACCAGGACGGCGGCCTCGTCCTCGCCCCGGCTGCGGGCCCGGTTGAGCGCGATGTCCAGCCCCTCGGTGCGGATCCGCGTCTCCACCAGCAGAACAGCGTCCACGCAGGCCAGCGACGCGTACGCGACCGTGTTCGCCAGCGCCCAGGCGATCGGCACGCCGTGGATCAGCCAGCCCGGGCTGGTCCCGGTGACCGTGCCGAGCACCACGATCCACCCGACGCCGAACGCGAGCCGGATCGCGAACCAGGTCAGATAGGCGGTCAGCCGGATCCAGCCGCCCCGCAGGCCGACCCGCGAACTCAGCCGGGCCGAGCGGATCAGCGCGCTGAACGGGTTGCCCGACCGGTCGATGACCAGCGCCGGGGCGGCGAGGCCGAACAGCCCGTACACGAAAAGCCAGGGGAGCAGCCCGGCGAGCGCGGCGATCGCACACGCCCCGCCGAACAGCACCGCGGTGACGACCGTCGCCAGCGGCCGGGCGGAACGCCACAACGCCCGGTCGCGCACCGGCCGGCCGAGCAGCGCGGGCACCGCCCCGGCGGCGGCGAGCGCGCCGAGCAGAGTGATGATCGCCCCCTCGGTGCCGAAGCCCAGCGCGATCAACACCCACCAGGTGCCCACGTTCCCGCTCGGCCAGAACGACGGCAGCGACCAGCCGGCCGCACTGCGCAGCGGCGCGAACGCGAACTGCTCGGCGGTGGCCAGCACAGCGGCGGCGCACAGCAACAGCAGCGCCCGGCGCCGCAGCAGCGAGATGGCCGCGTCCAGCAGCTCGCCCAGGGTCATCGGGCGCAGCGGAAGGTCGGGCTGCGCAGGCATGGGCCGCATCCTATTTGACCGCCTCTACCCCCGGGTGCCCCGTCCCCGCCGGGCCCGGGCCCGGGGACTCTCGCTCGTCGATGGATTGGCCGTTAGGGTGCGGTGGGCGCCCACGAGGCGCGCACCATCATCCTCGAAAGGTTCGTGATGACCCTTCCCGCAGGCGTTTCGCGGCGGGGCGTGCTCGCCGCCGCTGCCGCCACCGTTGCCGCTCCGATCGTGGTCGGCGTGAGTGCCGAGGCGGCCGCCGCCGCACCCGCCGCGCGGCCCGAGACCGGCCGCAAGACCTACGACCTCACGGTGCTCGGCACCTCCGACATCCACGGCAACGTCTTCAACTGGGATTATTACCGGGATCTCGAGTACGACGACAGCGCGCACAACGATGTTGGCGTCGCCAAGCTGGCTGGTCTGGTGAACCAGATCCGCGCGGAACGGGCCGGCAAGGCCACCCTGGTGCTGGACGCCGGGGACACCATTCAGGGCACCCCGCTGGCCACCTACTACGCCAAGCAGGAGCCGATCACCGAGACCGGTGAGAAGCACCCGATGGCGCGCGCCTTCAACGTGCTCGAGTACGACGCCGTGACGCTCGGCAACCACGAGTTCAACTACGGGCTCGACCTGCTCAACCTCTGGATCCGCCAGCTCGGGTTCCCGGCGCTGGCCGCCAACGCGGTGGACGCGCACACGAAGCGGCCGGCCTTCACCCCGTACGTGATCAAGAAGGTCTCGCTCGGACCCGGCGCACCCACCTTGCGGGTCGGCATCCTCGGCCTGACCAACCCGGGCGTCGCGATCTGGGACAGCGGGAACGTGGCCGGCAAGCTCGAGTTCCTCGACCTGGTCGCGACCGCCGCGAAGTGGGTGCCGCAGATGCGCTCGCGCGGCGCCGACCTGGTGATCGTCTCGGCGCACGGCGGGGACAGCGGCACCTCCAGCTACGGCCCGGAGCTGCCGGTCGAGAACCCGTCCGCGCTGATCGCCGCGAACGTCCCGGGCATCGACGCGATCCTGTTCGGGCACGCGCACGTGGACGTGCCGCAGCGGTTCGTCACCAACCTGGCCACCGGCCAGCAGGTGCTGCTCTCCGAGCCGTCGAAGTGGGGCCAGCGGCTGACCCGGATGGACTTCGCGCTGACCCGCGAACGCGGCTGCTGGAAGGTCACCGAGAAGAAGTCGACGACGCTGAACACCAACACGGTCGCCGCGGACCCGGCTGTGCTCGCCGCGGTGCAGGCTCAGCACAACAAGACGATCGCGTACGTGAACAAGGTCGTCGCCGCGTCCACCGAGGAGCTGTCCGCCGCCGAGTCGCGTTACAAGGACACGCCGATCCTGGACTACATCAACAAGGTGCAGACCGACACGGTCGCCGCCGCGCTGGTCGGCACCGCCTACGCCGACCTGCCGGTGCTCTCGATCGCGGCGCCGTTCAGCCGGACCGCGCTCTTCCCGGCCGGCGACGTGAAGATCAAGGACGTCGCGGGCCTGTACATCTACGACAACACGCTCGAGGCGGTCGTGCTGACCGGCGCCGAGGTGAAGGCATACCTGGAGTATTCGGCGAAGTTCTTCCTGACGCTCGCCCCGGACGCGCCGGTGGTCCCGGCGACGATCAGCGACCCGGCGATCCCCGACTACAACTACGACGTGCTCTCCGGCGTCGACTACGACATCGACATCAGCCGGGCGATCGGCGACCGGATCACCCGGCTGCAGATCGCGGGGGCGGACGTGGACCCCGGCGCGCAGTTCGTCGTCGCGGTGAACAACTACCGGCGCTCCGGCGGCGGCAACTTCCCGGGCATCGTCAAGACCCAGGTCTACAACGCGCAGCAGGAGATCCGCCAGCTGCTGATCGACTGGGCGCAGGCCAAGGGCGAGATCAACCCGGCCGACTTCTCCGTGCCGAACTGGAAGCTCGTGCGCGCCGGCACGCCGGTGTTCTGAGCTAGCCCGCCGGGCCGAGCCGGACGGCCTCGACGTCGCCGGTCAGCGTGAGCTGGCCGGCGGCGTACGAGATCAGCAGCGTGTCGCCGCGCCGGACCGCCAGCCGATCGTGCTCGCCGGTCAGCGTGCCGGCGCCGGCGGTCACCACCAGGACCGCGAAGCCGACGGCCAGCGGCACGCCCGGCCGCACCCGCTCGGCGGTGAAGAACGGGTCGGCGGCGGCCGGCAGCAGCCGCTTGTCGTCACCGCGTAGCGCCGCTAGCTGATCGGCACCCCAGCCGCTGCGGTCGACGCACTGCAGGGCGAGGTCGTAGCCGAGCCGCAGGTGCCCGTCGGCGGGCCCGTCGAGGGCGAAGCCGTCGTACTCCAGCAGCACCGAGAAATCGGTCGGCTCCTGCACCTCGACGAGCAGGATGCCCGAGCCGATCGCGTGCGGCAGGCCGGCCGGGCAGAGCACGGCGTCGCCCGCGCGCACCTCGACCCGGTTGGTGGCGGCCAGCATCTCGGCGACCTGCTGCCCGCGCACCCAGCCGGCCAGCTCGCCCGGGTCGACGTCGCGGGCGAAGCCGAGATGCACGACCGCGCCCGGTTCGGCGGAGACGATCACCCAGGCCTCGGTCTTCCCGTACGGC
>Ga0307513_10003423_pt1 | contig 21545 bp, 21 predicted proteins | sample 15_EM_MG_FD_202174 | JGI IMG/M metagenome (GOLD analysis project Ga0307513, IMG submission 202174) | Populus trichocarpa ectomycorrhiza microbial communities from riparian zone in the Pacific Northwest, United States - 15_EM | ecosystem: Host-associated > Plants > Roots > Unclassified | place... | reverse complement strand
GAGTATAACCGTTCGTTTCAGAGTTCGAACGCTGTGAAACTGGACTGGGACCTCATTTAGAACCGAACTGTAGGTCCAGTTCAGGGGTCGCTCAATGAGCCTGAACCGGGCCATTGGTCCTACCAAATTACTAGAGAAATGGAGTGAAAATCGGACTTGGAGACCTCAAGCACTCAGTGAAGACAGAGGGCCATCAATATTGCTCTGACTTGCGTAGATAAAATTGGAATGGACGTTCAGGCACCGACTACTAATATAAGCCTCATCGACGGATAATTGTTGGATAAGGAAGCCAGATTCGCATAATGACACGCCGACTCCGTCCGACTCCAGCGGACCCCGCATATGAAGAAAGGGAGTTCACAGCGGAGACAGCAGGAGTCCTGTCGCAAATCGTAAATACACCTTGAGTACCACCTTGTCATGCATATAGAGGATCTTCGAGGGGAAGTTTCGAAAGTGCATTACATAAGTATGAGCATACAAGAAAACTGTATCGAATGCAAGGAAAAACAAAGTAAAGTACAAAGTATCCAAATAGGTATGTAGAACAGTGTTAGTACAATTTCAAGGACCGTGAGAGTAGGTGTGCAAATCCAAACTTATCCGGAGAGATGTTAGACAGTTAGAGCGTATTGGACACAAACCCGGCAAGATGTCGTCCGCTCACACTTCCGGCATTCCACTGTAGTGAGATCGCACCTTACCGCCACTTGTGGCGCTGGTGCCAGTGTAATTAGTTGGAACCTGATTGGCGTAGGTGACTGGGTACGGTTGTTGCATTCCCCCGACAAATGTAGGGGATGGATACGGAGAGCCGCCAAGACTGGCTGCATTCTGCGAGGCCATCATCGGGTCGTAAGCAGAAGACGGAGGAGAGGGTGTGTTGCGTCGACGGAGCAGCAAGAATAACAATGTTCCCAAGAGCGCCAATCCCACTACACCACCAACGACACCTCCCGCGATCGCGCCAGTATTTGGCTTTTTGGCCGTATAAGAGGGATCTGTGGACACGAAGGGCGTAGAAGTGGAGCTACTGGTTATCAGAGCCGTAGGCGTTGTGGTTCCTGTAGCGGAGTGAGTTACTCTAGGAGGCGCGGTCGACTCAGGTCCACCTGCACTTTATTTCAGAGGACTCGACCAACCAGGGTACAAAATGTGACTTACTGGCAACTTGGGCGGCCGTTATGTTGAAGTTGTTCGCAGGCTATAATGATAGGTATTAGTTAGGTTCGGTCAAAATCATTTCCATGAGTGCCCTAGGGTGGCTTACCATTACATCAAGATAGGCATAATTTGGCACTGCGGTGCCAGTTGGGATTAATTCGGGATACCTGGAATATAGTCAGAAATAAGATGAACCGGGGGGGGTTGAATACACACCGCTGTTTGTAAACAGTCACGCAGTTGGTCATAAAACTCGACCACCTAGGTATGGGTCAGATTTAGGCAGCGAATGAACTGAGCTTGTTCCTCACGTTATAAACTCGCGGACTTGACATACCGAGCAAGCAGCGAGGAGAGAATAGTAGACGGTATTGCATTTACAATCGGTGGCAGTGTCTACGGAGGGTCCTAAGTAATAGTATCCTGAGTCTAACGGCGATATCTGGTACACTGTGGCCAATGATGAGGCGATATTTAGGAGTGAGATATAAGTTACTTGCCTCCTCCGTTGCAAACTCCTGCAAGTGCTACAGCTATGTCACAAGGACTTTGGTTCAAAGAATTAAACATCTAAAAGTTGGGGTCAGTGCGACCGTCAACGATCAAAGCTATGTGTGTCAGCATACCCATGAATATCCAGCAACACATTTTGCCTCTGCCATTGTGTATCGCGGTGGAACCCTGGGGGGAGGAAGAGGTAGGTGCTGATGTGCCTCTGCTATTCATTTTAAGGAAAAGCACATAGCCGCATGGTCAGCGGCGTACCTGAACTGCGAACATAACGCGGGCTGAACCTTACACGTCAAGGTCGAGGCCCCAAAGTCAAGCAATTGTGCTTGGCCCGGCGATCACCTTGATATATGTTGCCAATCCGATTGGCCAAAGAGATAAGCGCCGAATAGGACTTGAAACTAATCAACTCCAAACCAATACCAGCTGCAAGGACATCTTGACGTGCTCAGTGAAAACAGCGGGCTATAACTGCCGTGACTTACGTGGACAGAACGGAATGAACGTTCAGGCCTCAGGCCTCAGGCACCTACTACTTTGAGTCTCATCGATGGATAATGATTGGATAATGAAGCCAAGAGATTCGCATAACCACATGCCGACTCCGGCCTACTCATCTGATAGATCGATCAGAAGACCGGTGTGATAAGCATATGTCTGCTTATATCATCATTGTTTTGTATGAACTCCCAATTGCCGCTGTGCCCCTCCCCTAAGGGATGTGGGTCCATTCCCTTTATATTCTATCTTTCGCGCATATCCTTGGCCAATTGTTGGGCGTATTGGACGTGAGGAGCTACTTGCAAGCCCATGGTACGCCCTACTACACTCAGTGCCTTTGAATACGCGACTCATACATTTATTTTTAGCCCTTTTGTTCGACATTTCAGTTGGGCAGCAAGCAACCACGATGCTCGCTCTCAGTGTTTAGTTTTCCCATACGCGTGCGCTCAGTGTTTATTGCACCCGTGTCCCATTTTCCATCTCCACAATCATCCAAACCCCCGAGGACAACCTCGGTTGTGTACTGTTCGTCACTCACGCTATCTATATGGGTGCTACGTATTATGGACGTCAGGATAGGCAGCTATCTGTCCACTCGATCGAGCCCCATTCCATCTGTATCACTCCCTCCACACCATCTCCAAACCGCGAATCCCGGAGGAGTCTTTCCGACAGTGACATGCACCCTCATTCCATTATGTCATTGCTGCCACCCGTTCCCAATTCGTCTTACACAAATACGCCGCCTCTACACTTCCATAACTGGCCAATTCCTCCCATACCGTCACCATCAACTCATTTTACCCTTTTGGCTTATGCTAAATGACTGTAGAATGCTCAAAACTGCGAGCAGAAGGATTATTACAAGATTATTGAGGTATCACGCGACGCGGGCGCAAAAACGATCAAGAAAGCATTGTATGTGTCTCTTTAAGTTCTATACCTACGACTCTTCAACTCACAACAGCCGTAAAGCCACCAAATCCGCACACCCCGACAAGGGCGATTCGAAATGTCGGATTTTGGACAATACAATAAGTTTAATAGTGTTATGAGTCGGCGCTGTTCGAGCACGGCCACGTCCTCGTCTACCGGGTGGCTCTCCCTAGCCCCATCATCAGGCCACCGTTTCCGTCCTTCGAGCCGATGGGAAGGAGATGATATCTTGACCAAGGCGGTTAGAACATTCACGACGGCTACGAGTTACGGCGAGTAAAAAATTATATTCAACCTGAGCTGGTACTCACGTTCCTTCTCTACGTTAGAGAATGGTGGCGTAAACAACGATTTAAAAAAGGGGCGGTGGGCGGAGGATTCGGTGCAGCAGTCTTTCGCATCGTTAGGTGCGACACTTCTATACGGCGATGAACGAGTACTTATCGTCACCGCTATCCTTCGACCGCTTCGCATCTAATGACAGTGCATCTAACGACAGTCCTCTCGATGAGTGGGGTCAAGCAGCAGACGACGGGGCAGTGAGGAAATATACAGCACAGCGAGAGGGATTTGTCGCTAAGGCACACAGCGGCGATGATAAGAGGCATGGGTGGTTTGGTGAGTTAAAGTTCTTCGCTGGTACGTAACTGACACTCACCAGTGTCCCGCGATGCTGAGCGGACAAAAGAGAGGTCTCTTCAGCCAATTGGCCACAGCTATTGCATACTTTGCAATAGATTTGATACTGGCGCCCTGCAACTCTTTTGATAAGAACCAGAAAGTTGAAATGGATTGGTTCCCATTGGTTTGTTTGATCGTAGTAGAAGACCACGGGAACGGGGATGTGGATTGTCGACCAGAGGTACGGAGTGGTGAGGACCATCCCGCGCCATCCTCTACAGAGAGAAGTGAGCACCATTGAACACTGGTTGGGATCTATCGATGCATTATGAGCTGCACATGAAGATTTCTTAGAGAATGTCCAGAGGGACGCGACGCGCTCGAGAGATCAAAGCTCGATATCCATCGATTTCGGCACGTAGATTCTTGAGCTGAATGGAAAGGTCTATGAAGAGGCTTCAATTCGCTCCAACTCCCTCTCGACTACTTCCAGCTTTAAGATCTCGATGTGAAGTACTTCCTCTTCGGTCGGGATGTAGTTGGTTCCTAGCTGCGAAGAAAGGTAGGGAAAATCCGTTTTATGTCTGCTGCAGATGCGTGTTTGTTCCTCGCTGAAAAATAGACAAGAAGACATGGGAGAGTCGGACGTTTCCTGAGTCTTGTCGCGAATTATAACTGGTACCCCGAAAGTGATTACGAATCTTCTTATCACCTTGTCATACGTATCTGTGTTCTTTGTTAACAACTTCTTAACGGCCAGAAAAGCTCACGCTTCCCAGCGCCCTGTACTTATCGAATGCAGAGGAAAAAATCTTCGACCCAACAGAGCAGTATTAGTACAACTTCAAGGAGCGTGAAAATAGATACATGTCCAATTGCAAACTGATACAGAGGGATGTTAGACAGATTGAGCATATTAGATACGAACCCAGTAAGATATCGTCCGCTCACACTTCCGGCATTCCACTGTACTGAGATCGCACATGACCGCCACTTGTGGCGTTAGCACCAGTGTAATTAATTGGGACCTGGTTGGTGTAGTATGGTTGTTGCATTCCACCGAAGGATGTGGGTGCTGGATTCGGGTAATTTGAAGGGAACATCGGATGGAATCCAGGTACCGGACTAGGTGCATAAGGACCAGGTGACGCCGGATTGGATGGATACGGAAAGGCGCCAGGGCTGGCAGGATTCTGCGAGGCCATCGGAGGAGGAGGAAGAGAGGGAGTGTTCCGTCGACGGAGGAGCAAAAATAAGAATGTACCCAAGAGCACCAATCCCACTACACCACCAAGGGCAGTACCGGCAATTGCTCCCCTCAAGGCCGCAGAGCGAGGATATAGGGACACGAGGAGTGTAGATGCGTCCGTCGGCGTTGCGGGAAACATCGTTGAACTTCTTGCAGGGAGGAAAGTTGATCTAGGGAGCGCGGTCGACTCAGGTCCAGCTGCCCATTATTTAAGAGGACTCTATCAACGAGGGCGCAAGATGTGACTTACTGGCAGCTTGGGCGGCTGCTATATCGAAGTTGTTCGCAGGCTACAAAGATAGGTATTAGTTAGGTTCGGTCGAAATCATTTCCATGAGCGCCCTGAATTGGCTTACTACAACATCAAGATAGGCATAATGTGGCACTGCGACCCCGTCTGGGATTGGTTCGGGATACCTGGAACATGGTCAGGAATAAAATGAAACAGGGGGTTGAATACACACTACTGGCTGTACAAAGTCACACAGTTGGTCATATAGCTCGTCCACCTAGGTATGAGTCAGATTTAGGCAGCGAATGAACTGAGCTTATTCCTCACGATACAAAATCACGGGCTTGACATACCGAGCAAGCAGCGATAAGGGAATAGTAGATGGTATTACATTGACAATCGGTGGCGCTGGATATGGAGGGTCCTGAGTAATAGTATCCTGGGTCCAACGGCGCTACCGTGTACACTGTGGCCAATGATGAGGCGATATCTTAGGACTGGGATATAAATTACTTACCTCCTCCGTTGCAAACTCCTGCGAGGGATGCAGCCACGTCACAAGGACTTTGGTTCAAGGAATTGAACATCTAAAAATTGGAATCAGCGCGATCGTCAACGATCGAAGCTATGTGTGTCAACATACCCATGAATATCCTGCAGTACATGTTGACTGTGCCATTGTGAATCGTGCTGGAACCTTGGGAGGAGGAAAAGAGAGGAGTCCTTCAAGTTATGCCCCTGCTGCATACTCATTTTTGAGGAAAGCAAATTAGCCGCATGGTTAGCGGCGTACCTTAACTGCCGACATAATTTGTGCTGAATGTCCAAAGGGTGTATTGGTGGGTTCCTGTAGCGTTACAATCCGGGAACCGCAATGGTCCCTTTTTGTTTAGATCTTCCCATAGTGCTGATGCCAAACATCGAGGACGGCACAGCCACCACCAAGAATATTGCCAGATATTTCCCCAAGTTCACTTCACGGTTCAGATTGTGGTTAACTTTTGAGGGACAGTTTATGATTTGCACCTTTTTTTTTCTTACATAGAACCTCTCCAGGAAAGGGCCAGGAAGAAAGATATTATAAGCTCATGGCATGTGGGGGTAGTATTAGTCTAGGGGGGTGGAATGAAGCTCGGACGGTACTTCTTTTACTCATACAGCAACGAGGGCCCTAACCTAGGAATATAAGGTATACAGAGTCCCGGAATAATTAATATGAGTCAATACGGGAGTATAGTATACAAAACAGAGAATAGAATCAAGGGAAAGGGGTCATTAAGATATGGAGATACTTGTGTCAAGATGCACAGAGCAGAAGGCTTCCATGTCGCGACGCATTGAGGATTGGTCTCTATTCCCGACGTTTATTTTGAGAGTCTTGAGTTGAGGAGCATGCAATTTCCCCCAAGGAAAGGAAGGCACATTAGCGAGAATCAACTTTAAGACTTGTAGAGCCTCGCATCTCAATGGCGCAGGACAAAACTGGGTGACGGTGCTGAGGCGAAAGTCTCCGCTTAACAAACGTTGGGTCCGGGATCGAAGTATCTGGAAAAGATGAACAAGAGTGATGGGCCCGCTGATTGTGATATGCAGTAGGTTAGGCAGGCTGTCATCTCTTCCGAGAGGAGCGTGATAATAGGATAAGGAGATTTTGGCGATGTCTGAAAGAAAACCGATCTTCTTGAAGAGATGTTGGTGTCCAGCTTGGTCCGAGACAAAGATCAACTCTTGAAGTCGCGTAAGTGCTTCGAATGGAAGGTGGTTGAATTCGGAGCGGCCTCCTTCCCATTTCAGCTGATTGAGTTGAAGACAGCGCCGCAGTATGCTATTAACATCACACTGTCTGTACGTTAAGTCGCTTTGAAGAGAAAGTCTCTTGAGACAATGCCATCGGACGTTCAGGCAGGGGTTCAAAATGTGGTTTTTGGGGGCATTTGAGATCGAATTTCGGTAGACAGTGAGTTGGAGATCATCAAGTGCCGGAAGATCCAACCGCGAGAACAGAGGTCGCAAATCAATACTTGTGTTGATTTTGAGCGTGTGTAGAGTGGAAATAATGTCGACGGTCGCTGTGCTACCGATGTCTGCTGATGAGAGTCGTCCTAAATCGGCCCTCTTCACGTTTACTGCAGTCGACAGCACAAGGAGCGCATCGTCATATGAAAGGACGCAATCCAGTGTGATATCTGTCAGCTGCGACCACGGCAGTTCTTGTCGAAGCGAATGCCAGGGAAAATCGAATTGTTGAGGTAGTGTATCACGAATACCGAGGTCCATGGAAGAGAATGAGAATTGGCGAAGCGGGATTGCGGGGAGCGAGCGAATTCCATGTGCATTGGATGAAGAAAAGGAGTTGGTGGAGGCAGGAAAGTTGTTTATGGTGATGTCCGCGCGTACACAATTTGAGAGCGCAGAGACGAAGAATTTCGCGAGGTTTTGGTCCGGATGATACCGTTCATCGAAATGAAAAGAAACGAGCCGAAGCCCTGTGCCGCTAACTAATCGATGGTGAGCGTTTCGCTTGCGGCCTTCGACTAGACGCGCGAAGCTCTGTTCCAGCCATAACTGAATTTCGTGAGGAAAATTGCGAGGGAAGTCGTCAGAAGGGGAGTCAAACAATCTTGGGGATGCAACCAAGGATTTCACTGCTTCCCATATCAATCGTTCGGCAATTTCTCTCCACCAACGACAAACGCCTCTGACCTGCACTAAGGTGCGGTGCGTGGGGCAAGTGATACCCGACGGGACGAGGAATTCGAAGGTAATATACCACAATTCGTTTGGAATATCACTGTATGACTTTGGGGGTTGTGGCGTCAAACGCAGTTGAAGAGGGCTCGAGGGCGATGTTGGATCTGAGTATCGAGGTCGTTGGTGCGGGAGTGGGGGATGGAGGATGGGCGTCTCTTCATCATGATTTAGCGTAGGGAGCGATGGTGTCCAGGAATCTGCTCCAGGTTCAGGGTCTGGAAAACCAAGCATCCCTAGGAGTGATTCGCAAATTCCGGCGAGGAAATTTCCTGTGTCCTAGATATCTTCAGCATCGTACAATTACTCATGTAAGATCGACTCACCATGAATCCAGTAGGATGGCCAGCGGATGGGCTCCATGTTTGCCCTCGAAGCCATTTTTATAACGTCTCAGGGAACAGGAGGAACCTGCCCAGTAAATGCAAGAATACCAAGTCGTGACGTTCGGGTAACTATGACTTTCTCTAGGAGACTCATTTTGGCCATCCTGCCGTAAGGAATTTGAGGGAGAGATCCACTAGCGATGCAGTATCTATTTTTTTTTCGATGACATTGACAACCAAGACCACGGAACCCATGGGCCCATCAGTGCCAGTATGCAATTTGACTTACGCAACTGCGAATTATGGAATGAGTCATCCGGTCCAATAGAGATATGTTTGTTTCTTGTCTAGAGCTTGTTCCGGATCAGGAAACATCCCTCATCGAGGTTGATGCTCTGACGTAGCGCATCAAAACTCGGGCGCACGCGACCCGCCACGAGGAAGGGTTCTAGGTTTCATGTAGACAGCACCTCGGCAGGTAAGTGATCTCTATCGTATGTAATAATTTCTTGAATGAGATCAAAGTCGTGTGGTGCAAATGGGCATGAGAATTCACCGAAAATCTCCACTGCGCAGTTACTCGATCTCAAAAGTCTTCTTCAATATAAGTGTTCGTCCATTGATAGCGTTGTGACAGTTCAAGAACAACCCGGCGTCGGTTAGGAACTGTTGGGTAGAAGACCCCAGATTGTTGGGGAAATTCGCGGAGTGCATCGATTCCATTTGAGGTTCCGATGATTTTCAGGGTAAGCCTCTGCGAGGGATCGCTCGCATCTCAGACAAAGGATAGCAATGTGTTTCTGGTTTCAAAGGTTTCGTTGCCGCAGAGGCAGCAGTCGGCACTCCAGGGATAAATGGCTGTCAAAACTGTCTTGTGCAATATGCGTGCATACCCTGTGCGGCATTGCATGACTGTTCCAGCGTTCGTTACGAGTTTTCGAAAGTGGAGGGTGGTTTTTAGCAAGGGAATCCGACACTCCGGCGCACAGGGCTTCCACTGATATTAATTAGTAACTCGCCACGCGCACGGACGGTGATAATTAGTAGTTATCGTCCTCGATTGACATCTGTCTAAAAATAAGCATTGATAATGATATCTGAAAGAGATCACCGTCCACATCATTAACCCTTCATGTCCAAGTCACTGTCGCGCTGCTAAAATTTTTTTAGTGCGAGAGCCGGCCTCGTTGTTGTATACATGGAGACGATCGCGGTCTAGCGTGAAACAACCGTACAATTTCAGCATCCCAGCAACCCACCATGAGCGAACCAATGCAAGCGCCCAATCTCTGACAGCACCATGAAGGGCACCAGCACCAAAGTGAGTAGTAGGAAATCCCACCAGGATGCAGCTGTCACTGCCGTGGTCGGACTATCTTGCCGGGGTGTCAAAATCCTTTGGCAAGTTGTCAAAATTTTGCCATTTTTTGCGGTCACGTGTTATCCTTGATGGCAAAAATTTAAACAATCTGGATTCTGCTATCGATTTTAATTTTTGAATCTTGATACCCCAGCAAAATAGTCCGGCCGAAGCAGTGTGTTCGACGATCTTGAAGCGCTCCACCAGGGCTACTGCCGATAATTAATCCAGAGCCCTTCCTGAAGCATCGGGTTGATCAAATGGGGGATACCTTTCACATTTGAAAGCGCTTTAGGAATGTGCAGCCCCCTGGTCGCGATGTCCAGAGTTTTGTAAGCCTATTACTTTCGTAATTGCAACAGGCATGGCTCAACGCTCCAACAACGCTCCGAGTCCAGCAATTGACGGTAAACTCAACATGGGCGATTCAACGTACTGCAAACACCCGATACAATTGTCCGATAGTACAATCAATCCAAGGCCAAAGCGTAGGAAGTACGGATCTGGGCAGAAGGAGACCCTGGTACAGCTACTCAACCAACTTGAAAAAAATTCAAGCCGCCGTTCTTATTCTAGACAATTAGGACTTGGCGGATCGATTCAGAGATCTGAGGGATGAATATCAGTTCGGGGATCTGCAGCGTCAGAAATGGGGAATTATATTCTGCTTTCCTTCAGTACTTCCCATCCCCACTAGCTCTGCCAACGGAGTCTGACTATCATGGCCTTGACGAAGGTACGTTCCTTTCTGCACACTTTTCCACCACTGAATTCCGATTAGCCGGACAAATCCATCTGGGGGTGGCAAGCCACACCAACCGCTGCTTGCAGGCGATCCTCGAATCTATTCGTCCTTCTCGCCTCTCAGTCACGAAGAGAAACAAGAAAAAGAACAAGGACTGACCTTTCGTGAGCATACTTATTCAGCGTGGCATACTTCATTCTTTCCTTTTTCTCGCTTCCTCCAATACTCTTTATTTGGTCAAGCTCATCACCTCTGAGTATGGCATCATCGTTCAACAAAAATTGACCGCAAACGATCTTGCACCTCAGTTTTATGGTTCTAAACGCCTCGAAGGTGCACCGACGGCATATGCTATGGAGTACCCCACTCCACCATCACCCCAAACAGGTGGCTGTGTGACATTGTACAAATTCGGGGTGGATCTGCGAGGGCCATCAGCTAGAAGGGATAAGGACGCCATTTGGCGTGCGCTCGATCGTGTACTGACGGTGTTGGAGAGCGATAGGCTCGTCCACGGCGACCTATGATCCAATCATGTGGTGCTCGAAGTCGATGAAAATGGCAAATCACGATTTTCAGCTTCTGCATGGGGTGTCAATATCAGGATCGTGGACTTTGGCTGGGCAGGTAGGAGTGGTCAGGTCAGCTACCCAATGCACCGTGCCGAGTCAATGATTCGGGTTTGCCTGTGGGAGCTGGAACACCGATCATTGCCATTGGGCATGACCATGCCATGGCGAATACATGGTGGCCTTCTTTCTTTATTCATACAACCCTTTGTACATTAACTTGCAATTATATCATGTCTACGTCGTGGATGGCTTTCCATAAGTTAAGGCTTGGTTGAGGCCATGCAGTGGGACGCACAAAAGTAAGGTATACAATCCAATAAGTATGTAGGACACTAAGTATGTAACTTCAAGCCCTGAATGATTTTTTTCTTCCGATGTATTAACAAATCCCACAAAATAGATAACCTAGTAAATAGCCCCAACACGCGCACCCCAATAAATGAGTAAATGGGATGCATGCGCGCATGAACATTGTGCCACACAGATCACTAGTACACCATACCATGCGGACTTGGTTCTATTTTCATTGGAAACGGACAAGAGCTGACGAAGATATCCCACAAACATTCAGAACGGTTCAAACTAATAATAACTCACATAACCGTCACACATGTACACCCCAGCAACAGCGCATCCACTTCCCCCTCCGTCTTCTCACCATCCAAATCAGTGTTGGCCAAGGACCTGGAAATTCACGTCAAACCCCTGATCTCAAAATCCCAAAATATGGCCGGTTTTGTCCGTACGCACCGCGGATTAAGTTTCGCTTCCGCCAAATTTTTGTCCCCACGTTGGATCAGGCATTTATGAGTAGTATTCAGATTTTTCCGGTGTGCGGCTGAGCTTCAGGACATCCATAAGCACTTAAGCCTAAACTTCGCGATATAAGTAGTTTCGTAAGGATTGTGGGACTCCCTTTCAGATGGAATTCTCCTGTTCCAATCGATTCCGATTCATTGAGTATGGCAGGTCATTGATGTCAATCGTGGGTGTTGATTGTAAAGGTGGTGACGACTGGTGGATTATCGGTTCACATTGGGTCGTCAAGAAGTTAAGCGGATTCATATAACAGCCTCGAACGACGAAAACATACATACCTTAGACTCCAACGTTTTCCAAGCTTAAGGGATCCAGATTTGTGTCACTTTTGTCCGCATACCCACCTTAGGTTTCCAAAAATTTCCCAAAAATTTGTCCGCACAGTCCTGTGGCATATCCAGGTTTCTGTCAAATTCTTATTCGCACAGGGATCAGGGATTCACCATGAATTATCCGGTCAAGTCAAAGTCAAATGATGCGTAACGTTATGTATATGTAACTAAACTAGTCATGCAGTCAACTTTGATTAGATCACGGCACTTTCCATTGCCTGCGGTCTTCTGCGTCCGAGACAAGTGTGGAACATAAAGCTAAAACTGAACAATGGCCCGGAATCCAGATGGTGCTGCAGGCGTTGGTGCTGTGGGATCGACGATGGCGACTCCCTGGGAGGATGAAGGCAAACTAGGATAGATATTTGGAGTGATCTCGTTGGGTTGTAAATATACTAATCTACTTGAACGGAGTTGAGCATCATTACTTATCCCCTTTTGATGATTTCTCAGCTATGTATTTGATTTTTCCAACGACGCGTGGTCAGCCATTCTCACTAAGTAACACACAGCATAATGTTGAAGAGGGATTAGCATTGTACGAGTTACGTGACCTTGATGCAGAAGGAGATGATAATGTGAATGTGGAATTTAATGACCAGGTATTAATACTATCATTTGCCACACCCCGACGCACTTCAGAGTCCTCAATCATCGCAGAGATGAGTCCTGTGAAAGATTTATTTCTATTTAAGGTAGCCATCAGTGATTTCGGTCAAGTCCATCAGTTAATTTAGCTGCGTTTTGATTTTCGTTAACTAGGACTGACTTTATTAACTAGTCAATGATCTGTCCAACAGAGGACCAAAATGTGTGCGATCAAATCCTCAAACAGCTCCATGGTGACGAGGATATACAAGACTGGACACGCAGACACAGATGGAGATTACGACACATGAAAGTGAACGGCGGCATACCAGGTACTGTGTCGCAACATAATGAATTGAACACTTCGGCAGGAATTATCAGCATGATCAATTATATCTTAGATCTCAGACGTTATCCATCAATGCTCACCTTTCACCCCGCCATCATCGTTCGCCCAGCTCGTGGCCCACCCCGCACGCGGCCCCTTTGATATCCGACCAAACAAGGCGTGTGGTTCATACAGCGGGCCCAACCTCCCACCCTCGTCCAGTTCTCAGTACTCATGTCAGGACCAGATCAGTAACCACGACACGAAAGCGGCAGGCGCAGTGAGAAGGGATAGAGGAGCTGATCCTGGGACAAACCCTCCAGTGAGCCCTGTTACAAGACCCCCCACCACATCTGCCGCAAACCAGACACTCAGAGACGGCAGGAGCGCTACCCGGCACCGACAACAACATAATAAGAACCGAATGCGTGCAAAATTGTTCGTCGGCGGCGAGGAATTGTGGTGGCACTATGGACGTCTGAAGTGCCCACAACTACGTCGACAAGCGGCACCCTCTGACAAGGCCATGTGCTTTCTTTGTATCATCTCATGTATAGTAGCCCGCCTTTACAGAATATAGTTTACTTGAGCACGGAAAGAATTCAAAATGAAAAAGAAACAAGTATTTTTAATATCAAAGTTTAGTGGAGTTCCGCCATAGACACGGAGGACTTCAACAAATTCCAGGAAGGCTCATACGACGAAGATTAAAATTCGAGAATCGGCACACCCGTCGACCAAGTTACTACGCAAATCATGCACAAGGTAATTGGTGAATTCCCGGGCGCTTACTCCAGCGGCGGTTTGGATAGCGTAAACAACGACTTACAAAACGGGCGGGGGCGGACCATTCGGCGCAGCAATCGTTCACATTGTTAGGTGCAACATGTCTATATGGCCATGAACAAGTACTTGCCTTCAACCCTGTCTACCAGGATCCTTCGACGACTTGGCATGTAACGACAGTCCTCCCAACAAGTGGGGTCGAACCGCAGATGACGGGGCGGTGATGAAATCTACATGCGGCACAGCGAGAGAGATTCGCCGCTAAGGCACACAGCGGCGATGAGAAAAGGCGTAAGTAAACTTAAAGGTTCGGTGAGTTCAAGTTCTCCTTCGCTGATACGCAACCGACACTCAGCAGTGTCCTCCAGTTCTCATTACTTACAACATCCGACGGAATGTCTAGCGATTCAAGCAGCGGTCGAGGAGCGCGCCACCATTATGAAGCACCAAGTCTTGGAGGGTAGGCAAATTTTTCGACGAGGGTCCGAGATCTCCGCCTAGGGCATTATCGAGAAGGGGAATTGCAGCTGATGAGATGCGGAGACATCCTCAGAATCAACGCGACATCGAATACGGATGTATTAGCGGGGTGAGGCCAGCCCTCGCTGGATGTCGTTAACTTGGTGACTGCTAGTTGGCCCCACTGGTTAATGGAAAAATGTCTCGGAGCTGAGTCTATTAGATTTTTCGAAGGGGGGGTGCTGTTATGAGTTCACTTTTCTTCCATGATAGGTGTGGTAAGTTGGCGAAATAGAAGTCATAAATAGCCAACCTCGCGAGTAGTGGGAATCCCGAGTCTGCTGCTTTCGCGAGGCGTCCAATATGGGGGGGCCGATTTTCGAAACAAAATCCTTCGAACTGAAGCAAAGAGTCGATGAGGATATCGTAGTATTTTTGTGGAGCATAGGAACCGGGGAAATCGACTCGGAAAAGCGCGATGCTGAGCAAACAAGAGCCTAATCTCTTCGGCCAATGGTTACAACCATCGCATACTCAAGCTTTGGAATAGATTTTGTACTAGCGGCCTGCAAATCTTTTGATAACCAGAAATTAATTGGCTCCCATTGGTTCGTTTGATCGTTATAGTAGAAGACCACGGGGATGGGGATGGGGATTGTGGGCCAGGTTCAGAGGTACGGAGTGGCGAGGGCTATCCCGCGCCATCCTCTGCAGATGGCAGTGAGCACCACTGGACACTGGTCGGGATCTATCAATGCGTTATGAGCTGTAGGTAATGTATGTATGAGATTTCCCTGGAGGGGGGCGACGCGCTGGGGAGATCAAAGCTCTATATCCATCGATTTCGGTACATAGATTCTTGCCTATGAAGAGGGCTTCAAATTCCTTCAACTCCCTCTCGACTGCTTCCAGCTTTGAGGTCTTAACGTGAAGTACTTCCTCTTCGGTCGGGATGTAGTTGGTTCCTAGCTGTGAAGAAAGGTAGGAGAGATCCATTTTACGTCTGCTGCAGAGAGTGTTTGTTCGCAGGAAGGCGTGACGTCTCCTAAGTCTTCGCGAATTATAACTGTACACGAGAGTGATTACGGTTCTTGTTTTCCACGGTCCACCGCCGTAGCGGAATCCACTTACATCCCCTTGTTATGCACATCTGCCGAGTTCTTGTGTTTTTTGGTAACAGCTTTTCGACTGCCATGGAAAAGATCATGCTTCCCAGACTGATTCATCGAGCGCTACCATTGTCTGTTAGGGAAGACCTTCAACATGGGGTTTGGAACCATGAGGTTTGCAAAGTGCATTAGGTACGAGTGGTATTGAATTTACGGCATGCAGCAAAACTGTATCGAATGTAGAGAAAAACAAAATATCCAACCAGATGAAGTAGGATTAGTAAAATTTCAAGGAGCGTGAAGAAATATGTCCAAATTCAAAATTTATCCAAAGAGATGCTAGAACATATTGGATAGAGACATCATCTGTTCACAGTTCTGGCATTCCACCGTAGTTAGATCGCACCTGACCGCCACTTGTGGCGGTAGTGCCAGTGTAATTAGGTGGGATCTGGTTGGGGTAGTACGGTTGTTGCATTCCACCGACGGGTGTGAGTGCTGGATTCGGGTAATTTGAAGGGAACATCGGAGGGGATCCAGGTACTGAAGTGGGTGCATAAGGGCCAGGTGATGCGGTACTGGGTGCATAAGGGCCGGGTGACGCCGGATTAGATGGATATGGAGAGGCGCCAAAACTGGCTGCATTCTGCGAGGCCATCATCGGGTCGTAAGAAGAGGATGGAGGAGAGGGGGTGTTGCGTCGACGGAGGAGCAAGAATAACAATATTCCCAAGAGTGCCAATCCCACTACACCACCGACGACACCTCCTGCAATCGCTCCAACATTCGTCTTTTTTTTGGCCGCAGAGGGGGGATTTAGGGACACGAAGGGCGTAGAGGTGGAGCTACTAGTTGCCAGATCCGTGGCCGCCGGGGTTGTGGTGCGAAACGTTGTTCTACTTGTTGTGGGGAGGAAAGTTGATCTAGGAAGCGCGGTCGACTCAGGTCCACCTGCTCTTTATTTCAGAGGACTCGACCAGCGAGGGTACAAAATCTGACTTACCCGCAGCTCGGGCGGCTGCTACATCGAAGTTGTCCGCGGGCTACAAAGATAGGTCTTAGGTTCAGTCAAAATTATTACCATGAGCGCCGTTGGCTTACCACAACATCAAGATAGGCATAATGTGGCACTGCGGTGTCGTCTGGGATTCGTTCGGGATACCTAGAATACGGTCAGAACGAAAATGAAACGGTGGGGTTGAATACGCACTGCTGTCTGTAAACGGACACGCAGTTGGCCGTATAGCTCGACCACCTGGGTACGGGTCAGATTTAGGCAGCGAATGAACTAAGCTTGTTCCTCACTCTACAAAATTGCGATCTTGACATACCGAGCAAGCAGCGATGAGAGAATAGTAGACAGTATTGCATCTACAATCGTTAGCGTTGGCTGTGGTGGGTCCTGGGTAATGGTATCCTGGGTCCAACGGCGACACCGTGAACGCTGTGGCCAACGATGAGGCGATATTTTAGAACTGAGATATAGATTACTTGCTTCCTCCAGTGCAAACCCCCGCAAGTGATGCCGCCACGTCACAAGGACTTTGGTTCAAGGAATTGAACATCTAAAAATCAGGTCAGTGCAATCGTCAACGATCAAAGTTATCTGTGTCAACATACCCATGAATATCCAGCAATGCATGTTGCCTGTGCCATCGTGAATCGTGCTGGATCCTTGGAGGGAAAAAGAAGGCGGAGTCCTTGTGCCCCTGCTACTCATTTTTGAGGAAAACAAATAGCCGCATGGTCAGCGGTGTACCTGAACTGCCAACATAATTTGTGCTGAACCTTAGATGCCAAGAAGGCCAAGGGTATGTTTATGTGACGGCGATCGGATCAAATCCGGACTGATGGGAAAGATGCTCCAAAAGACGCCCAAATTCCACCCAAAAATCAGAAGCAATTTGTCTTGGCCGGCGATAATCTTGACATGGCCAATCCGATTGGGCAAAGAAACAGATCTGCTGTAAGCGCAAAATAGAAGTAGAAACCACTCGATTCCAAACCAACAGAAGCCAGCCGCAAGGACCTTTTTGACGCACTCAGTGAAGACAGGGGGCAATAATTGCTGTGACTTACGTAGATAGAATTGGAATTAACGTTAAGGCACCTACGACGAATATGAGTCTCATCAATGGATAATGATTGGATAATGAAGCCAAGAGATTGGCATCACCACATGCCGACTCCGGCCTACTCCAGCGGACCCCGCATATGTACGAAGAAAGGGAGTTCGCAGCGGAGACAATAAGTGAGCTTGGCATTTCGTCCTAGCAAGATTGGGTGGAGCCCACTCGAAACCCTTCGAGAGTCGAAACTGATCACGGCGCTCTCTCGTGTTTGTTTTGGCAATTGAACAACCAAACGAAGAAACAAGGACACCTGTCATCCCGTAAGTTATCACCTTATATTAATGTTGACATTGCCGAAGATCCGTCCACCCTCGCGTTCCTCCCTTTTCGGAAGTGTTCGAAACTACAGACAAAATGAACACATCGCGCACGAGTTCACCGCCATCAAAGATGTCGGCCCCCTCAGCTCCCTTCTTCTTGAAACGACCGTGCTACCACACCGTCCGAAGTCCCTCCGTTCCCCTCGGCGCTGATTATTGTCAGTCATAAGGAACATTCTTGCCCCATTGCTCCTGGCTGAACGCTACGACAATTCTTGAAGGACTCAAAGCACGAGAAACTTTCGTGAGGAAGTTGGCCAGATGATGTTCAGGAGGGTGTCGCCCTGCTGAAAAGGGCGATACACAAGCCAGATTTTCACTCCCTAGGTCCATTTCATCTTGGAATTTCCAGGCCTTAACACTATAGATCAGCTTCAACTTCTGCCTGGAGCCTCGTCCCACCATCTACTGTGGATTCCTCTTTGTGTGCTTTTGGATACGTTGGTGGTGTAGAAAGTTGTAAGCGGGGTGCAGGGAGACGAGACACGGAGGGATGATGAATGACTGTGATGGTAAGTGATACAGGACGAGTACAGACTAGATACGTAGGCTGGACGAGGCGTGGGAACGGGTACGTGACTAGGCGAAGGAAGGGCAGACAGGGCTCTAGTCCAACAAAAGTTGAGAGGATGTCCTATGCGAGGGATTGTGTGGTTTGTAGGGTTTTCTTTTCGCGGGGAGGTAGGGGAGGGTTGTTTTTATATGGCGCCGTAGTAGAGGAAATGGGATGATGTAGCATACTCAGGCATGGTGACGTCAACATCTTATCTTTGATATCTTACATATCTGTCTCGCTTCACTTCAGCCGCTCGCTCGCATTTACTCACCTTCCTCGGAACCTTTAGAGTCACTCAAACGGTCTTACTCGTTTCCTAAGTTCTCGCAAACCCAACTCTTCTGTGTTTCCCATGCCCAACATTGTGGTACGGATGACCCTCGATCCCAGACGACCATCCGTCCTCCAAGGCAAATACGAGGTCTCCTACCGATCTCGTCCATCCGCCAACTGACTGATCTGCAGGAAACCTTGTGTGGGCCCCTTCTTGATACAATCCCCCTCAGGCTGGACTCCCGTCGTCGCTACCATCCTCACTCGTCGTCGCATGCCCCTTCCAGCTTCCATCATTTTCTATACTTACTCTCTGCTTCCATGTTCTGACTTCGTGCTCTCTTTCGTTCAGCCTCGAGCGCAGAATAACCAAGGATTCCGACGACGACACCATCCGAGTCGCCACTAACCACCGCCATTCATTCACCGTCATATGTGCGTGGGCGTGGTGGTAATGCTCATTTCTACTCCATCGTCGTTTGGAGGAAACGGTATTGTCGGTGTTCAGGGCCTGGTTGATTCTTGGGTCAAAATATGGAGAGCGTACGTTCTCTGAGTCTCTATGTGGTGACGGTCAGGTGTTTGAGGCTTTCAACATGGTACGTGCACTAAGCAATTCCCGTCATTTCTTGATGAAATGAATCTATGCGCAGCGAGACGAGGCTATTATGTATGGAACTCCTCCTACTATATTTGTCTGTGAATGATTGCGCTCGAGTACAGTATGGAATGCTATGGGTACTGGCTCCGCCCATAGCTCCTCCAACATCGAGTACTTTATGGTCACTTGCTTGTCATGCCAACATTCCTAACTGGAGTTCAGGTTCGTACTATACTTCGGGTTCCTGCCCTTATCCATTCCGTATACATATTGGATAGGCAAATGGATAAATGGCTATCACTATTGCTACCAAGCATGCACTAGGACTCGAAGGGCCCCGTCGGATTCACCACCTACACCTATCATCACTCTTATATCCCCTTCCTCGACTCTTTCGCACTATAAACACCACCCTCCTTTCCAGCGCTCTGGTCAAATCCTACAGCACCCCCTAAGGAAGCTGTCCAACGCATACGTACATCTCGGAAATAGGGATCCCATATGCGAGTTGCAGAACGGTAGGGGGGAGGTCCTACTTTGGGTTCCTAACGAGGAGGCGAAGGAAAGTGGGTCATAATAATTCCACGTAGTATTTTTTGGGAGTCGAGGAGTCGATTTAATAAATGGATATAGTACTCGACGACACTCAGACTCAAAGCTTAACCTGGAAAATATTACCCTTTTTCTTTATTGAACAGTAGTCGTGATAGAAAGAAACAAATTCAGCAACTCATCTTCCTCGTTTCGACCAAATACTTTGGTCAGCGGAGCACTTCGACTATTATTCTCCGCCGTTGCCAGTGAGGAGAGGGGAGGATCCAGAAACAAAGATACGGTCAATCGATATGATGCTTTGAACTAACGTGAAATATTTCTGCCTTGCAAATAAAAGTACCATTCCAGCCAGTTAATCCGCACATCCTCGTAAATAGCGTCCCAATCGCGGCAAATGTGGGTGGCTCCTGTTCGATCGGGCATGAAATCCCGTTGCATAAAGTCTCCTGACTCGAGGGTCGTGTCCCATGCTCAGGGCCTTAACTCCTGAAGGTAGTTCAAACGATGAAACGAATCGGGTTTTGGCGTTGACGCGAGAGCGATGCGTAAGGGGCGTAAGCAGTCACGTAGCTCATGAGATTACCCGTTCCGAATGGCGAATTATATAGTCATTCACCCATGGCTTCGTGATCTGTGATAGAGTAATGGCCGATCTCCTCGACAATCATCTGCACAAAACCATAGTTTCCTGGGAGTAAAGAAGGGCGATCTTCCCACGTAACGGTTAGAGTTTTCTATACCAAATGCATCGGGATGAAGTCCATACTGTGTGATGAAGCTGCGGCGTCAACCGATCCAGGAGGCGTCATACCTGTTGTATTTTCAAGCTTCTTTAATAAAATCATATTCAAGATGATCTATTTGCAAAATCTTAGATGGGTTTTGAGGTGCACAAGGAACCGGACGCAAGAGAACGCAATGGACGACATTCCTTATTTATAGATCGGCCTCAAGCGTCCGGCGGGCCAGCACTGATTTAGTCATGCACGCAAGCGCATCACAGAGAACAGTGATGTGAGTGACTACATACATGATACCAATCGGATGTAATTGGCAATTGCCAATGAGAGAAGTTCCCAAATAAGTCCGAGGATCAGCTCATTTAACAGCTTCGGGAACCTTGGACCAATATGCCTGCAGAACCAAAATACGACAGCCCTTGGGTGATTTTACGTAAGTTTTGTTGAATATATGGGGGTATATACACCTAAAAAAAGCATGCTAGGACGTTAATAAGAGCATTTACCCGCTCTGTCGGCACATACGAAAACCGAACATGACATGCAGTAGTTGGGAACTGAGAACTTATATCTTTTCTGACAGGAATGTTGAGAGCGTCTTACACCTATGCCAATATGTTTCGGGCCCTGACTATTGTTTTTGATTCCTGCTATTCTCGCTCAGGCGTGAGCCTATGGCTGGGGCTGATTTTTGGTAACAAATCTCTCGGAAGCCGCCAGAGCATACAGTTTCTGAATATTTGAGTGGTGACACCAGCACCATCTTCCGTCTTCCAATACCATGCTGAGTCAAACTAAAGATATTGTTAAGAATACCTGGGGTCTGACTTTCCCTGTGATTTCTCCTTGTTGCGCTGTCAGGCTTGAATTATGTTTCGAGTAAATTCCCCATAAATCCTCCATAATAACTCAACACAAAATAAGGGTAATTCAAGAACTGTATAATTGGTGCTACCCCAATGGACAATAGCAAAGGC
>Ga0307513_10003422_pt1 | contig 21552 bp, 29 predicted proteins | sample 15_EM_MG_FD_202174 | JGI IMG/M metagenome (GOLD analysis project Ga0307513, IMG submission 202174) | Populus trichocarpa ectomycorrhiza microbial communities from riparian zone in the Pacific Northwest, United States - 15_EM | ecosystem: Host-associated > Plants > Roots > Unclassified | place... | reverse complement strand
GGCCGGACGCCACTCTCGTGGGCGGCTAAGAACGGGCATGAGGGGATAGTAAAGATGCTTTTGGAACGAAAGGACGTCAATCCTGACCACCCAGACACCAAACATGGCCGGACACCACTCTCGTGGGCGGCTAAGAACGGGCGTGAGGGGATAGTAAAGATGCTTTTGGAACGAAAGGACGTCAATCCTGACCACCCAGACACCGAATATGGCTGGAGACCACTCTCGTGGGCGGCTGTGATCGGGCATGAGGGGATAGTAAAGATGCTTTTGGAACGAAAGGACATCAATCCTGACCACCCAGACACCGAATATGGCCGGACGCCACTCTCGTGGGCGGCTAAGAACGGGCATGAGGGGATAGTAAAGATGCTTTTGGAACGAAAGGACGTCAATCCTGACCACCCAGACACCGAATATGGCTGGAGACCACTCTCGTGGGCGGCTAAGAACGGGCATGTGGGGATAGTAAAGATGCTTTTGGAACGGAAAGATCTCCACCTCGCTATCCCAGATAACGTGAACCAAACTCCACAGTCGGTGGCCCTTTCTGACGAAGTTGCGAGGATCAAACTCGAGCACGACAAAATCAATTTCGCCGCAGCAGATCCTAGTAGCCCGACGTCCCTCCAGCCAACCGCTCTGCATCCAGACGAGTCTTCGGTAGAGAACCAATTCAGATCTCATAATCCTAATACCGACATCACAGACTCCAGCTGCCAACCCGGGCCCATATCGGTAGTGCACAATGAGCAGCCGGGGTTATTGGATCACAATGATTCCGTCACCATGCCCGCAGATAGCAGCCTCCCGATCCAATCATCCTGGCTGTCTCGACCTCTTTCCATCTGGCCCCTAAATCTCTGCTTCCGTCCGAACAAGACTGAAACTCATCTTGCCAGCACCCAACCCACCCCCTTATTCGCGTTTGACCGGCGTTTTATCATCTCCTCTCTTATTATCATTCTCGCTTTTCTCCTCTACTTCCTTCCATCCTCGTTGCTAGATATATCGTTACCCCATAAATACTTGCCCAGTGTGAGGGGTTAGTGTAGGCAGGGTTTCCATATAAATAGGCTTTTTTTGACAATGGGTTTTTTTCTTGTTCACCGCTGGCTATTTACTATTTGTCAACTTTTATGTTTCTTTTTCTTACCCTTCTTTTCCTTTTTCCTTCGTTGGAGTTCTGGTTAGACTTGGTTATATCGCGCTATTCTTATTCTTCATTCTTGTTATTTGTGAAGTTAGAATCTGTCCTGTGTTTTTTGGATGGTGCTAGTGGTGTATAGTAATGTGAAAGTACGGGCCATTTCTAGCAAGTGGGTAGGAATGGATTCGCGCAGTGGGAGGGTAGCAGGGTTACTAGTGCTCAAAGTTTTTTACATTGCGAAAGAAAAATAGCCGGTATATACAGTCACTAGACAAAAGTCTTGGTGATTGCGGAATAGTGAGACACCCCGGGTATCCAAGGGGTATTTAGCAAAAGGCTGATAATGGTATTTCGATGGTAGAACAAAGCGAAGAATTAAACATAAAATATTAGTTTAGTAGTAAAGCTGTAAGAATACATGTAGTATGATACTCCATACGTGATTTTCCACTGTGGTGGGCTGGGGGGGTGTCGGACCAGGTATCTCGCTTAGTCCTTGCTGACTAAGCGATCACCAAGACTTTTGTCTAGTGACTGTATTAATCAGTGAAATTACATCTAGTCCTCTTTTTGTTAGATCTGGCTGTCAGATAATTGTATGATACTACTGGCTGTTAAGATCGGTTGGGCTCCCGGGATAAGGAATGGTATCGTCTCATTGTTGGGTGGATGTGTTTGGCTTTGTAGTCGTAGGAGTGTGATATCGGAGGATAACTAGCAAATGGTAGAACGCTTAAACTAGACTAGGGCTAAACTATACTAACATCCACCTTTTAGCTATCTCCGTAGGGAGATATAGTAAATTACATTCAGGAGCCTTGCGCATCTCGGGGAAATAAGAGTAGGTCAAGGGCTGCCGGTTGCGCTTCCAGTGGCTAAATCCTGATTACCCTGGGGTCCCTCTTCGCAAATGTTTCAATAGCTTGTCACCTTATCAAACATCTTACATTAACTTGACCCCTCACTCTCTCCTAGGCCACTTTTTTCGGACCCCGCTCTCCAACTTGGAGTTCTCCCCCGCCTCCCTACCCCAGACCGTCTCCCCTGTGCCCCGTGTGCCTGGTCCACACACTCTCTTGCCCTCCCTTATCCTTTTAGCCAAACCCTACTCCTGTCTCCCGGCGCCCTCGGTGTACTTCTTCCTACCAGCGGAATCGTCGCAGGGTTTTACATTGCCCTCCAATACACCGTCGACCGGGGAGCGCGGGCCCGCATTAATCAAAGAAGGTTTCGAATTCCACCGGGCGTCAGCGGCGGCCACCAGCTGTTTTAGCTGGGCCTGCCGGGCAATGTCAGCATGGAGCTCTGCTATTGTCGGTGCAGCCCGGTTATGACGAAGCCACTGGGTCCATTGCGCTATAATGAGGACAAGTCGTTAGCAAAGCCGGCATGGATGAATGCATGAACCATGCGGATGAGGGAAAAAAAGGCACACAGTACGGGGCAATTTGTAGTCCACCAGATCCCGCTGAGGATCTTTATACGCGACTATCCGACGAACCCGCCCGTGCGCGCTAACGGGGATTTCCCAAAATGAGTTGCCCTCGAGGTCCATTCCTTTTCTCACCGTCAGACAATCGGCCATTGTAGGGGCAATCGCGTTCGATTTATCATTCTGGGGCAGCATACCGACAAAGACCCTACGCCGCCATGGTAACTTTAGCGATTTCCATGTGTAGTAAATGCGGGTGAGGATGTTTCCGTGGACTTTTGAAGTCATTATTGGGGTTGGCCGTTGGTGCACACATGGGTGGATAAAAAAGAATGGATGGTTTTTTTTTTTTTTTTAATGGTCGGGGAGCAGAATTGACGTCGTTACTTGGCTGTATTTGCCAAGAGTTTGCACGTGCTCGGGACTATCCGTCTGCCGTTTGGGGAAGCCCTCATATGGACTTAGCGAGAAGGGATGTGATTGGTGGTTTGGTTGCCCGGTTTGCGCATGTTTAAACAAAGTGAGCCTGATAATAGTTTACCCAGAATACTGGCACGACTGTAGCACCGCAGTTGTACTATCAGTACAATCAACAGTGACAACATCCCATCACTAACAATCCATCTCCACTTCCGCCCCCAACCACCTACCAGCACAAGCACAAGCACCAGCATCCCATCCCTCCCTCCCCCACAAACCAACTCCGCGAAAAACACCCAATCGGAGAACAAGACGGGGGGAGGAGGAGGAGGGGGTGCAGGATAATTATAAATCAAAAAAAATCCCCACCCAAAATTCAGGGCGAACGAAAACCTGGATATAATAACTACTTGTGGTAGTAGTGATACAAATACCGAACAAGGGATTACCGGTATTCCCGGTATTATTCTTGCCGTTGCTTTTTTTTTATGTGCGAATAGTTGGCTTCCGCCCCGCGCGGGCTGGCTGCATGGAAGTTGGTACCGGCGTTTGTGGTAGAGGGGATGGATGGATGGATAACCTTGCTTTTCCTTTCTGGAAGCTTCGGTTTCGGGGGATGTGTGGTGGGGTTATTGGACGAGTGTTTCTCGTATTCCGGGTTTTGTGCTTGGGTTGTGTGGGGTGAAAGGGATTTGGGGGGATGGGGTTGGTCAATTATTATTGTACTCGTACATATCAATTTGTGAGTCAAGGCATTGGCCTGGAGGAGTTTCGACGGGGGGACTGTAGCGTAGACTGGGGAGTGTGCTTGCGTCCTCTGGTGAAGTACGTGCATCGTCCCCCCTACTGGGTGCGGCATATGTACTGTATATGCTAGACGGAGCATCGTACAGTACGGGTGCTATAGTTGAACTGTGGATCCGGGAGAGAGAGGGAAGAGTGGAATGAGTCATTGACCTACCTTTAGAGGTGCACAGAGACAGTGGTGAGGTATGAACCTCTTAATCCTTATAAAAGGCATAGGGTCCTGAGCGATGGCTCTATCCTAGTTTTGGGGCAGAATACTTTACGTTCATATCAAGCCTACCCATCATCCGTGAAGACCGCCCTATAGTGTCCCCCCCCCAGCAAACAATGACGCCAAAATCATTCACAGGCGGCTGCCAATGCTCCCTCCTCCGCTACCGGATACTGCTTCCTCCTCCTCCAAGCACAATCTCTATCACGCACTGGTATCTCCCATCCCTCCCCTCCCCCACTCCTCTTCCGGGAAAAGGCGTAGACGAGTGTGCTAACTCAAATAGCACATCCCCAAATCACCCAAAAACGCTCACCAGAACAACCCTTCACATACCCTCTTCTCAGATTCAATTAGTCTCGCTAGCTACTCCACCACCGCCACAGCCAGCTACTACCACACAGACGCCGCGAATCCCTAGAATTCCTGGAGCGGTATACATCCCCGGTGCGCGGCCTCGCCGTGCGGTGGCGGAGGAGCAACCGCCGGGATATGAGGACTCGGAGGGGCAGAGGGTAGGTGTGGTGGGATGGCCGTATAGAGAGTTTGGGTATGCGGGTGGGGTGAGGGGGTTTTGTGCGCACTGTGGGGGGGTGGTGCTTGTTTGGGGGCGTACTGGTGGTGGTGGTGGTGGTGGTGGCAGTGGAAAAGTGGAGATTGAAATGGGGAGTTTGGATGCGCCGGGGGAGGTTTTCGGGTGCTTGTCTGATTGGGGTCGGGGGGTTCGGGCGTGTTGTAATAAAAGAGAGGAGAGAGCGGTGTGGATATTGAATGAAGGTGAGTGAAGTTTTTTTCCCTTTCGACTATCTATGTTATCAGTTCCGCTATGTCATGCAAACGCAATGCACATACACAAAAGTGAGAGGCGACAGAATGTATGTAAAAAAAAAAGACGCAAGAAAAAAGGATACACTTCCTAATAGGTTACACATAACGTTACACCTCCCTCCAGTTAATCCCCCCTTCTAGCCTTTTTAACAGCCTCTTTTGCTCCGCCCTTCCTCCCAATATCCCATCCCCACCCTCTCACAACCTTCACGACCTTTGGCGTCACCGCCGCCGTCAACGGTACCCGGACGAAGATGAAGGATTTATGGATCGCGTAGGCGAGAGCTAATTCTGTCCATATACCTATCCCACCAATCATTCCGCATTAGCCACCCCAACCAAGAAAGGAAGAGGAGAAAAACATACTAGCCGACTTCTCAGCCTCCGCGCCGTGCACTGCTTCCCTCCTCTCCTTCTCCTCCCCGGCCTCTGCCTCCCCACCCCCCACCGGCACTGGTGCAGGCGGATACCCAATAGCACTCCGTAGGGAAATCCAATACGGCTTGACGAAGCCCCCAACCTTAGTTTCCAACTCACCGATCTTTTCCGCGCCTAGGTACCGCACGGTGAGGAAACAAAAGGGAAAGTCGAGAGCCGTGAGGAGGAGGTATACGCCCAGTGCACTGTAGCCGTACTCACGCGAGAGGTGCTTTAGCCTAGCGGAGAGGGTAGTGGGCCTCGCTGGGGATGGCGGTGGGGTTGTTTTTGCTGTTGAGAAGGACTGACGAAGGGGTTGACGGAGATTGCGGAGGAGGGAAGCTGTTGTTGGGTGAATGGGGCGTACCGGGAGGTTTGGCATGTGCAGTCGACGGGGGAGGAGGTGGAGGAGGGTTCTCGAGGCCATTTTGACCCGACGATTTGTGCTGGTGGTTTTGGTGATGGATCTAACGATGGTTTGTACTGTAGGATGATGACGTGACGTGTGGAAGAAGGAATGAGAAGGTCCCCTTTATACCCTCCAAAAAAGGTCTGAGGGATTGCTGGACGGCGGCATAATGCTAGCTAGAGTTTCTGAATGGTACTGTAGGGGTTGGTTGGTTACCCGAAGACCCATGTGGCGGTGCTTCACCAGGGGTGGCTTGTGCTATTTAGTAGGTGCCAATCGATTTTTTCTCTCAGCTGTAAGCTGTCACCAACGATTACGGTACGGTACTTTTATTATGAAAATTTCCAGCTTCAGCTTCCCTGCGATAGCAACCTGAATCTGCTCCGCCTGTAGATCGCCAGCCAATCCCCATGCCCCGTTACACTTACACAAGTATCACCAACACAGAGAAAGAAAGGAAGGTCCCTTACCCCCACGAGAGGGAGAGGGCATCCATTACATGTTGGGGTAGGGGTATACCGTCCCTGACACCTATGTTTACGTGGGATATCCTTAATAATGGGGGTATTACTCGATGAAATTACTTGAGCAGTGTGATACGATGATCTACTCCCAAGATATCGGGTCAGCTAGTTACGGTAAGTTGTTGGCTATATAAGTAGGCTCGCGATTCCTCTGCCGTGATTCATCTAGACACTGCTGTACCCGTGGACCACTCCTCCTCCAAGTTACCAGCACAGCACTGCACATAAAGCCCACCCTTCGAATCTCGACCTAACCACGGTTGGCTAGGCAAGGAAGCAGAGAAATCAATAGGAAAAAGAAAAGGAGGCTTGACCATACAAATATGACGACTGCGATAACGGCATTAACCGCTGCGTGATGGGGAAGGAAGAAAAGGAGGGAGAAGTGATAGGCGGAGAAGCGGGTGAAATAGATGAAGCTCTCCGCCTCCGCCTCCGCCATGGGGATTGGGATCGATGCTCGGAATATCGTGGTACGGGGGTCTCACAGTGCTTGTATGATAGGGGTTCGGGGCGAGGCGAGGCTGTGATGGGAACTACCGGTACTGTGCTGTGCAATACAATGAAGGGCTAGCCGGCTATGAGAGCAGTGGGTAGGCTGACTGTGACGTCGTCGCATCTAATCTCCCTTCGATCTCTCTTATCGTCCACGATCCGGAAACCCTCCTATCCACCTACCATCCCCCCCCCCCCCATTCCGTTCACTACACTTTACCTCTCTACTTTACCTCTCGCCTCGACTTAATATCCTCCCCCTACCACCTCCACGCAAAACCTTCCCTCACTGCACAACCGCTAAAGGCCGCGGCGGATAGAAGAAGCCAAGAGACCCTTTTCGCGAAAAGGAGAAAATACCTTAATAATCAACCACGTCTCAATCAGCCCCCCGCTCACCGGCAATGCCGCCAACCTATACGGACGGGGACCTAGCCATCCCTCCATACAAGCAGCAGCACCACCAATACCAGTACCAGCAATCCCAACCCCAATCGCACTCTCAACAGCAGCAGCAGCAGCAGCAGCAAAGACCACCCCGTCGCCACGATGCACACAAACCGGACGCGGAACACCGGCTCGGGCAGTACAACATTATCAAGACCCTTGGTGAGGGCTCCTTCGGAAAGGTGAAATTGGCCGTGCACCAGGTCTCCGGGCAGAAGGTCGCTTTGAAGATTATCTCGAGGAAGAAATTGAATAATAGGGATATGGCGGGACGGGTGGAGAGGGAGATTGCCTACTTGCAGTTATTGAGGCATCCGCACATTATTAAGCTGTTTGTTCCCGTCCACGGAAAGGAAAGGGGGGGGGAGGAATTCCCCGATTGGTGGGGGAGTGCTGACGGGTGATTTAGGTATACGGTGATAACGACGCCGAACGACATAATTATGGTTATAGAATACGCCGGCGGAGAGCTATTCGAGTATATTGTCACGAACGGGAAAATGACGGAGGACTCTGCGCGACGGTTCTTCCAGCAAATAATCTGCGCCGTGGAATATTGTCATCGTCATAAGATTGTGCACAGGGATTTGAAACCGGAGAACTTGTTGCTGGACGATTTTCTCAATGTCAAGATTGCGGACTTTGGTCTTAGTAATATCATGACCGACGGGAACTTTCTCAAGACGTCTTGTGGTAGTCCGAATTATGCTGCGCCTGAGGTTATCTCTGGAAAGTTGTATGCGGGGCCAGAAGTCGATGTTTGGAGTTGTGGGGTTATTCTCTACGTTCTGCTTTGCGGGAGGCTACCCTTCGATGACGATTATATACCCACCCTATTCAAAAAGATTGGACGTATGTTTTTTTGTTTTTTGCCCTGTAAATCATCTCATGTCACGTGCGACCGTTGACAGTCTGCGCAGAGGGGAATTATTCAATCCCCCACTTTTTAAGCTCTGAAGCACGCAACCTGATTCAAAGAATGCTTGTGGTGAACCCTCTATCCCGCATAACGGTTGCGGACATTCGACAGGATCCCTGGTTTAACAAAGGGCTCCCAGAGTACCTTCGCCCCCCGCCGGAAGAATTCTTTAATACTGGTGTGGATTTTTCCAGGCTGCCAACGTGGAAGAGCATTGAGCGAGGACCTGCGGAGCGCTTGAAAGGCGAACTTCACGATGCAGTGGTGGGAAAGTTGGGGTCTACGATGGGGTATGCGAAAGATGATGTCCAGGACGCGCTGAATAAGGAGGAGCCCAGCGCCATTAAAGACGCCTACATGATTGTGAGAGAGAATCAGATGATGATGAGAGATTGTGCCCTTCCCTTCCTCCCCCCCTATTCTTAATTGCTAGTAAACTAATGAGCAAAAAGCCCGTCTCTCAAACGCCCACAACATCAAAAACTTTCTTGCTCAATCTCCGCCTGCATGGAACTCATATCTCCCCTCCTCTCCACGGCACACACCGAACCCCCAAACTCCAAACTCTCCCAGCTTTAACGCCCAAACCCCACAGCGAACCGCCTCACCATTTGCTCTACCAGGTACAAAAGACGGCCTCGGCATCGCCGGCGTTCCGGAGGACGTAGCAACACCAGGCGACGTCGGTCCCTCCCCTTCCTCCTCAATCTCCATTCTACCAACCAGCCTCCCAGCATACCACAAAGCATATATGTCGGGTGCTCCGCCCCCACCCTCGCCAGCGCCATCCTCACCTCAAATAGCCCCACAACAAACCCGTCGCGGACTACGGCCGATAAACACGCGAATCCAATCTTCGAGTAGCAGGATCGAAGGGCTAACACCATTACCACCCGGCCACGCCCAGCAAGCCAAGCGCCCGCGCCAAACCCGCTGGCAATTTGGCATTCGGAGCCGCAATTCCCCGCTGGAAGCAGTCGGATGCATATACCGCGCGCTCCGAAAGCTCGGCGCGGAATGGGAACTGGAAGAGTGTGACGATGATGAAGACGGCGGAAAAGATGACGGCGATGACAGTGACTCCGACTCTGGAGGCGAGACCCCAGGCGACGAATACGCAAACTCAGATACAGACTCTTCCTCCTCCCACGAAGCGGAAGGTGGGGAAGCAGACAACCAAGATACGGACAACGATTGGCACTCCCAACACAACCGCCACAACCACAGCCACTCCCAACAAAGCAATAACAAAAATATGCGTACACAAACCGTTCCCACGGACCCATGGATAATTCACTGCCGCTGGCGCAAGTCCTCCCACACCTCTACCGCCAAGCGAACCAGCTACCCACCCACCAATCCCCTCGGCGAGGAAGGTCTCTACGTGCACATGGAGATACAACTCTACCAGCTGGAACACAACTTTTACCTAGTCGACTTCAAGTGCGCGGGCTACGAGCGGCTGGGGAAGAGGAAGAAGGTGGGATTTCTAACGGAGTTGGGGGGTGATGGACAGGGAGTTATTAAAGGCGATGATGGAAAGGAGGAGGAGGTCGCTGTTAAGAGGAAGGGGAAAGGGAAAGGGAAGGGTGGGAATGGGGGGGAGGGCGATGGAGGGGATGTGGAGAAGGAAGTCAGCTCGCCGTTCCCGTTCTTGGAACTGGCTAGTCGGTTGATCATTCAATTGGCTGAGGCTACGGAGTGATCTCTCTCTCTTTGGTTGTTTTTGATTTATTTGTTTGTACGGGCTGGTTTGGGAGTGTGGCTGTTGTTGAACCGGATGGCTTCTATTCTTTACTTATATTCTCCTTTTTCTTTTCAAGTCTCTACTCTACTCTCTATTCTACTTTCACTCTTTCGTTTTTATCTGCCAAGATATCACAGTATCATGCGTCCTAGTTGGGTTCTCTTTCTTTTTCTTGTCAACATGGGTCGTCACTCGCTCGATTCTTTGCGCTAGGCGTTTCTTCTTCTTTCGTCTAGGGATTGTTAAGAGCCATGTGAGATTGTTTTGGAGACGGGGTGTGATGGCACCTATCCCGTGACGCCCTGTTTTGGGGTTGCGGTGTTGTGGTTTCTCCGAGGGATGACGTTGAGGTTTTTGTGGGTTGGAAACCTATGAAACAAAGTATGTGAATCGGAATTATTCAAGAGTGACTTGCGGTTCGTGGCGATCAAAAGGCTGGCCTGGGCCGGTTGCTGCTAAGGTGATGCTGGGTGATTATCACTAGATTCCAGAAGCCCAACCCAACACCCGGCCTAACCTAGGCATTAAACAAAACACTATACAACAGCGCAGCAGAAGTCTGGTTTCATACCAAACCGCTATGACGTCCTCAAAACCTCACCCTCGCCTCTTACTTTCCCTCTCCCTACGTCCCTTCATAAAAACCCCCTTTCACCCCCTCTCCCCTCCAATCCAACCCAAACCGCCATAAATCCGCAGCCATGTTCCCCTTAAAAAAGATCTCAACAGCACTCCTGCGCTTAATTGAACTAACCTTCGCAACCATAATCCTCGGCCTGTCAGGGGCTTTGATCGAGCAGCAAGCCCGCGGCGGTACGCCCACACGCGTAAACTTTAGCATTTTCGCCGCCGTCTTCGCCGTCCTGACACTCCTGGTATACCTCATCCCGGCCACCATCTTCAGCAAAATCGAGCACCCAATCGCCAGCACTGTTCTCGATGGCTTGAATTGCGTGTTCCTGCTCAGCGCTGGCATAGCCATGGCGGCACAATTGGGGGGGAAGAGTTGTGGGCTGGAGGTTTGTTTTTTTCCTTCCCCGGGTTTGCATGTGGGTGGGTGGGTGGCTACTGATGGAGGGGTGGGTAGGGCTATCTCCTTGAAAATGGGATCACTAATGGCGGAGGATATATTTCCCCTACGAAACGGTGCGGCGAGGCGAACGCTATGACGGCTTTCCACTGGTTCACGTTTGCGGCGTTTTTGGCTAGCTTTGGGTTCAGTGCGTATGGGATTCGGGGGATGATGAAGAGGAGCGGTGGTGAGAGTCGGGGACCCATGAGTCAAGTTTGAATCCTAAAGCGAGTGAGTGATTGTTCGTGATCAGCCGGAGTTGGGGGGGGGGAGAGAACGGGGGAGCTTTGTAATTAAATATTTGAGAATAATGTAGGGGGCGGGGTAGTTGGATAATTTCTGGCCGGAGGGCTGTTTGCTTGTTGGGAACATTGTTGGAGAGGTTTCGCTTTATCCGAGGGACTATTAGATGGCGGGGCGGAGATATGGAGCTAGATTTTTAGTGCGGTAGCTTCATCAGTTCGATTCATAGCCGCCGGGGAATGAATTGCGCACTTCTTCGGTTGCATCCTCGTTGGTATATCTTTGATTGGTCTAGCCATCTCAACTCAGCCTTATCTCGGGTCGATCAAGGCGGATATGGGTCGGTCCATAGAGGGACCCGGTAGCACAAAAAGAGAGGCTGTATAAATGATGGAGGTCTGGTTTCCGCGCAGGGAATATGCCGTCGTACAGGCACCGCAAGGACACAGCGATGATCGGAACTGTCGTCACGAGAACGATCCGGGTCAGTCGCTGATAGGAAAACTGAGATGTGTTCGATATTCGATGTATATGACAAGCGTGTTCGCAAAGGAGTGTGTTGACCATGAGAAGTGATCGTACAGAGAAAGGAACGCAGCTCAGACTAGATACAGTTTGTGGTGGCCCGCACAGTGGGCTCCTACCACACAACACCAGTCACCGCCGCGCGGTCTGGTCAATAGCCCTGCTCACACCCACAAGTGTGCCCTAACCTAACATACCACGATGGGGTTACTCCATCAATAAATACCCGGGAACAGACAATAGAGCGTGCAGAAGGAAGAACTCTATTGAAATGAATAAAGCCGGATGATTCCCCTGCCTAACTTAATCTCTATCTACCCAAGGGAGTGTACAGTACTCCATCTTTTACAGCGCCCAAACACCCAAGATATGCAATACCCCCAACCGTCGCAAACCCGGGATTTTGTTTGAACTTCTCCTGCTATCAGCGAGTTTATACGTCTGACGCCAGGGAAGCCTTCGTATTCCGGAACGCGATACTGTACTTCATCATGCTTTACACAAGCAACTAAACCAACGAACGGGCGGGCCCTAAGTGAGTTCCAGGGATGCAGAATACCACTCTAGGTATTACCATAGCAGGATGAGAGTATGTTATTCTCGGAATTATCCCCGCTAGTATCATGCGAGCTTCAAAGTTCTTTTGTTTGTGGGGGTCAGTCCGGACACACCTCCACCGGAGGAGTTTGGAGATCCTAGCGGCAGGCTCGTGGTCAGGGTGGAGACTGTTAGGACAAGATTCCAGACCGGTGTCTCTCCTCAGAAACTGGTGCGCACATTCGCCTTTCGAGATCTAAATTGCTCACGATCTGTGATATAGTGCTCTGTTTACTGCTCGAGTGGAATCTCCACGGTTTCGGGCAACGAAGCTAAGGCAACAACAGCGCTGGAGACAATGAAACCTTTATGGGCGAGCGGTATCAATGATCCAAGAGCAAGGCTCTCTCTCCATGTTATGAGATCACCAAGCAGGGGAAATCGAGCATGGACACTTTGAGTGGGAACTCCCACCTTAGGAGTCCAACCCAGTCCCATCCGCGAGATCGCATATCCTCGCACAGCGCTTTGAAATGGTCGAAGTGGGCTCAGTTCCCCCTCTCGGAACGAGCGTACCGCTTGCCGCTCCTTTCCACCGCGCGCAAGGGAATGAATGAGTCACGGAGAATCACTCGTATTAGAATCCTGAATTGCTGCTTGGAATGAAGCGTAAGTCTCCATGCGTGCAGTGAGATTCGGTAGCGTGACCCACTACAAATCTACTGTAGCATACACCATTAGTAGCTATTGAATTACGTATCGGCGAATGAGACAGGCAAAAGTGGCAAAAATGCCCGAATACAGAGTGAGGAGAGAACGTCATGTACATAGCAGCTTGAGTGATTATACCAAAGGATTCAGCGGAGAGCTGGGAATTGGGGCTTGGAGTGAAATATAGCTACCCATGATCAAGAGGTCTTGTGCGAGATGTTTATTTGCCGGTGGAGTACGGCACACGTACAGGTTGCTCCGGGACAAGCTTGCAGAGTCGGTGAAAGAATTTGTGTGGGATTTTCATAGGGATTATTGATTCGGGGGTCTACACCGTTCGCCGGACGGCTAGGGAGTTCCTGCTTAAGTTGAAGGAAATGTTGCTGGTGAGGGTAATTGGCAATATACTCACTGTCTGGAATAAATTCTAACTTCGAATGGGCTGGTATTTGTATCTCATATCTTGATTTGAGAACGACGCACTAACAATAAATGCTATGAAGGATCTCTGAAAGAGGGGGAGGTGGGTGATGAATAATTATTGTCGGAAATATCCCTTTTTGATTACGCAGGTATCATCGCAATTGGGCAGGGCACTCGCGAGATTCCCAGGGTCGGCGAATGGAGCTATTTGGTAAATCACGATTAATTTACACAAAGGGGTCCAATAGATTTCTCCGATGGCTTAAGGTCTATTGGGAACTTGAAGTGAGCAAAGAGTATCATCCATTCCCAATGGTATTTATTAAGCATTTGCTGATAGCAGTTTGGATTTACAGCGGTCGGTAGTTTACAAGCTATTAAGGAGAATATGTCAACGAGCGATCAAGGGGATATAGCACGGCATTGAATATAGCTGTTCAGGGAGAGGTGCACAATGTAGCGAGCGCACTATCTCATTGTTTGTGGACTGTTTCTTAAGCTTGTAGTAGTATAACAAGCAGCACCTTGATTGGAGCCGACGCAGATTTCTTGTGATTTTCGAGATAAATCTGGCTATAGGGAGGGGGAGATTTCCCTGTGTTATAGTTCCTTCTAGCTAGCAATGAGGGGGGGGTTACAGCGGGTGCTTGCTAGTAGATTTTGCCCGACGGATCAAGTATGATTGAGGGTTCCATTCGAGCTGAATATATTGGAATGAGAAATGATAGGTTAGGAGATAGCAGGGGTGTTCGGTGGCTGGGGGGGAGGGTCTCGGCTTCCGGGAGGGTGCATCCAGCCCCCCATAATTCTATTAAATTCTTGATTTCTAAAATTGCGAACGCACTCTCTTCCTAGGAGACATCGGTTGTCGTCCTCGGGTGGAACTACCAAAGTCACTCGCGCTCTATCTCTATCCGTGCTCCATTTTTAATTGTGCTTTTGCATATTAGCCACATTTCGGGAAAGCCGATCGGTACTGGAACGTGAATGCTAGGGAGGGAGGTGGATAGTTTTTCACAAGTTTACAAGCGAGTATGAGGGCGTTCGCCAAACACTGGCGCTTCAAAGGCCGCCATCGACCTTAGACCCTCCCCCGCCAGATCAGGACACATATTTCCGCCCCCGCACTCCCTAAAACCATCACTTCAAATACACTCTGCAGCCTACCGGACCCCAAACACACCATATCAAATTCACTATAAACAGTATGATACAGCACAGCAAAGAACCTGTCAGACTTCCATCAAAGCCCACCCTCACCGCCTAACTCCGAAGAGAAAACAGCAATTCGGGTCGAGATCATCACCACCACCGCCGAAGCAGAGGTTAGAAAAGGACTTCACTCTTGGGCCTCGAGGAGATAAGAGTCATCCCCCAGGTTGGAGAATCTGTGGCTCTTGTTAGAGTTTCAGATGAGACGATTTACTATAGAAATGATCCTATGAAGTAAAATCGCATGGTGGAAGAAGATGGGGACGGAGGGTGGAGTCTATTTATGCTATTGGGAGGGAGACGCCAAGACTTGTGGGTCGGCGAAATTTTTCAGAATTTTTGGCCGACAAGTTGGTGGGAGGGCTTGCGGTAGGGCTTGGGGTGGTTTTTGTGGGGAGCCGTAATGTTGTCATGCCTGTGCTGTGCTGCGTGAATGAGGAATGGGCGGGTTGGGTTAGTATGGGGTATTGCCTTCTACCGATAATGTAGGGGTAGGAGTGTTGATGGGATGCTAATTGCATAGCATACGGTAAAAACTATAGTCAACACAGTATGTAAAAGTAATTTTAAGCTTTCACGATTAAATAACAGCGATGGTGACAAAAACAATAAAGTTAGGGCAAGTACCTTGAATATTACCCACCAATTCCACTCACAGTCTTTATCCTTTCGGCAATACAGCTAGCTAAACCACTACGGAAATCGAAGTCCGTTTGAATCATGAGTGAAACCTTATACAGGGATACATTTTTTCAAAAGAAGACTTTACTCTTACTCGAACATATTATGTAAGAAGTGCCTGTGCTCTGGTCGACATTTTGTGAACCATAGTTGAAAATGTGCGATCCCTAGTGATGTGAGGAGTTGCGGTGGTAATAGATCTCCTAATCTCTGTGCAGATTTCCCATATTTTTAGCGTAGTTCATAGCATAGGGTAACCTCTGATCTTTACCAAAAGTAATATAGCCATGGTGTTCTTACTGTCATCTAAACAGCAGAAAACATCACAGCGGTTTGCGTCACTTGAACTTTTCCTAATATTTGAATATTCTAGGGAACTAAAAAGCGACAAATACAGACTAGGGGATAGGTTATATAAAGTTAAGTTGGGGGACGTGTGTTGCAACACTGGCTATCGTGCCCATCTTCCCGTAATGATGGCCCGTCGATAGGTACCTATATACAAGAGAAATATGCAAGGTCATTGGAGTTCCCCATGTGGAGTGGGATCAGAGAAGTCGGCCCCAGCACGACTTCCAGTTGGGGCTGGGAGTGGGAAGGGGAAAGGGGAGGCAGGTGGCGGGGGGACACAAGAATATGGTGTGTCATAAGCAAGTCTCGAGGGTGGAGAGTCATAAGAAGTCACTCGCTGATATTTAGTGTTCTAACAATGTTTGCGTAACCTACTGTCATAGTATATGGCAACGTACCGCCAGCCGGGCCATATAAAAAAACCCACTTTCGATGGAGATGGAGATATAAGAGGGGGGGTTAAATTGGAATGGGATAGAGAGGAGGGAAAGGAACCCAATTTAGATTTTTCAAACACAAAATCAACTCCCCGCTTGCAGATAAAATGATGTGAGTCTAGTTTTGGCTCCTACTCTTCAATACCATTCAACAGGATTGTAGGTGATGCGGGTGATATATACCCAAGAGCATGCCATAAATGGTTTGACGGCATGGTGAGTTTTGATATGAACATGATCTTCGTTGAATTATACCTATGGTAGGAGCCAATCGCGACTACAGTGCCTTAATTAATAATTAACTTTCAATTTCTTTTACAAGCCATTAGAAATACTGGGACTCTTTATCCCTTTCACTATCCATGTCTAAATAACCCTGACGTCTATACTTGAGATGGGAGAGGGGGGAGGAGAATAGGGAGAATTGTGGAAAATTAGAGAAACAGTCGATGCGCCAAGAGGGCGTATAACTGGAAAGTAAGGAAATGGGTAACTGTGATGGAAATTTTGAGCCATACTAGCTTAACATAATAGAAATATCCCCCACCAACGACGAAATCTAGACTATAAATAAGCGATGATGAATCCTGACCTGACTGGGGGAGGAAACGGGGGAGGAGGTTTGAACGGGTATTTCCTCCAGCTAAGAGAGATATTTAAGCTAAGGTTCTATCGCAGGTAGATTCCGTGAGGAAGGGAAAGACGGGGATTAGCGGAAGGTCGGGACTTGAACCGCTGGAGGAGTTTAGGCGGGGGAGGCAGTGGCCGCGATGGGGTTGTTGTGTAATTGCTGCGGCCTCTGCGGAAATAGCACATTGATAATCTGGTTTCGAAGGCGGCAAGAAGGGCGATGGCGCCCTTATGGTAGGCTGGGGCCGGCGGATTCTGGAGGCTGGAGTAGTGCTATCACACCCTTGTGCCCATTCTTAATAGCCCAAAATAGTGGTGTTTGGCCGTATCTATCTGGCTTGTCGGGGCTGACGTCGTCCCGTGCGAGGAGTATTTTCACCACTCCCTCGTGTCCATGCCGAGCAGCCCACCAGAGTGGCGTTCGATCGTTGATATTTGGTTTGTCAGGGTTGACGTCGTCTCGCTCGAGTAGTATTTTTACCACCCCTTCATGCCCACTGCAAGCAGCACGCCAGAGTGGTGTTCGGCCTTTGATATCTGGCTTGTCGGGATTGACGACGTCTCGTTTAAGCAGTATTTTCACCACTTCCTCGTGTCCACCCCAAGAAGCCCACCAGAGCGGCGTTTGGCCGTCGTTACCTGATCTTTCGGGATCGACGTCGCCTCGTTCGAGTAGTATTTTCACCACTCCCTCGTGTCCATTGTAAGCAGCACCGAAGAGTAGTGTTCGGCCGTCGTTATCTAGTTTATCGGGTCTGACGCCGTCTCGTTCGAGCAGCATTTTCACCACTCCCTCGTGCCCACCCCAAGAAGCCCACCAGAGTGGTGTTTGGCCGAGGTTATCTGGTTTGTCTGGATTGATGTCGTCTCGTTCGAGTAGTATTTTCACTACTCCCTCGTGTCCATTGTAAGCAGCACCGAAGAGTGGTGTTTGGCCGTCGTTATCTGGTTTGTCGGGGTTGATGTCTCGCTCGAGTAGTCTTTTCACCACCCCCTCATGCCCCCTGCAGGCAGCCCACCAGAGTGGTGTTCGGTCGTCGTTATCTGGTTTGCCGGGGCTAATGTCGTCCCGTTCGAGTAGTATTTTCACCACTCCCTCGTGTCCATTGTAAGCAGCACCGAAGAGTGGTGTTTGGCCGTCGTTATCTGGTTTGTCGGGGTTAATGTCCTCTCGTCCGAGTAGCATGTTCACCACTCCCTCGTGCCCATTCCTAGAAGCCCACGCGAGAGATGTGTTACCCCCACAATCCTGTTTGTTGATATCACAACTTTCCATCGCTATCAAACTGGCCACAATCTCAATAATCCCGAAGAAGGATGCATAATGGAGATCACTGAACAGGGAAATTTTATCGAAATCAAAAGCATGAATATAGTCCCTCTGTGCTTGCAAGAGGATCTTGGTGGGAATGTGGTTGCTGTGGTCGTCAAATAGCTTGAGCGCAAGCTGTTTCGCGCAATCTGAAAGGTCCCGTCTTGCGTGCACTCCCCAATATAGGGAAGAATATTCGAGAAATAGTGTGTTGTGGAGGGAGGGGGAGGGACTGGTCGAAAGAGCCTTGACCTGCTGAGAATTCAGATAACTTAAGCAGGCCCCCGCCATTGTCGAGTGAGCTGGGCCGAAAATCTCGGGATGAGCACGGAGGTATTCTTGAAGGGTAAAGTGGATTAACCGGACCGTGGAAGCCTCCTTTCCCACTACAACAAGTCCTTGACAGCAGGCTAGTATTGTACTTATTAAAGGGACGTTGTCGGTATTGAGATTTGGCGACCCTATTTCGACTGCTAGGGCGTGGCACAGTTCATCGGCTTTCAAAGGCCGCTCCGCATGAGATATCCACATCAACGCAGCCAGGCCAAGCCTCGCTTTCTCCCTACCCTGTCCCGTTATCCGGCCCAGCGTCGCGCTATAAGCACCCCCTAACCCTAAACCATTGGCCATTGCGCTGAGCTTTTGTCGCCTGCGATGGATTGTAGTTTCTTGTAGGACCGCATCGATATTCAGCGAGACTAGAAGGAATCTAGATGAATCTGTCAGTCCATGCTTAACGTAGCTTAACGTATATTCTCCTAGTTTTCTCACATACATTTCGGAAACGTCCTCGGGAATTTTCTTTAGGATCTCCGCCTCCAGACTACTGTTCATCACATCCGGGGTAGTGTCGTCTTCTAGCCTTGAGTGGAGATATCTAATAATATCGTCTCTCTTGGTACTTATCAGTAGACTTGTCACTCTTCCGGAAAGGCGTTTCTCAATCTCGGGCCGAATGTGCGGTCTTCCGGTCACAAATAGTCTGATGTTTGGGGACTTTTGGAGAATTTTGTTTAGTGAATTAAGAAGTTGGACTCGGTGTTCTGGCACACACTCATCCAGAGCGTCGATGCATATGAACGTGCGCTTCTTCGAAGAGGCAGTCTGCAGCATCTTCACAGTATCGGTATGTTCTAGTCTCCGTCCACCAATGAAATTTATCTGCTCCTCATAGGCTTGCACCATTTCCTCCGGTAGCTCTCCCAACCCGACAGCAAGCTGTTTGAGGAGGGCGCCTAGCACACTCGTTGATGACTGCTCTTGCTGGACTGCGAAGTCAAAGTAGAAGCACGCGACGGCGACATTTTGACCTCCGGCTCTTTCACACAAAGTATCTATCACCAATGAGCTAACATCACAACTTGTCAGAGCTCGCATTTCTATTCCGCGAGGTTCATCGTTGTTACCTAATAAATGTCTTGCCGACCCCTGGGTCTCCATAGCAAAACAAAGCTGCGCTATTGCAGTCACCTCCCCCACTGGCGGCGTGCCAGCTTCTAAACTCCTCGGTTTGTAAGAGCCATCCCCCTATATTTTCGACTCGGCGCTCCCGGATCTCTTGATGCCGGGATTTGGGATCTAGTGGGGATAGCCAAGCAAGGATATTAGACCGGTGATCGGCAGCGATAAAGGTATTCGACACGTTAATAGCCGTGTAGCTGTTCAAAGAGTTGATATTATGACTGAAAGGTTGCGACATTTTCTCTTTTTCGAAGGTTAGGAGATGTGAAAGATGGGCGATGGAGAGATTCGGTTACAGGAATTCTTAAGGGCTGAAGAAATGCGGGGTCATTTTTTGCAACCTCACCTTACCTTAGGATCACTCTATCTCCCTCAGATTTGAGCTAGTAGCGCCCTGCGTGTGCCTACCGCACCAGGCGCTGGAAATGCCACACCCATTTACTCGAGTACTGTACTGTACTGTACTCCTGTTGCCTCATTAAACACTGTTGGGAATGGATCGACGGCGACAACGAAAAACGCCAAGAGTTCACACACAAAACGATCGCATACTTAGGAGAGGGGAAGTTCACTTCATTCAACAACAGCACACTATCATCAACTAGCTAACAGCGAAACAGGAACATATATCAACTATAAAAAATACAGGCTGAGGGGACGGAGAAAATGTGTAAAAATAGTTGAGAGAGATAGACTAGAAGAGGGCAATTCGATTGGGTACAAGATAGACGTTCAATTTCGCATATCATTTCTAACTACATGATCAGGGCCTTTTAAGATAGAATCTGTCTGCCCTAATGCCATGACCGTGTGGGTGAAAATCTTTCACTTCCTACACGGAGGAAGAAAATTTTCTCCGACTGAAACAAGAGAAAGGTTTGGGCAGCAAGGAGAAAACAGTTTCAATGAGAGTAAGAAAGGTGCAGTAGGGTGTTTCATGAAAGAGCTAATAGGAAAGAATAAGGTTCAAACGATATCGAGTAGACGGGGACAAAATTCCAACATCAACCACCAAAACATCCTCTTCCCCCATGAGCTAGGAGAATATGTCAACGAGCGATCAAAGGGATATAGCACGGCATTGAATATCGCTGTTCAGAGGGAGGTGCACAATGTAGCGAGTGCACTATCTCATTTCTCGTGGACTGTTTCTCAAGCCGGTAGCAGTATAACAAGTAGCACCTTGATTGGAGCCGACGCAGATTTCTTGTGACTTTCGAGATAAATCTGGGTATAGGGAGGGGGAGATTTCCCTGTGTTATAGTTCCTTCTAGCTAGCAATGAGGGGGGGGTTACAGCGGGTGTTTGCTAGTAGATTTTGCCCGACGGATCAAGTATGATTGGGGATTCTATTCGAGCTGAATATATTGGAATGAGAAATGATAGGTTAGGAGATAGCAGGGGTGTTCGGTGGCTGGGGGGGGGTCTCGGCTTCCGGGAGGGTGCATCCAGCCCCCCATAATTCTATTAAATTCTTGATTTCTAAAATTGCGAACGCACTCTCTTCCTAGGAGACATCAATTATCCGTCCTCGGGTGGACCAACCAAAGTCACTCGCGCTCTATCTCTACCCGTGCTCCATTTTTTTAATTGTGCCTTTGCATATTAGCCACATTTCGGGAAAGCAATCAGAGGAAAGGCAAGTCAGAAATCTGGGTCAACTGGGAAAGCCGATCGATACTGGAAGGTGAATGCTGGGGATGGAGGTGAATAGCTTTTCACAAGTCTACAAGCTAGTATGAGGACTTTCGCCGAACACTCGCGCTTCAAAGGCCGCCATCGACCTCAGACCCTCCCCCACCAGATCAGGCACATGTTTCCGCCCCCGCACTCCCTAAAACCATCACTTCAAACATGCACTACAACCTACCAGACCCCAAACACAGCATATCAAATCCACCATGCACAATACAGCACAGCAAAGAACCTGTCAGACTTCCATCAAGGCCCACCCTCATCGCCTAACTCCAAAGAGAAAACAGCAATTCGGGTCGAGATCATCACCACCACCGCCGAAGCAGAGGTTAGAAGAAGACTTCACTCTTGGGCCTCGAGGAGATAATAGTCATCCCCCAGGTTGGAGAATCTGTGGCTCTTGTTAGAGTTTCAGATGAGACGATTTACTATAGAAATGATCCTATGAAGTAAAAT
>Ga0307513_10003421_pt1 | contig 21553 bp, 23 predicted proteins | sample 15_EM_MG_FD_202174 | JGI IMG/M metagenome (GOLD analysis project Ga0307513, IMG submission 202174) | Populus trichocarpa ectomycorrhiza microbial communities from riparian zone in the Pacific Northwest, United States - 15_EM | ecosystem: Host-associated > Plants > Roots > Unclassified | place... | reverse complement strand
CTCGCAACCAGCTTTATTACACTTGATAAGGCCCTCGCCATGTTTGATATCACTCCCTGTAATTATCACCCCACAGTCGCACTCATACAATGTAGATGGGTGCTTCCTGTGGCACTTTCGATTCCCTTGACCTTCTGTAACAGGTAGAATATCTGTGACCTCTGGCTTCAAGCTTGTGGACACTTTTGGCAGATGGGTTTAAATCTGGGTTTAAATCTATGCCAGGATCTCGAGTGACTTCTTCTGCGATCTCAAGGGGATTTGGAGCAGACTCAAAGGGTGGTAGAAGGCGCTGACTTCAACTGAATAATGAGTAAGTACTAGTAGGAAATGCTCTCCTCTGACACTTTCTTCATCAGTGTTTTAGGCATGTTAGGGGGGGGGGGGAAGTTGTTCGATGTTTCGAACATAACTACTCTCATTTATTGGGTTATTGCTGTGGCTCAATGTGTGGGCTAAACGATAGGCCAGGTTGGCAATCCATTGTCCACTGTGAATTGGCCTAAATCTGGAAAGTTGGTCACCCATTTTGGGCATGGGCCTGATGCATCATTTTTCCCAACATTTTCCAGCCAAAATTGGGCCAAAGTCAAATTTTTTTTAAGGGCCTTTGGGCTGGACTAACTAACCCACGTGATATCTCAGACTCTTTTACTGTCACCCCCTTGAATATCCACCTGCAATGGTGTTGTTCAAACCCGAGCATGGTACCCATGCAAGATTTGTAGACATACCTGCAGGTCTTGTCCCAATTACTCCATCAACAACGAGGTTCACGATCAAGACAGACGATAACAGGGTATTCCACATCAGGCAGCATCAATTACCAATGACTGCTGCATATGCATTCACCAACTATAAATCACAAGGTCAAACCATTGAATACGTGATTGTAGATATTGGAGATCCACCTACAGGCCATATGTCACCCTTTGGTGTATACGTTGCACTATCAAGGAGTAGAGGGAGAGGCACTATTAGGTTGTTGAGAGATTTCGATGAGAAACTCTTCACTCACCATCCTTCTGAAGATCTGAGGTTGGAGATGATAAGACTGGAAATATTGGATCAAGAAACCAAAAGAAAGTTCAATTCAGAGTCAAGGGGTGGTTAATAAGTAGCATGTAGTCTGGTTCATGAGCAGAACAACGCAAAGGAATGGAAAGCTTGTGGAAAATGAACTAAACTAGCGAATTCGGAGAAGAGCAATGGCATCTCAAGCTAACAAGGACAATTAATTTTTCACACACAGGTTTCAACTTTCGAGATGACCACCTCCCATACGAATCTTGTTTGTTCATGTATCATCCAGAAGTGCATCAACTTTGCATTCACAATGTGGGGGACCTTGCTTTTTAAGCAAGGTGAAGACTGATAAGTGAGAAGCCCAGAAAGTGTGATGTCATACTACCATATTGGGAATTGTGCCTGATTACGTAGCTAGTTTGGGATCGAAACTGAGTTTGATCGCCCTCGTTTCAAGGCATTGGACTGGTAAGACCGCCCCATCTTCACCACCTCGCCTGACTCAACCAAATTAATTAGATTGTTTCTATCCCGATGCAAGCACAAACATTTTTTCCCGACACTTTGGTGGGTATTTTGACCTCCTTTTCATCGCTATAAGATGGGCTGATATTGTTCCCAAAGCTATCAATACTATTCAGGTTTTGGCAGACCTCACTCTCGGATCTGAAGTCCGACCCGTTGCCCTTGTTATTCATCGTTGGCTCGAATTGCGTGGAAGGAGGATGCAACCTGTATGTTACACTCATAAAGTCTGCTCATCCTCATTCACTAATGCTGTTTGTTCATAAGTCCAATTTCTCAATGCACTCGCCAGCTTCCTGTTGGTGCACAACAACTCTCCCTAGCCATCAAGATCCTCGCGCACGGGACGACAAAATACATATTCATGTGGAGTGGCTGCAGAACATCAACACTATTATCACTTCGCTTGGGCCCTGGGGCTGGAGTTCGTGGCATCTGTTGGGCTTCGCCTGGTATGTCTACCTGTTCTTTCCATTTCCTGATGATTCTACTGATGAATCTGTTGGTTTTGTAGCGTACCCTATGTCTAACCAGCCATGGTACATTACGAGGCGTGTTGACACAAGAACGCAGAAGCGGTGGATATTACTTGTGTCGGATGTTTCGGGCTGGTCATTGCTGCCTATAAGGCTATGCACTATTCAGACACCTCGAGTGCGTAAACTCACCTTCATTGACATACCGTTTTCTTATCTCTTCACCGAACAGTTGATCCTGACACCTAGTCCCACTGAAAGGTCTCCATACTGAAACTGCAGAGCGACCTTCAAGCACCCAGTCATGACCTAGAAGTTTACATACCATATGTGTCGGTTATCCATTGCAATCCATACAACGTTAACTCACTATGCAGCATTGAAACTCCACTTAACAGCCACCCGTGCCTCGCATTCCTCCAGCGCAAAAAGTTGACTTCATCTTTGCTGGTGATTCTCTATCTGGGACATGGGACAACTCGAATCAATCATCCATACCTTTAGCATAAGCACCAGCTCTGAATGATACTCGCCCTCGCGACCTCCCTGGCTTTCCTAGTCGCTCTGGTTCTCTCGTACGACAAACTGGAATGTCGACCTACCATATGTCTATACCGTCATTCCTACACCAAGTGTAATGCAGCTTTGGTGGGCCTGCAAATGATACCTGTGCCAAAGACGTCGAGCTATCGGGTCGATGAGAATGAAAAACGAATCAGTTCCATACGGCAATGGAGGAGGATATGGTGTTGACTGCGGCAGTTGGGAAGGTGTGGTAGGTGTGCCTAGCAGTGATGCACACCACGCAGTTTGGGGTAACCCAAGTGGTCGTCAACAAACTCTCGTCCGCATGCGAGTGGGAATCGCAGAGGAAGCTCCATCCCTCATCATATGTCACAGTCGTTGGAGGCTGAGGCGGCTTGTGATACGTTCCCAGGGGTCAAAGAATGAGAAGTGTCGAGGGTCGAGATGCAGTCATGTGAATTAGAGAAGGATTTTGGATTCAGAGAACAAAGAAAGTGGTTCTTGAGGTGCTAAGGAAGAGCGCTGAGGAAGAACGAATCAGAGGAGAAACGCGAAAGGGACGGATGGAGAAGCGAGAGATTAAGAGGCAAGAGGAGGGTCGTGTCCAGCCTAGTGAGGAAGAGAAGAGAAGGTTGGAGGATACCAAAGAGAAGCAGATCCATGAGCTCAAGGAACTACTTGAGCAGGAGAGAAAAAGGGGGTTGACAACTGCCAACACTGACCGAAAGTGAGAGTGGTTATGGTGGGTAGAGGAAGGCAGGGACTGAGACCGTGAACGCGAGGAGGACAAAAAATGCATCACAGCACCCGTTGAAGACACCGCTAAAAGGTGTACCCAAACTCAACAGTGTCGATGACCCGCCATTCTCGCCTCAGCCATCGACAGCAGCTGCCTTCCCGACGACCTCGCCCTAGCTCAATGGCAATGTTCGGCGACTTATGTGCTAGATCCTCGGAGTTGCAGAGAAGTTACGGAGCAGTCGAAGGCAGTGGTAGTGTTGATGGAGGAGGTCGTTGCTCACATTCGTCAGCACGACAGTGTCAATGATGCCTTTTGACATGCTTCTTGAGTCAGCCTCCAGAATCTACAATCAGGTTTGAAGATGTTTAATAACTTTGGATATCCTTTTTGACATTTTTCCGACATAGCCCCTGCTCTTGCTGCTCCTGCATGCTACGCTTCAGTCCTGAATGATTCTTGCAGGGCTGGCCGATGTTGGCATACTACCCGCTTGAACATCTGTACTACCTTGGATCCAAAGGGATCATCCTATCCTCAATTCCTTCGCCGTTCTCCATCTTCCTGGAGAAGGAAAAAAGGCTTGCCCTTGATCCCAACAAACTGGGCTTATGGTCCTGCCGGTTCTGGGCCATTTACGTTGTCCTCCACTTTGCTCATCTTGTCGAGGACTGGAAATTGTTGAAACAGAGGCACAGTTTTATTCGCAAAGCAAAAAGGCACAGGGTTGGCAAGTGAGGAGAAAACAGAGATGGCTCAAAGATGGGATGCCTTCTGGTCCGAGATTATCATCAATCCGGGATATCTCCCATTGACTATTCACTGGTATGTTTTTCATGGTTAAATTGCTTGTGATATTCATTTATTTTGGCAGGTCACTGGAAAAAGGGTTGTTCAAGAATGAAGTACTGTCTTCTACCTCTGTGTTTCTTGCTCGATACTGACCTGGTCGTAACAGGTGTGGGTAGGCGTTTTCGGCCTCATTGCCACAGTGGCCTCCTGAAGTGGTTGGAAAGCCACTGCTCTGCCGCCAGCTCTGGAAGCGAAGGAAGAAGCCATAGAAACATCTTCTGCTCCAGTCACATGAGCATATGATGTATCCACTTAACTAGAAAAGCAATGCCAATTTACAATTTCCCCGTTTTCACCTGATATCCTCATCCTCATCAGTTTTTGGTCGCATTTGGACTGGTCTGTTGCCAGATGCCATCTCCGTTCCTATTCTAGCTTGACATCTTGGTGATATTTGGTACTGTACTATCGTCGTGGTTCCGCTATTTAACTGACAAAAATTTCATCAGTATCTTCTCCAATTGAATCTCTGCTTTCTCACCAACCTATGTAGTGTACTCATGCATTTTTTGATAGGATAAGCTAATTTTCCGACATAGGAACTTTGGTCTTGGGACAGTCTGGGGGTTTCTAGATTCCGCAGAACCTTTAGATATGAGGGGTCCCGTTGGACAAAATTCAAAATCCTTATTTGTCTGGAAGAAACAAGTTTAGTTCCTTGAATTGGTTGTATTATTGGAAACCTTCCAGTGTTTTGAACCCTTAAATTCCTTACAAGTCTCAGAATCCTTAAAACCCTTAAAACCCTTAAAGTCCTCAAAACCCTTAAAGTCCTCAAAATTCTTAAAAGCCTCAAATTTCTTAAAAGCCTCAAAATCCTTAAAAGCCTCAAAACTCTTAAAGTCCTTAAATTCCTTAAAGTCCTTGAAAGTCTTAAATTCCTCAAAAGCCTTATAATCCGCAAAAGCCTTAAAAGCTTTAAATTTCTTGATTTGGTAAAAATCCAGTTCAACGACTGCCGCGTGGTCAACCTCAATTATTCAAATCCACACAAAGTACTATAGTACTATAGATGTCCGGGATTCTGATTAATTTTAGCCATTAGTTTGGACTCATGCTTGATCAAAGATAAGCTCCAAACACATATATGATGACGTTTGTACTAGTGGAAGGAATGGAAGCGCCGTGTCCTGCACTGGTTTCAATTGTCTATTGTCTGGAAGCTTCTTTCTTGTTAGTCTGCAATGGCACATGTCATAGTATTGTGTCTCCATTTCCCATTTACTTCATGGAGTAACAATGGCAGTGGGACATGAGTGCTATAAGATTTCGACTCGGAGGTAGCCTGGTGACCATGCGGCATACTTAGTCCCTCTTGACCTCATATTCCAAACGGTTACCAGTCTAATTTCGAAGGAGGAGCGGTATTTCGACTGGCCGTACGCATAAATCTAAGCTAAATCAGGTAGATAGTCAATGATCATCTGACCCCCTTATCGCTTTCATTTTCATGAATCATGGTTGTAGGCAATCGCCGACATACAGCACCCGTCGATGAGCAGCTCTTAATGAACAAGCTCTTGGTGATGTCTGCATGGATGATTCGATGACCCCCATTGATCACTGAGATTTATTTGCACATCTTCCAAACGAACGTAGAGAAGCCGCCATGTATTGAGGTAGCATAAAATCTACTTCAATCCAGACATCACACCGCATCCAATTTCTTTTGACATCGGATTCAATTCTTTTATGAGTTTTCCAGTAAAATTTTCCAAGATTTTAACCTGATGGAACGACAGGGAATCTGATCTCAGCATTTGGCGATAAACTGCTGAGGTGTTCAGGAGAAACGGAAGATTGGCTTGAGATTGGCCATAACTGAAAAGGAAAGGGAAGAATTTCAAACACACAAGACCCGCCACTCCTCGGATTAGACCTTCACTTTTTGAGATTCTTCACAATGAGTGGTACCCTTGGCCCCTCTTCACCTTCCACTCTGGCTCTCAGCGCGTAAGCATGATGATTAACAACCTTCATCGTGGGGCCACGAGGAAAGGCAAACAAGAAGTCGCGGATGAGCACTGAGATGATCAGCTACATGGGAAGAAAAGTCAACAAACAGTGGATACAAGCAGAACACCATGAGCTGATGCACCTTGAACTGCACCACCGAAAATTGCCTCCCAGGACATGTCCTTGGCCCATATCCTCCGAACGTGAGCAGGTGTCGATAGCCCTCTACATCCACTGCACGTACACTCTGTTCCCCCTCCGACATCCAACCATCCAACCATTGCTGTGGATTGAAATCCAAGGCATCCTCACCCCATAGCAGCTGTGACTTATTGATAGCAGTAATGGGAATGTGGATCAGAGTCCCTTTAGACACGGATACATGGTCGGTCATCTCCCCGGATGCAGTTTGAATAGGTTGGCTAAGTGGAATGATATCATCTTCATTTGCCTGTGTGACTGTCATGAACTGAAATAGACAAAATAGGACAGAACTGACCACCTGTGTCAACGCGTTGAACGGTGAGTGAAGCCGAAGAACCTCAGATGTAAAAGCATCTAGATATGGCAGGCCGTCCACGAGTTGTTCGTATGTCGGGTCTGCTGCCCCAAGTTCATCACCAAGCTCGGCATGCAGGGTAGCCTGTACATCCAGGTGATAAGACAGTTCTATCAAAGCCCACTACAGGAGGTTAGGTCTCTGAGATCTTAACAGAAATCACATACTGTTAAAACAGCTGAAGTGTTGGAATTCATAGTTAGCAGTTGTTGAAATAGAAAACAAATTCATACCTGCAGTGTTGTCGTTTCTGGCGGTGAGGAGTAGGTGCTAAGTAATGGAATTAGTTCAGGGAATGATGACGGTTATCGCAGGATATCATACTATCTATGGATAGAATGAGCAACTGTCCGCGCAAACAGAAAGGAATGTACACACCTGGGCCACCATTTCATCTTGCGACATCCGATTACAGGGAATTGCATTCGCAGACTGGACTGCAGTGAAAGCCAAGTCAGGAGAATGGCTCCGTGTCAAAAGTTATACTCTTACATACCCAGTATGCCGAGCATCGATCTATCAGTACTCCTGTTCTTGGCATCTGATGCTTGCTCCTGCACTGCTTTTGCCAATAGATCGGTGGAAATTTTTCGGATGCTTTCGTTGAGTTGGTTATTCTTCTCTCTATGCTCGCTGGATAGCATCGCAAGGAGATCGGGAAATATGTATACCAGGAAGGGGCCTAGCTTTTCTAAAAGCGAAGGTTTGATGTCCCCGAAACTGTCAAGCATCACCATGAAGGGTGTCATGCAGTCTTTGATAGAGCCGAAGCGATGCGAGAAACCAGCCTCCCCAATGCTGTCAAGCCTGCGACAAGGGATAGATATGAACAAGTTACTTTCAGTCGTCCTAAAAGCAATATCTCACGAAACACGATTCATCCTGTGCATGTTCTATGAGCGGGAAGACAAGAGATATCAGCAGATGGGCGCTTTACCAGTCCTGCACCTTGATGATCAGAGTATCCGTTTCTTTGGACTGGAAACATTCATCCCAGGCTGCTTTTAACTGAACACAAGATCACGCTGGAGAATAGCCCTGGACATGGAATTCAAGAAAATTGGTACTAGATCACGGATGGCTGAGTTAGAGAATGCTGGAGACATGGCCCCCCATTGACTAGAAAAGTTGGTAAATTGAATGAGTACAGCTTTTCGGGAGACTGACCGCATGTGCACCTCCCCTTCAGTGATAAGCAGGCCATCCCCAAACTGAAGTGTTGTCAAGTCGCCCTGAGTCGTAATTGATCAACAATACTTGCCGTATTTTGAGTGAACAGTTTCAGTTCCTGTAGCTGATGATACTTCCAAGAGGATTGTGCAAAAAAATGTGCGACTGCCTTCGGATCATTCAAGATGGTCAAATCGGTGCCCATAGTCCAAGGGAGCTGATAAACAGCTCCATACATCTTCACCCACTGTGAATAGAGACCACTGCGGTCCGACATTTTTAAAAGGGCTTGATTGACACCATAGATAAAGCTTTCTCTTGGTGGGCCTTTCAGCTTGGTCCTTCTGATGTGACCGCACGCGCGGTAGAAATTCAGTGCGAGGAGAATGACCGAGACCGAAATGATAACTGTGGCACTGATGTCAGTGACATGTGGGACAACTGAGCGGATGGTGGCCAGAACGGTGTCTTTCCACATGGCAGTTAGGCTGGTAGATTGGTGTTCGTAATGTCGTAGACCTTTTATACTGACGTCGAGTGGCTTCTACTGCCACGTGCATCGTTCAAGATCAGCGTTCAAGATTGGTGAGATTGGGAGGAGATTGTACCAAATGCGGCGCATGTAGATTAGCCATTTGACAGTGAGATAGGAATCCTTGTTCTCAATGTCGGAGCCACCTCTATGCTTGAGGTGCACTGGAGCTTATGGATTTGGGACCTGATGGAAAGCAAAGCGGTATCAAGTTAGCGTTCTGGAAGGAATGAAAGTGCAATGACCTGCCAAATTGATTGTCAATGAAGTACTACACGTAAAGTTTTTCCCTGTGCAATCCAGGGAAATCAGACAACAGCGTCATAGCACAAGTCATGGGGCAAGGTTGAATTCCTCAAGCCCTTATCGATATCAATAGATTTCCTGACTGCGGCAGAAAATTTGAATGAGTGGCATCGATTGTGCCATTTGACACTCTCACAATCCATTCTCGATTCTCCATCTAGCGGTGTTCCTTTAATAGCGACCATTCATTGAGGCTGGTGAAGTTGAAGGATACTTGAATGGGACTCAAATTGGCAGCGGCTGGGATTCAAACGTTCACGGATTTTCCCATTGCCCGTCAATCTGACCAATGAACATTGGTTTTATTTATGACTACCAAGATGACGAGCTCATCGCGCTGAGCCCTTCCACCATGATTGCTCACAAAGCCCCTTATTGGTTGCCCATCAGCGTCCTCGTTGTTGCCACCTCTGCATCTTTCCAGCACCCATTTGGCACCCAGATACCTGAATGCAGCCGGAAGGGTCTAGCCAATTTCAAGAACTTCTTGAAATTGGCTAGACCCTTCCGGCTGCATTCAGGTATCTGGGTGCCAAACGTTTCCTCTTGCAAAGCACCTTTTTCCTGCGGCGTCGATGACGGGGTGGTGTGCACCTCACACGCCGCCTCGTTTCCTCTTGCAAAACACCTTTTTTCTGCAGCATTGATGATGGGGCGGTGTGAATCTCACACGCCGCCCCGTTTCCTCTCGCAAAGCACCTTTTTTCTGCAGTGCTGATGACGGGGCGGTGTGAACCTCACACGCCGCCCCGTTTTCTCTTGCGAAACACTTTCTGCAGCATCGATGATGGGGCGGTGTGCACCTCACATGCCGCCCCGTTTTCTCTCCCGAAACGCATGTTTTCTGCAGCATCAACGATGGGGCAATGGATAGGGCAGTGTATAAAAATGGTAGTAGGCTAAATACAAGTATATATTATGATTGTATTTCTGTAGTATGAATTTTATTATTATTTATCATTATTCTATGAATGGTATGAAGTAAAATAAAGCATACTTTTGCATGATGCCTGTGAGCCAAGTAAATTTTATTCTTGTGTTGGGTGGTACTTAGTCTGCTCTGAGTGTTCCTGAGGCCATGGTGAGCAAACCTAGCAAGTAGACTTACGCTTTGGGGTCACCTGAGTGTCCTGAGTGTCCTGAGTGTCCTAGTATTCCTAGAGCACTCTAGGGCACCCTAGGACAAAAGTGTTTTTCCTGATGAAGGGCACAATCAGATCCACACCACCGGTTCCACTGAGCACTCATCACGCCTATGACAATGGTCTATTCACACCAATGGAGGACCTTTCCACCCTCTCAGAGACAGATTTTACAGCAATTTCACACCCCTTCTTTCCCAATGTTGGGGCGCGAATCAAGAAGACAAGGTTTTGCAACGAGACTGTGAAGTGGGCGTTTCATTGCATCGTATCAAACCTTTCTGTTGACCCATCTCCTTCATCAGCTCATACACTGGGTACATTGACGTTCAAGCTCAGCATCTTTTCTTCTATTTTTTTGAGAGCCGACGTGACCCAGAGCAGGACGACATTATATTTTGGACCAATGGCGGCCCAGGGTGCTCTTCTGCAATGGGTCTCTTCATGGAACTCGGTATCTGCCTATTACTTCTTCTAGAATCTCAACCTAGCTCATTCGTCTTTCTAAGGTCCCTGCAGGATAGCGGATGGTGGCAACAGTACTAGGTACTTCCCAGAATCCTGGAACACAAATGCGAATATGTTTTTCGTCGATCAACCTGTTGGAGTGGGCTTCTCTTATGCTGAGTTTGGTGAAAAAGTCGTGCATGCTTGCTCTACCAAACCAGTCTTATCATATGGTGATTGTTTTTCAAAAGGAAACCTCGGCAGATGCAGCAGAGGATATTGCAGCTTTCGTGGCAATTTTCTTCGAGAATTTTACCAAGTTCAGAGGACGGTGTTTCCATATGGCCGGAGAATCCTATGGTGTGAGCCTAGCCACTCTGCTTTCTAATCACCCTTAACAACTTTAAATAGGGTCGATATATCCCACTCTTTGCTTCTGCAATATGCGACCAAAATGCCGAGCTGATTGAAGCAGGGATGTCGCCGATCAATCTCGTCTCCATATTGATTGGTACCACCTGGGGTTACTTTGTCATTTTGGCGGTGGGTACTGATTTGAATATCTGAGACGGGAAGCCCCGCGAACACGAGGCTCTCACTCTCAATGTATTGATAGCGGGTGCCTCCCGTTGAGCAGGAAGATGAATATTGTGTCGGCAAGCCCCGCAAACACGAGGCTCTCAGTGTCAATGAAAAGTCCACTTATTGAGAGTGGGCCTCCCGTTGAGCAGGCTGCTGCAGGAAGGTGAATATTGTAACAGCAAGCCCCGCGAACACGAGGCTCTCGCTCTCAATGATGGGTGAATATGCCAAGATAATGAACCCATTGTTCGCCAGAAATGTTAAGCCCCTCGGGGAGAGACAAAGGAATCTAATCTAATTTGTGAGTCTCGCCACTGATGTGGATATGGACTTGGCGAATTTTTGCATAAACTCGGACCAGACATATGCATGAACGTTGAACCCTTACTTACATGAAATATTAATAACAGTGGTCACAACGCCGGAGAAGCGGACTGGGGGATCAAACGCTGGAGATAAGATCAGATTATGAAAGCTATCAAGGGTTCACAGGGTTCTTGGGAGGACTGTACCTGAATCTTATAAGACCAATCGAACTATGACTCAATGAAGTTCACCAAGATCAGTGATGTCAACGTGCCTGGCGATCTCGATCTTGAATCTGATGATCAGTGGCTGTGACGTTGCCACGATCGTACAGTCATCAACGTGAACCAACACGATGATAAAACTGTTTCTTTCTCTCCGAAAGAATACGGCCTAGTCCACATCGCATCGCGCAAATCCCAACAACTTCACCATAATCTCTACCAACCTCTGGTACCACCGCCTCCCCGACTGCTTCAAACCATACAAGGTTTTCTTCAACCTGCACACCTTTCCTGGGGAGCCGGGAATCGCATAACCGGGTGGCTGTCGCATGTAGATGACTTCGGAAGCTGTGAGTATTCCATTCAGATAAGCTCCCTTTATGTCAATTTGATGAATTTCGTAGTCGTTGACAGCTGCAACTGCGAGGACAGCCTGAATGGATGCCAAACGAGCGACTGGCGCAAACGTGTCGAAATAGTCGACGCCGGGCACTTGCGAGAAGCCCTGGGCAACCAATCGTACTTTATAATGCACCACATTTCCCGCCGCATCCTTTTTTGCGCAGAAAACCCACTTCGAGCCCACGATATTGACTCCCAAAGGTGCGTCGACGAGTTCCCATGTCCCCGCGTCCTCTAAAACCTTCAATTCCTCCTCGATAGCCTTCTCCCATAATGGCCAATCAGGCCGAGACTTCGCTTCAGCGAGATTACGAGGTTCCAAAGCCTCGGTTTCGCTGATTTCGGCTGCCAACGCATATTCATCCACAAAATCAGCCGCCATCATGTTCCCTCCCCCTCAAGAACTTGCTCTTGGGGCTTCGACGGCTCGTCTGGGGGCAACTGGACACCGCGCATCGCTGCCTTCTGTCCTTTTGGATGATCTGAAGCAACAGCACGTCCCGCGAGCAGGTCCTGGACCTTTTGCGTCGGTTTGCGAGTACGCGTTGGGCGTTTCTCGGGTTCAATGGGGACGTCAGATCCAGAATCGGGATCTTCAACAGCCGGAGCAGGTGGGATATTGGAAGGTGGCGTATCAGACGTCTTGGAATGTTCGGAATTCTGTGGATGAGATGGGGGTACCGTGGAATTTTGGATAATAGGTTTGTCAATTTTTGTTTTGACAAAACCATCCCAATCCTCCCCCTCGAGACGAGAATTTGATGCTCCTGTCTTATCCACGTAGACGTTCCTTTCCACGCTAACCTTTCGTTTATCAGGCCAGTAAACGCGGACGCCCTTGGATTGCTCATCAAGTCCCATCCATCTTCCTTCGCGAACTCGTCCTCCCAGCTTATTCCCCTCCTCAACACGAACCCAAACCTTTTCGCCCCACTCTCGCACCTCCCGCAAGTCGGGTTTCTTCCCGAAAGCCGCCTCGTAAGGTGTTCGACCAGTAACAGCTTTAGTCGAAGTACGGTTCATCAACCAGACGACATGCCGTGCCGCCTCACCCCACAAGGACTTGGGAAGACCACTCGCACGGAGTAGCGCCCGCACGCGTTCGACAATGGTTCGATTTCGGCGTTCTGCAACACCGTTATGCTGGGGAGTATCGTGCACGGTAAGCTTCTGCTTCGTGCCTTTAGAATTTAAATAGAGAATGAATTCCTGCCCCAGGTATTCTCCCCCTCGATCCGAGTGGAGAATCTTGATCTTGGCGTCGAGCTAGGTGGCGCACCATGCTTCGTAGTCCTTATAGGACTCGAAAGCATTGCTTTTCTTCGCGAGAAGGTACAGGTTCGTCAGGCGGGTCCTATCATCCGTAAAAGTGATGTAGTAACGTTTTCCGCCTTTAGATTCAACCGGCGCAGGACCCCATAGGTCACTGTGCACCTCTCCTCCGAAGACCTTGGCGCGCTTGCCCTCCCGCTCCTTTGGAATCGGTTTCCGCGTGGCTTTGGCATAGACGCAAGACTCGCAGAAGAAAGGATCACCAGACGGCGTCGTTTCCAAACGAACGCCTGTCACAAATCCATCATCAACAAGCTTCTGCGCGATCTTGGTCGAGATATGGCCCATACGGCGGTGGAATTGGTCCAACGTAAGTGTTTCCGCTGCCGCTACATTTGCCTCCTCGAGTTCGTGCTCATGTTGAACACGATACAGCCCACGCTTGTCCTTCGGGACTTCGCCAACTCGATTACCATCTGGCCCCTGGATCAAACACTTCCCACCCGAGAACGTGGCTGAAAAGCCCTTGTCGTCGAGCCGGCCAATGGATATGAGGGTGTACCCTACCTCAGGAGAGTACAAGACCTCCGTGAGACGAAGTTGAGAGGAATCGGCACCATCAGGTATGTCGATTATCATCTCTCCCATCGCTGTGGCTTGAACTCTAACGCATCTTCACCCCATAGCAGCTTTGACTTGTTGACAGCAGCAATAGGAAGGCGAATCAAAGTCCCTTTGGACACAGATATACAGTCGGTCATCTCCCCAGATGCAGTTTGAATAGGTCGGCTGAGTGGAATGACATCATCTTCACTTGCCTGTATGAATGTCATGAAATGAAATGGAATTAAGTGGGACAGAACTGACCACCCTCGTGAACTGGTCAAGCGGTGGGTGAAGCCGGAGAACCTCGGACGTAAAGGCATCTAGATATGGCAGGCCATCCACGAGTTGTTCATATTTCGGGTCTGCTGCCCCAACTTCATCGACAAGTTCGGCACGAAGGGTGTCTTGTACATCCGGGTGGTACGACAGTTCTATCAAGGCCCACTGCAGGACATTAGGTCGCTGATGTTTCACTAGAAATTACGTACTGTTAAAACGGCTGAGCCATTGGGAATCACGGTGAGCTTTAGCTGTTAAGCAAACAATACATCCATACCTGCAATGTTTTCGTTTCCAGCGGTGATGATCAGATGCTAAGTAATAGAATCAGTTCAGGGAATGATGAAGGTCATCCCAAGAGATCATACAATCTATAGACGAATGAGGAATCATCTGCCATAACGAAAAGAAATATACTCACCTGGGCCACCATCTCATCTTGCGACATTTGATTACAGGGAATCGCACTTGCAGACCGGACTGCAGTGAAAGCCAAGTCAGTCGGAGAGCGGTATCCGTGTCAAAAGGTTTTACTCTTACATACCCAGTATGCCGAGCATCGATCTATCGATATTCTTGTTTATGACATCCGATGCTTGTTCCCGGGCTGCCTTCGCTAACAAGTCAGTGGCAATTTTTCTGATGCTTTCGTTGAGCTGTCTATTCTTCTCTCTCCGCTCGTCGGATATCCTTACAAGGGGATCAGGAAATGTGTACGCCAGGAATGGGCCTAGCCTATCTAAAAACGAAGGCTTAATGTCCCCGAAACTGTTGAGCATCACCATGAAGGGTGACAGGCGGTCTTTGATAGAGCCAAAGCGATGCGAGAAACCAGCCTCCCCAATGCTGTCAAGCCTGCAATAGGAGATAGATATGAGCAAGTTATTCTCAGTCGTCAAAAATATCTCACGAAACACGATTTATCCTGTACATCTCCTATGAGCGGGAAGACAAGAGCGTATAGGTAGACCGACGCCTTACCAGTCTTGCACCTCGATGATCAGTGTATCTGTTTCTTCGGACCGCAAACATGCGTCCCAGGCTGCTGTTAACTAGGCACAACATCACGCTGGAGTATAGCTCTGTACATGACATGGGAGAGATCGTACCTCATACGCAGAATTTAAGAAAATGGGTACCAGATCACGGATGGCTGAGTTAGAGAACGCTGGAGACATGGCCCTCCGTTGACTAACAAAAGTTGATAAATTGCACGAGTACAGCTTTCGGGAGACTGACCGCATGTGCACCTCCCCTTCAGTGATCAGCAGACTATGCCCGAACTGCGAAACATCGTCAAATCGCTCTGAGTCTGAATTGATCAACAACACTTGCCGTTTTTTTAGTGAACAGCTTCAATTCCCGTAGCTGATGGTACTTCCAAGAGGACTGTGCAAAAAAATGCGCGAGTGCCTTCGGATCACTCAAGACGGTGAACTGGGTGCCCAGAGTCCACGGCAGCTGATAGACAAGTCCGTAAGTATTCGCCCAATCCGCATAGAGACCACTGCGGTCTGTCATGTTTATGAACGCTTGACTGATGCCATGGATGAAGCTTTTGCCCTCTCAGCCTGGTCGTTCTGACATGACCACGCGTTCGGTAGAAACGTAGTGCGAGGACAATGGCCAAGACCGAAATGACAACTGTGGTACTAATGTCAGTGACACGCGGGAATGTTAAGCGGCTGTTGGCCAGGATAGTGATGTTCAACATGGAACTTAAACTAGGATTGGTTGGGATTAGTGTTCGTAATGGAGGCCGACCTTTTATACGTTAAGACCTTTAGTAGCACGTGCATCGCTCGAGATCGGCGACTTGCCGTTGATAGTGTCGTACCAAGATTCCCCGACTCGATGTTACGTAAGTAACGAGAGAGGGTTGTTGTGGAGTGCAAATATTTTCCCATCATACAAAGGGTAGGTACATCGTGTGTTTGCACCAAATTAGTTGCATTGTTGTCATTTTTCGACTACAACCTTCAGGAAAGTGAATGGTGCCTTATACGCCTTCTTCATCTCCCATACCAAACTAAAACTTGTATTTTTCATTCATGCGTCCGCTGCTCGTTGTCGGGCCCGTGCGTATGGAAAAAGAAACCCTTACGTAATTTTGTGCCGTTTGCTTCGTCATGTTTCATGTTGTCTTTCTGTCTACTGAACGTTGTTGCATCGTTGGCCGTCTGAAAGTCTGTCTTAACACATCCTAACCGAACACGAGAACAATAAGAGTCGGGGACTCGGCGCAAAGCGCCGCTAAAGATTTGCTTCATTGTCCAGACAATTTTGCAATGTGCATCCTCGTGCATCATCATCATGACGATGGATGAGCGCGATCACGTGGGAATTCCCACAGCAACTCTTTTTTAAATCTTAACCGCTGTTCGCCATTTCTTCCACTCTCCTCTTGGCTGGAGCCCGGTCCAGCTTCACAAATACATGTAGTTGACCAACTTACCCAAATAACGTTGGGATCGTGTCTGAATCTGCCTTATTTGGGAAAGCCTAAGTGATCCTCGCGAAAAAGTTGGAATTCAAATGTCACTTCACCATCCAGTCAGCGACCCATGATCATCCAACAATCTCAGAGCAGACTTGCGGTGTGTATATGTAATAGTCTCCAATCTTGTCTCCATTCAGTTGACATGCTGTAATTACTTGGACAATGTATTATGACAGATTAGGAAATAATGGAACAATTGAAACAATCAATTTGGGAGGACGTTGCGCTTCCACTCCTTCCAGGACGAACGCCATGACGTATGAACCCCTTTCCCCTTGTGTTTGTAGTCCCTAAGGGAGACCAGACATTTTACAGAAGCATCTTAGCAAGTCATGGGACAACAAAGAATTAAAATCCTTATCAAAGTGCCATCGATCAACAGATTTCCTTGTGGGAGTACCACCTTTGACAATGGAGATATGAGTTCGCTGTGGTGAAAGCTCCGAGATGCGTCGATGCATCAGATTTAGCGTCACATCCTAAACTGGGTGCCATTAATCCCATCCGCCTTCTTTGGGTACGTCCAAGCCTCCAAGACAGAATCCACCTCTCGGTGGACGGCCTACGCTGTTATGGCAGCATGAGGGTTATGGGTTTCGCCAGTGAGGCCTAGTGAGGGGTCGATTTGGGTGCAAAACCTGGGTTTGGTGGTCCATGGGTTATGGGGCTGTAGAAGTTATGAGAGATATGGGGTATGAGGGGTTCGAATGTACCAGCGCCGTTGCAAACGGCAACCATTTTTACATATACGGGAACAACCAGTGTAACTACTTAGTAACAGGCCTAGATTTCCTCTAGATCCAGAAACGAGCTTCCAGGTCGTCCGTCCAATGACAAACCTTTTGCAGGCTTCCTAAGTAGCTAATGATTCGCAAAAATCAAATACAAAAAAAAAGAAATGGGATACATAGTACAAGTCAGCCAGGAGTTGATCAGTTGGTCAGTCAATCCATGTCGGCTCGACATCGAAAGCGGTTTTTGGGACGTATTTTTTACCTTTGTTGCGTCGCTTTTCATCCTCGAAGTCAGCCTCCATCCGTAACTTGACACTCCGGTGCACTTTTAATCCATTCGTGCGCTGTCTTGGTATGAGGCGAGGGCCAGCCATGTTAACCCTATAACGAATGTGAAAGTCAACCTCTCAGTCGTATGAGACAAAGGAATGGAAAGACCCACGTATAACCCGTAATCCACTCATGGTCACTTATGTGATAATTCCACTGAAACGGTATCAGCTCAAGCACCCACCAACCCTTTTTGATCTTTAGTTGATCATACTTCGGAGACAACACATCCTGCAGGTCCTCTTCCTCCTCCGTCGACAGAGTGCGCATATCCACCTCTGTATCTGGGGGCGCCATCTGCGTCCTCTTCCAGAAGTAGTTATACGCCCGGATGGGGATTTCCTTCGCTGGTGGGTTTCGAATACGGTCTGTGGGAGAAAGGGGCTGAAGTCGGGGCCGCGGCTTGACCAAGGGATATAAAGTCGATGGGTCCATCCCGATCTTCTTAAGTGCGGAGGACTTGAACATGATTCCGGTGTTGGCTTTGAAGCATTCCCGCACCATCCAGCGGAGGGCGATGCGGGCAAGGGAATGAGGCGTTTTATTGGACACGGAACCACCACCGATATCTAGTAATGGATTTAGTAAGTTTGGTTGGTTCCTTTATGTATATTACTCGAAGCAAAAAAAGAGAAAGAATAGGAAAAGACATACCGGAATGACACCCCTATATCAAATAAAAAACAGGGAGATGGTCAGTGTTTGTCCTTCAAAAGTAAAATAAGAGCACGAACGGCGAACCAAACTTCTTCAATATCCGTCGTCCACTCCCGCTCCTCACCCTCCTTGGGGTCTTTCAGCGAGCTATGGCCATTATTGTTGCGTTCTCCACCCTTCTTGTCGTTCTTTTCATTGCCGGGCGAAGCATCCTCCATCGCGAACCCCTTCTCAGAACGACTCGAATTAGCTGGATTATCGAAACTCTCAGCGCTTTTACGCGGAGCAGGGGATGTAACACCGCCAACTTTTACTGGCGAAGACGATGACGTGACAGAAGTGGTGGTGGAATAAGAACCGAGCTTGGCTTCTTCTGGGCTTGGGTTGATCCACACTCTGGTTCTAAATTTTGCGCGCCTCTCGTCTAGGGAGAGGGCGTGCCGGAACGTGCGGATGGATTTTTTTGACGTCGTAAAAGGTACCGGCGTAATGACAGAGCCTACGGTATCCCTGTAAGTTCGAAGGCAGGTTGATTAGTTTGATGGATAATCAACGTTTCAACCGTAGAGTTTCAATTTGATTTGGCAAGGATTTGACATACCAGACACCCACAAATTCGATCGACACATCCACAGAGAATGACTCTTTAAATTCGATCGCCTGTTCCCATCCGATATCGTCGCTCCGCGTATAGATCTTGTATGCGAACGGAATTTGTTGGTAGTTGCCTGCAGGCAGGAGGCCAACTTTGTGCAGCAAACCAACGAGGCTGCAGAAGATTTAAGTGTCCAAATGCCCATTGGTTTCAGAAATTGACTTTGTGGTTGTATGATTTTCATTACCTTTGAGCAGTATACGCCCCGCGGGAAAATCCTGCCAAAATATTGGAGGTCAAGACTGTTGATATCGAGGGTGCATGATGAAGAGAACAAAGCAACGCACCGAATATACAGATTTTATCTCCTGCGATGTCTGGGTTCCCGGCAAATCAGTCAATGTTCAGTCAATGAAGGATCCGGGTATGGGGCTCACAGTTTTGCATCAGGAACTCGTAGCCACCTGTAGGAAGGCTCAATATCAGGGAGTTTCTTTTTTGTTAGTACAGTAGAAGATTCAAGTCTGCTACGCACTCATTATATGTGAATCAAGATTCCATCCGAACATTACGTCCAATGTCTAAACGAACGGAGGGCCCCTTCAATTAAGGAGAGAAAAAGGAGAGGAACCATCATCACTCACCTTTCTGATCTGCGACATGAACGGGGAGGCGACTTGGGGTATTGTATAAGTGCCAATGCCAGACTAGTAAACAATGATAATCAGCCGAAACTTCATGATGCGACATAGTTATGACCTCGCGCACCTGGTAATAAACCAACTGCTTCGTCCTATCGTCCTTCTTCAGCAACTGCACGAACTGCACGACATTTGAATTATCGGCGTCGAACTGGTCGCCTGTGCCATCGAAGCAAAGAACGAGGGTGCGATTGCCAGTGGTATGTTTGGGTGGTATGACGGGCGGACACACAATCGAATCGATGGTGTTGCCCAACGCCTCCGCGGCCCTGCGTGTCTGAATATGGGAGTCCGAGTTTGTTACGGTGGGCTCCTTCGTCGTTCTCGTCGAGAGCGTGGTGGCTTCTTGGACGGGGACATTTCCAGCTGGGCTTGACATGGTTGGGGTACTACACGGAGTTCTTGGGGTGTAGGGGTATTTAAGTGAACCATAGCGGCTGCCCCTGGAATTGTGCCAATTCAAGGGTAGGCACGATATGTAGTTGATAAATTTATCTTCGACCTGACCCGGTCAAGTCGAAGATAAATTTAGGCTGACCCAAACAGGCTGACCATTCCTTTTTTTCGGCGCTCTCCGCTTTGGACTCCCTTTAGTAGTATTGATAACGGTAAGGCCGCACACCCAGCGCTGCCAAGATTACGATAAAGCCACATAAGTATTCAGCAGCAACACATGGCAATACTTACCTGAGCAGTCAATACTAGTTAGCATCTAAGTAGTAGCAACCAGGGGCCCGATTAAAGTGTCCTACGCTCCGGATTTTATTAATATCGCAGAGAACTTTCTCGAAGTCGCGGCAGCATTTGATAAGGAACGAGGCTTATCCGATGATACGAACGCCTTTTTCCAGGCCGAAAAATATGGGGTCAGAATCGCCTTCGTTTCTCAGAACCGCGCGTCACTGATTAAATATCTTGCAGAAATGGGCAAGGTATAACTAGAAATCGGGTCTTAGGAGAATTTTTTGGCTCACAATATCGTTTACAGATACATCGACGGCGAAACTGGAAGGCGATCCGATGCTGCCCACCACTATATCTATAACCAGGCAGATAATTTCAATCTAAAGGTCTTGGACAGGCACCGGGTTGTTAAAGTTATTTTTGAGTATGTCAATTCTATTTTCCGGGGTTTCGTCTTATCCAATACTTTCCTGGCCGGATAGAGGTGACCGTGCTGTTGGGATTGAGTACGTCAGTGATACTGTTGGTCGGAAGGGGGGCGCAACAACGCCCATCATAGCACGGGCATCGCGACTTGTCGTTATTTCTGCAGGCGCCTTTGGATCGCCTGCCATCCTTGAAAGGTCGGGGATTGGCGCGAAATCAGTGTTGGAGAAGAATGGGATCAAGCAAAGAGTCGATCTCCCAGGCGTTGGTGAAAATTACATGGGTACGTTGTGCTTCATAAACCTACGCTTCATTCCTCATCATTTTTAATGCAGATCACAACGGCTCGTTCCTTCCGTTTGTCGCAACGGAGGATGCGGACACCTTGGATCAGCTATTCCGAGGTACCCCGGAGGGGGTAGCACGTAAGTACATAATAAGTAAGGGTTTTGGCGCGGTGACTGAAGGTCATAACTATAGCCTATGAACAGCAGTGGTTGAAGGATGGTAAAGGTCTTATGGCTCACAAGTAATGCGTCTCTTTCGCTGCGGAACCCTTTTTTTTGACCAGATATTCATTCAGTGGCGTCGATTGTGGCATCAAGATGCGACCTAGCGCGGAAGAATTGGCCGCTATCTCTCCAGAATTTGATCAAAGATGGAGTTCTTACTTTGCGAATGCACCCGATAAACCCGTCATGCTGTACCTCCCAATTGCTGCGTAAGTTCTTTGGTTTCTTGCGTTGAGGTTTAGGATTAATGGCCTTCCAGTACGCAGGTGCGGACCCCGCAGTTCCCCGTGGTAAATATTTCACCATTGTGTACTTTTCGGTGGGGAATCAAACATACCCTGGTAGAGAACGTTTTTTAACATTTGAAGTATCCCTAGGGCTACCCAGTTTCGGTTGGACACGTTCACATCACCTCTGGTACGAATCCTTACGCCAAATCTGATTCCATGCTGGCTTCCTGGACGAGTGAGCTGTTCAATCACCCGTCT
>Ga0307513_10003420_pt1 | contig 21559 bp, 21 predicted proteins | sample 15_EM_MG_FD_202174 | JGI IMG/M metagenome (GOLD analysis project Ga0307513, IMG submission 202174) | Populus trichocarpa ectomycorrhiza microbial communities from riparian zone in the Pacific Northwest, United States - 15_EM | ecosystem: Host-associated > Plants > Roots > Unclassified | place... | reverse complement strand
GGATGCGGTCGTCGCTCTCACATGTGGGAAGGGTACCCGGAGGAGCTTAGTATTAATATGAGGACATCAAGCAAAATCAAGGATTCAGAGTAGAATTAGTGACACGCGATCAGCATACGGTCAAACTCATAGTGACAGCGTTAGGAAAAGCCTCTAGGCGTAGGACCAAGATAGCATTAGACTTAGTTCATGATGCGTCAGAGATCAGAAGGCGACGTCGGATAGAGTCACGATTGGATCAGGACACGGCATGTATAGGGGGTAAGATCAGGAAGAACAGACCAGACGTCAGGGAGGGAGAGATCGGGATCGTGGGATCCAGACGAGGGAGGCAGGAGAAGAAACAATCGGGACGAGAGGTGGTAAGATCCACGAGCCCTGACGTTCGGTGAGAAGGAACCGGCATCTGGGCGCGAGAGTCTTAGATCAGACGTCGTCAGGGCGGGAGAGTCGTAGATCAGACGTCGTCAGGGCGGGAGAGTCGTAGATTAGGCGACGTCAGGACGGGAGAGTCCTGGATGAGGCGGTATCAGGATGGAGTAGCAGAGCACCAGACGCAGTCAGGACGCACAGGACGTAGGGGTCCGAGTCCGGATGGCGTCAGGACGGATGGCGCCAAGTAACCCAAAGTCAGGACGCAACGTCGATCCGACGTTGCGTCCTGATTCGCGATTAGCCTTCCGGCGTCCGGTGCGTCAGACGCACGGAACGCACGGAACGCAAGGTATTATTTTTGCTGATGCTGCCGAGTCACAGCTATCATTTATTCAAATGCACAAGTTCATGGCACTTGATTGTACTTTTTTAAAGGCAAGATTTGTTCAAACACTGTTATTAGCTGTTGGAATTGATGCAAATGGCCAATGTCTTATTCTAGCTTGGGCTGTGGTGGAAAGTGAGAATACCGCATCTTGGACATGGTTTTTGGAAAATCTCAAAGGTGCAATTCCACAATCGTTGTCAATGACATTAATCAGTGATCGTGATAAAGGACTGTTGGCAGCTGATACAGTCATGGGCAATCAAGTTACCCGTGTGTTAGGTGGTAGCTTCGGCGTGAGGTATTCCGTCGGCTAGGACCTGAATCAATTTCATATCGGAGAACTCGTTAAGAAGACACGAGTAATGTAGGCTAGATATAATGGTATACTTCGGTATGGATCGTTGAAGTATTGGTAACGATATAATAAAACTTATTATATTGATAAGATCTCTTCTCCGTGCTTGTTGATCTCTATCTACCCCACGCTCTTGCCCGCCTCTTATACCCTTTCCCGGGATACATCTGACTATCATACTAGCGAAGTACCTTTTCCAACTTCTCCTAGTTTCCGTGAATGTGCGAACACCGTTTGACCCTGAGTTTCCGCACACCACTTTGGCTTTTAATCATTGGCCAAGTAATTGCGTCCAATTACTGGTTCTCGATTCTTATGCCATATGAACTTGGTCTGTATATGCAGCCTGGCTCGCTATCATACCAGTGGTTCCTTCTGGTCATGTTGTGATCAACATTTCTCATGCCGGGTAATCATATGCTTACGTCTTACATATCAGACTACATATGTCGGTTGGCTTAACTTTGAAGCACCATATCTTCTTATCTAACTGTTCGCACCTCGCCATTCAACTTCTTACTGATAGTGCAACATTTCTTCTATAGTAATCGGCGAAAACCCCTCGGCCGCATTGCTCATGCACTTGCGTAGAGACTGATAACGATCCGTTGTGTAGTTGTAATAACTATGACGGGGGTGTGGGTCGAACACGTGTCCTTCTGAAAGAAGTCACTTGTTATTCTGTCTGCGCTAGTTCGTGCGTCAAGGTAGGGTAACTTTGCCCTGTGAATTCTTACGGGAAGTCCGTGCGCCTACCACCGTGCAATTTGTTATTTTCACTTAAGTCAAAACTTCAAGCAGTTTCGTGGTTTAGATGATCTATTTTGGCCTATTGCGAATGCAAAAACAACGGATAACTATAATACACAACTTGAGACAATTCGGCAACAAAACCCTATTACAGCCGACTACCTTCAGAGTATCAATCCAGCCCTATGGGTTACTGCCTTTTTCCCTGGTCGAAACTATGGACACAAAACATCGAATATCGTCGAATCAATGAACCGCTTATTGAAATCGGAACACGAGCTTTCTATCCTAGATCTCCTCAACCCAATATGGCATATAACCATGGAGACTCGATATCAGCACTATTCAGAAGCATGTCAACAGGAGCAAGAACAAACTCACACAAATTTTGCCTTTGATCAACTTATTATTAGTCGAGAATAGTCTCGCCGTAATACTGTTCGATTCGCCACTCGAGAGCTAGGACAAGTTACACAAGCCAATGATCGTGTATATATTGTTGACTTAGCGAGAAAGTGCTGTACATGCAGACATTTTCAAGAAAATGATATTCCCTACGGACACGCATTTAGCTTCATCTTAGCGCTTGGGGAATCACAAGATCCTAGCTGCCAGTAGCTTTCCAAATATCGACTTGGAAAGCAACCTATGAACGAAATATCACTCCAATCGCCTTAGCAGACATTCCAGCTTTCGTACACGAAAACCCACATCTTGTGGTTCAGCCATGCCACCCTTCAACCAAATTGCGCACACCACAAGGAAGGCCAAAACGCAAACAAATGACACGAGGCCAACAACATCAACAAACCATCCATGCTCAAGCTTCCCTAAATATTACCGAACCACCCCCAGAATCTGGTCCTGGTAGTCAGCAGTGTGGAAGGTGTGGTAGCTGGGGACATAATCGTAAAACATGTAATCAAGAAATGGAGTAGATTTACTTACTATGAGATCGGAACAGTTCTACTGTACAACTGAACAAAATAATATATTGTCTTTTAATTTGTTTCAAAAGAGATGCATTTATCTCTTAGATTAATTTTTTTTTCAAAAAAACATAGGGAATCGTATCTTAGGTTCAAATGCCAAGATGAGTGAGAATTGGTGATTTGAGAAGGGGTTGTAAGAAATACAATCAGCAATTACTGTTAAAGAGGGCAAACTAATTCCGTCGTAAGATAGACAGACGGAAAAGCCACCCGCCAATAGAGCAATACCATCAATGGACCTTCATCCTCTCACCTAAAACACATAAATACACCATCACTCTCCTGGCAAGAGGCCTCTATATCTTAGACTTAATTTGCTTGTTCCCAGTACCAATCCTCAAGTCTCTGGACATCTTCAAAAGTCTGACACAGACAATCAAGAAGCTCAACCCAGTACCCAGCCATCCACTCTCCTAAACAATGGATGCATAGTATCAAGGTACGCTCTTTCTAAAGGCAACCGAAGGTAGTATTACCTTCACCGACCCGGTAGACATCTGTCAGTACTAGTTTAAACTCGTATTAGTATTGTCCAAACCATATGTATGAGAGAAACATACCTTTTAACGAAACAATAGAGGCTAACTGGCGGCACAACCATTGAGGACGGGGTAGAGCTGTATTAGTCCTATACGGATAGCAATTAGTATTATTAAATTTATTTCAGAAAGAATAACGAACCAATTTGGGAGAAAAATCAATGCTGATGGGCAATCCTACCTCTCCCGCATAGGAAGAAAGGTATTGGCTGCGTCAAGAATTAGTATTATTCTTATTATATTGTAGAAGGAATATAGAGAGAACAAACAAACCTTATCCAAAGAGAAGCCAAAGGGGGTGTACTGCACTCACGGTGGGAATGTCGTGATAAATCTAGCTTAGCGAGAAAAATCAGTCGGGGGCTGACCCAAATGAGAGTGGAGGGCTGTTACCCTCTCGTTCCGGTCGGGTAACATGGTTTCACTTTTTTTTGCGTGGTATATTTCTCAGTCCGTGGTATCCGAAAGGTAGGGCGCTAATTGCATGGTATTCAAAAGGTTTGCTTGATCTCAATCTAATCCGCAAAACGTGTGTTGAAATAATGGTTATTTGAACACACAGTAGGGGTTTTCAAAGTTCAGAGGAGATACAATGGTAAAATGATCGGCACCCAGCCATGCATTAGTGTGCATTAGGGCACATATTAACAGTGGCCAATTGTATCAGAGGATTTCATGTCACATATTTGAAGTCCCCAAAAATGAGATTGAGTAAAGTGAGCAAGCTTGGTATGTACTCGCCCAAATAACAAGTCTGTTCCCCTAGGCATTAGGGGGTGGGTGGGTTTAGCAGGCACATCTCTAAAAGCTGGGGACAGATTTTTCTTTGAGCTAGTATTACTGTAAGAGCGAAGAAAATTCCTATCTTCTAATAAGAAGTTAAGATGCCTTTGACTTGTTGGTGGTTAATAAGGCCTAGGTGCTTAACCCACATGGAAGTATTCTCTCGTTACCAAAGCCAAAACCCTGATCTTTGCTCGTTACGGACCTCTTGACCTCCATCTCTACCTGAAAAAAATGTATGGTATCGTATGGTAGAGTGATTGTAAATTAACCATTTTTGTGTATGCCAAGCTTACCCGAAACGCCACAGTAACCTACTTTTTGTCAACTTTTTTACCTTTGAAAACGCCTAGTATGAGTTCAATTTTTCAAAGTTAAAAAGGTTGACGAAAAGTAGGTTACTGTGGCATTTCGGGTAAGCTTGGCATACACAAAAATGGTTAATTTACAATCACTTTACCATACCATACCATACATTTTTTTCCGGTAGAGACTGAGGTTGAGAGGTCGGTAACGAGCCAAGATCAGAGTTTTGGCTTTGGTAACAAGAGAATACTTCCATGCAGGTTAAGTACCTGGGCCTTATTAACTACCAACAAGCTAAAGGTATCTCAACTTCTTAGTAGAGGATAGGAATTTTCTTTGCTCTTACAGTATTATACTGGCTGAAAGAAAAATCTGTCCCCAGCTTTTAGAGATGTGGATGCTAAACCCACCCACCCCCCAATGCCTAGGGGAACAGACGTGTTATTTGGGCGAGTACATACCAAACTTGCTCACTTTACTTAATCTCATTTTTGGGGGCTTCAAATATGCGACTTGAAATCCTCTGATACAATTGGCCACTGTTAATATGTGCCCTAATGCACACTAATGCATGGCTGGGTGCCGATCATTTTACCATCGTCTCTCTTCTGAACTTTGAAAACCCCTAGTGTCCCAAACACTCCCTAACTAATTAAACCTAAGTCTATACCGGTATAAGAATAGCAAAACCGTCTCAATCATTCTATTGTGCCTGGACAAAATTAACCGATCAACGAACGCTCATAATTTTCGCCGTGTGTTGTGAGCCTCCTCGATCCAACCACCCCAACCCAACCAAGAAAAATAAGTAAAAAGAATATTAATACATGGCAGTATTCAGTATGATACCTGTATGCCATCCATCAGCCTTAATAAAAAAAAGGAGAAAGTATCAGGCTTACCAGCAAAGAATCCGTGAAAACTGGTGCGTCACAAAGTACTAGTACTTGTAGCGTGTGCGATCGCTATATGCCTGTCCCTTGCACCTCCGTAATATTATCACTCGAGTAGAGGGATCTAGCATTGAAACCCAACCCCTGCGGAAAACGTCGTAACCATAGCAATAGTGATAAATCAGGAAAGGTGAGATACGGTACTCTCACCACAGAATTAAAAAATTAGCACTATTGGCACTGTTTGTCCCATATCTTAGAGGACTCGTTTGAAGGATTTTTTTGGTCAAAATAATAGATTGCACTGTGGTTGTTTTATTGCATGTGGTGTGTTTTCTTCGATAATTTCGAAGTGCTTGTCATTGGGCTCAGTCTCCCCTCCCTAGCAGACTCCTCAACTTTGACAAAAGAAACCCCTGCATATTGTATGACCAACCCCTGACTTAGCACCGGGAGGCTTTTTCTTGAAACCTTCGAAATGAAAAGGGGCAGAATAAGTTACGAATCGGGGAATAGAGTAATGCAATATGAAGATAATCTCAGGGGAATCTGGCCTCTTGTGGAAGAGCCATCAAGCCCGCCACAAGAAAGTGAGCCTCTGTGCTTCGGCCGACAGAACGAGAGGTCCAACAACCTTTCAACAAACAACGATACGGATAGCCTATCATCTCACCACTCACTAAGCTTTATCCGCTATGAATACGTTACCAACAGGATACGGAGGATCAAGTCTCAGTGGTCATCCTCACCAACCCAGCATATCGCATACTCGTACAGATCATACTGTGATCAATAGCGTCCGCGGTGACGCAAACACAAACGTTGGGAACATGTTGAACAGCTACAATAACACCATCATCATCAACCCGGGAAGAATAGAGTCTCTACGGATCCAAGAATGGTTGTCACCACTCGAACCTCATGGGAGGCATCAAGATGTGATGAACCGACGGCTCGATGGTATTGGGGATTGGGTTCTACGGAGGAATGAGTTCGAGTTATGGCGTAGGAGTCAGGATGGCTCGGTGGATTCAACTTTGCTGTGTTATGGGAGTCAAGGAGTTGGTAAGACGTATATAAGGTACACGAGTATTTTCTGGAAACCATAGACAATACTAACATACAATAAACTTAGTTCATTAGTGATAGACACACTACGCAAGGAAGCCATTGGACAGAATATCGCCGTTTTATCCCTTTATTGCGATCATCAGGCGCGGAAGGACCAATCCGCGGTGAATATGATCGGGGGTCTACTCAAACAGGCTCTTTTAGGGGCGACCAGGATTCCCGGCGAAATTAAAAATTGTTTTGAGGAGTCAAGGAAGAGAGGTGGTCAAGGCCTCCGATTACCGGAGATGTTGAAACTGATGGCCAAAGTAATCAATTCCATTGACCGAGTATACATCTGCATTGACGCAGTGGATGAGCTACTGGCGCATGATCGATCAGAGTTTATTGGCGCATTACGGCAGATCATTCAAGATGCACCGAATACGCGGCTATTCCTGACAGGGAGACCGTATATCCGCAGAGAACTTAATCAGCATCTCACGAAGTCGGTTCCTGTTATACACATCGTGGCTGATCCAGGAGATATCGCTAGTTACCTAAGCCACAAAATCGACGAGGCTGGCGGCCGGGATCCGGAGCTAATGACGGAAAATCTGAAGGAAGATATCACAACCACAATCTTGGAGAAGGCTTCTGGGATGTAAGTAGAGCAACTTGGTCACAAATTTGGATCGCTTATTGATATTTCGCTAAGGTTTCTGCTCGTTGCCTTAAATATCAACGCAATCTTGGGTGAGACCTCATTAGCGAGGAGAAAGAAAATGTTATAAAAGGTAGCCACGACTGGCGTTGACCTAGACAGTGTGTACGCTCAGACACTGCAGCGAATAAGGGAACAGGACGGCGACCGAGCAAGCCTTGGGATCGAGGTGCTGATGTGGGTATCCCACTCGGAGCGGCCGTTGATGATCAGAGAAATCCAACATGCTCTAGCGGTAGAAATGGGGTCGACGGATCTAGATCCGGAGAACATCCGGCCACAAGATACGGTGCTAAGGTCATGCCTAGGGCTTGTTGTACTTAACGAAGAGACATCGACAGTGCAACTACTCCACTACACACTTCAAGAATACCTTTCTGGGCCTGGCATCCTACCTGACGTGCATAAAACACTTGCCCGGACATGCTTGACCTATCTAAATTATGAGCAGGTCAAGAGGCTTCCCGCCAATAAGCTCCCTAACCTCCGAAACATGCCGTTTCTCGAATATTCCTCTTTGTATTGGGGAAGCCACGCAAAAGAGGAACTTTCAGATAGCGCGAAATCGCTTGCGCTGCAGCTATTAAGTCGGTACAATAACCACATATCTTCCACCTTACTTTTCAATCATACCGAACGTCACAATTCTTCCTCATTTACTCACTGCCAACTTACCGGTTTACACTGTGCATCATACTTCGGAATTGTTGAGGTTGTGGCTGCATTGATCGAGGTGGAAGGCTGTAATATCGATCAGAGAGATTGTATGGGCTATACACCACTCATGTGGGCCGCTTGGCGTGGGAATGAAGAGGTGGTGGGACTGCTGCTCATGCGGGGTGATGTCAGTACCGACAGGTCCGCCCGCGATGGTTGGGTAGTGCCCTGGCAGACCCCCTATTGGGATGAGAGATTGGTAGGAGACCCGCTCGACCCACGAGGTGCCAATCTCTACGACGGCGGTCGGACAGCACTCAGCCTAGCTTCTTCTTCTGGGCGTGAGGGTATGGTGCGACTGCTGCTCACACGGGACGATGTCAATCCCAACAAGCCAGACAACAATGGCCGAACAGCACTCTGGTGGGCCTCTTATTTTGGGAACGAGGGAGTATTAAGGCTACTACTCGCACGAGGCGATATCAATCCTGACAGGTCAGACAGCTATGGCCGAACAGCACTCTGGTGGGCCTCTTATTTTGGGAACGAAGGTGTGTTAAACCTACTTCTTGTACGAAATGATGTCAATCCCGACAAGTCAGACAACTATGGCCGAACAGCGCTCTGGTGGGCGGCTTTTCTTGGGAATGAGAGAGTGGTAAGACTACTCCTCGCACGAGACGATGTCAACCCCAACAAGTCAGCCAACGATGGTACGATACCGCTCCTATGGGCCACTACAGGGAGGAATCGTGAAATTGCAGTACTCCTCCTACCCCGAACACGCATAGGTTTCCCCCTTTTCATGTCCTTGATTCCCGGAGCCGCCCTGAGCGTATGCTTATTGCTGGTGACCACCCCGTTATCCATTGGACAATATATGATGGTGAATCTATCTTCACTTGCGTTTTTTCTAATCGCTCCCATCCCGAAATACCCACCATGCGCTTCTTTGAATTGGCACTGGGTGACTGCCTCACTCCTCCAACCTCCACTGGTCTTAGTTGCTAACCTTGGCCTTCTCATGATCTGGGGCTTTGGATGGGGCGTGGGCTTGGTGCCATTGGATATGTTCTGGCTTGCTACATATTTTATGCCTTTCATACACATAGCACTATGTCTTAGGAACTTTTTTGTATGGTGGTGGTTAACTAAAAATACCCCCGAAAGCATGGTTTGAGAACAGGCTTTTGGTAGGGTAATATTCAATTAATGACTTGTATTTTTAATGTTGAAGCTGACTATGGCTGGCCCTAGTGTTTCTCGCTCTCACTGGAACCATCGTGCTTTGGAAACTCTTTCGCGCTTTTGACTTGTATGGTGGAAACATGGAATGCTGGAGATCGAACAGAATAGCGCTGGCTGTCGGCTGTGAGACTCAATTAGTATGGGTATTGTTTGAGATGCGAGACAGTGGGGGATTTCTTACATTTCCTTTCCGTCTTTCCTCTCCTGTCTCTCTAACTTTGGCCGACTCTGTCTCTACAAGAGACCCTATCGTTCATGTTTCTTTTCATGATAAGGGCTCATTTTTTTTCTCATTATCTTCTTTCTTTCACTCGTGAGATACGAATCTATCCTCCTCGCGCACTTTTTCGCTCATATATCGAAGTGAATATATCAACTGCCCATCGTTTGGATCCACAAAATTTGTCATGCTTTAAGAATACCTCTAGGCTCATCCCGACCTTTGCGGCGCAGTCCACTCGACAATGGCAGAAGCTTGCTTAAGTTATCTAAATTCTCAGCCGATCAAGGCCATCTCGACTTGTCTCCCCCGATCTCAGGGAAACACCATTTCTCGAATATTCTTCTGTCTATTGGGGAGTTCAGGCAAAAAGGGACATTTCAGAGAGCGCAAAACTCCTAGCGCTGAAGCTATTTGGCGAATACAATCGCCCTATATCCGCTAAAAATCTTCTTGGGGGGCCCAGGAGATGGAAGGTTGTGATATCAGCTAAATGGGCTTCAGGGGTAATTCACCACTCTATTGGGCTGCTTGGAATGGGGACGAGGGAGTAGTGAGAATGCTACTTGGACGACGACGTCAAACCCGACAAAGCAGATAGCGGTGGCCGAACACCACTTTGGTGGGCTGCTTCGAATGGGCACGAGGGAGTGGTGGAAATACTACTTGGACGAGACGACGTCAACCCCAACGAATCAGAAAGGTACGACTCAACGCTATTCCGGCGGGCTACTTCGAGCGGGCACGAGGGAGTGGTGAAAATTCTACTCGGACGAGGCGAGATCAACCCTGACAAACCAGATAACTACTGCCGAACACCACTCTCATGGGCTGCTTGGAGCGGACACGAGGGAGTGGTGGAAATGCTACTCGGACGAGGCGGCATCAGCCCTGACAAACCGGATAGCTACGGCCGGACCCCACTCTACCTTGCTGCTTGGAATGAGAAAGGGGAGATGGTGAAAATACTACTCGGACGGGACGACGCCAGCCCCAACAAATTAGATAAGTATGGCAAAACACCACTCGATCGGGCTACTGAGGAAGGGCACCACAGAGTGATAGCGTTACTCCAGCCCCTAGAATCTGTCGTCCACAGCCTTCCATAAGTGTGGGGAGCCATCGCCCCTCACGTCTTCATATTCAGACAATCTATGTGCCATGCCTACATGATCCGCAACAGTTCCACAGCACCCCATCGCCGCCACTGAGCCCCCCTCGCATCTCCATCCTACCCTCCTCCCGCGGTTCTAGTTCCCGCCCTGCCGCAATTCCCTTTTGCCCCTTCCGCCCGGAATAAGCCTCAGGCACAGCCTCCGCTTAAATATTTCTCTTTTGGTCAAAGGGAATTCCCGTCCAAACCTCTCAGCATTTTCTCGTATGGCCAAGTCAGGATTTATCAATTTCTGTTCATAATCTAAGTTTGGGAGTCATTGAGAGATATTTCAATTATATTAAGATAAGCCACTACTACCCCAAAGTTTTATCATGTTTACTCTCCTTTCCTTGCTTTTTAGCTGCATATTCTCTTTGTAGATCAATTGTTTCTCTAATTTTTCCACAATTCCCTTTATTACTATTTCGTGGGACTCGGCGGGGAGAGCCTGAGGTAGATGTGAAGAAAACGGTGATAGAAGCTGGGAATTTATTGTGTTTCGGTGATGATCTTTCCCTCGTGCACTTTCCCTGGCTTTAAATGCCCCTGGTCTACCCTCTAAACTACTGGATTCCCCGCATCAATTACGGCGGGTTAAACGTACTCGAGGTGCAAATGGCACTTGCATAGCAACGGAGGGCACAACACAACCACCCAAGGCCGGGTAACTGAGGCTCCCCCAACTCATAGATATCGGGCAGAGAAATTAGAGCTAAAATAATGACTTTTGTAGCTGAACAAGGTAGTATGAAAATAATAATTATAGTTTTGAACAGCTCTAAATATGCTCGGAACAACTGTTGGACTAATTAGGAAAGCGAAATTATTTTAATATTGGGAATTTGAATTGTAATTGATAGCTGTCAGAGCAGCTAATAGTTATGTAGAGTGGCAGTTCTGTTTATAACAAAATAAATAATAAAAACCAGTCGGGGAAATACCTGAAAAGTAGAGTGGAAAGAAGGGAAAATAATAAGTGATAAAAGTAAAAAGGCAACTGGAATAGATTCGGAAGGAAAATAATAATAAAATAATCATGATTGAAGGTCGAGTTCTAAAGAAAACCTTAAAGAAACAACTTATAGGATAATGGACAAACAAGAATATGATGGAAATAAAAATAACAAATAGCAAAGAAATAACAAATAGAAAATTAGTTTAGAAACTGAAAACCAAGTTCGAGATCATTGTCAGTTAGCTCTTCTGGGGCATCCTTGTGGTCGATTGGAGAGCCAGTCCTTTCAGCGAGAGCGGTGGCGCTGCGGGTCTTCCAGGTCTTTTTTAACTTGCGAGTTGTTCTTGTTGATATTTGCTCGGGAGAAAGTATTATCAGGCTTCGCTTACGGCCAATGCTGGATGGGAAGGGGTGGCTGGCTGAAGAGTTTATGCTGGTCAAGATTGGCCAATTGGAAGCATATTTCTGTCCTCTTTTATTTGAGAAAGGCTGTCATCATCAGATGGGGAATCAGAAGATCCAGAGCTAGCTTCTTTTTCAATCTTGGCAATATCGCGTAGACATTTCCGATGCATAATGGGTCATTCATTGTTTTAAAGGAGAGGGGAAGAGTCAAGATTGTCGTGGGTATCCACATCCTCCTCAGACCCATTACCAATATTTCTAATATGTACTGTATAGCCGATCCGGATTGACTCGTTAGGCCTTCGACCCTTAGCTCCGCCATGCTGAGAGAGAATAGTGTTCGTCTTTGGATTATCCACAAGCTTTAAGAGGTCCGCAATCGTACCAGTACCAATAAGGTCATTTGTATTTGGAAGTGAATTACCACCCTCCCATTATCCTACGCAAAAAAGCTTCGAAGGGTCGATCTCCTGGGTTCAAATCTGCAGAAATGGCCTTCAGGCAGGATGGCCATGGACCTATATTAGCAAAAAAAATTAGTTTGCGTTATTTGCATTTCAGGGCACTCAGCATCTTCTGACTGCGTTCTGTGGGACAATTTTTTTGAACTTATATAATCAATAAAACCGTTTTATTTTAAGATTAATCTAACAATTATGTAGACAAACATGAATTTTCAGCCCTAATGAACAACATTTACATGTCCATTTTGGCTTCTAAAGTTCAAAACAGGATTCATGAGATGTACAAGATGCTGACCAGATGCAAACTCCACTACAGGGTGCGTTCAGATGCATGTGGATGCAAAATCAAGTTTTTTTGCTGATGTAAGCTTGAAGATATTCCTACCAATCTTCGACATGATCAGATTTGCCAAGTTGAATAATCTTTGGAGAACCATGGAGGATTGCTCGACTGGTTCCATTTCTGAAAAAGAAAAGAGATAAGGATTTATTGACAGGCTTCAGTACGGAGGATATAAGAGATGATAATGAATTGTAGCATGTTTGGCTAAATGACTCTGGTTGATCTCGTGAACGATCTGCCTGTGGACATTGGCGGCGAACCTCCTCAGTAACGCCTGACAATCTCACCGCCTGTGTTAAACTAGATTGAATAAAAGTTGAGTTGGTAGATCTTGGATTCGCTCCTATAATTATATAATACTAGAAAATTAGCAAATATTATCAATCATTTAATAGTATATAAACTATACCTGAAGGGCGTTCTTCAGAATCGCCCAGATGAACAGCAATTGGATGCTTGCAGCCAACACATATTTCCGAGTTTCCTCTCATAGGAAGTATCGAATTGCAGAAACAGGTGTCAACCTGACATAAAGGCATGATAAATGATAAATATCTGGACTGAATGTGTAAAAATATTAAAAGCAACAATAGAAGCAGATCAATATTGAATACTATAAAGAAAAATATAGAGAGAAAATATTCAAGAATTATTAGTAAATAAACAGAAGACGATGGACTCGGAGTATACTTATAAAAACTTTTAAAGATCAAGAAAAAACCCATCATTTGTCATATTACCATTCTCCTTGTGCCCATCCTGCTCACTTACACTATCCCAAAATTCCAGATTTGTATTGTTATTCAACTTTTGCATATTGTCAATATGCTCCAAGCTAAGCAATTGATGATCATTATCTCCACTATCGACGGCATATTGCTTTAATCCTTCTGCCATTTGACTCACTTCTTTACCAGAGTGATTATTCTCCTGCAGATATTTATCATCAGTTTGATCGACGATCATTGTGTGATCATTTTCTTGATGGATTTCTATTTCATGATTATTATGTGCCTGAATCCATTCCTCCGCCCCACTGGGTGTGTTGAACAATAAGACCTCGCAGCCCGAATCAATATAGTTGGCTATCTTTTGATGTAAAAATATATAAACACTGTAATATCGGGTGTCGCTGTAAACAAACTGAGAGGGAGGGCCATTCGCCACAAGTAGTTGTACATAAAGAGGCATAGTAACAGGAGGTAAATATTCATCGAGATCAAAGTCCTTTACCTCGACCTCCAATTGTGAGAGTGTATCAATATCCACATGCATCAGCAAAAGAAGGGTTTGCTCCAGACGGATAAGCATTGCATCTGGATGCAGGAAATCCGCCTGGAGCATCCTGTCCGCCCAGCGCACCCTCAGAGGGCCCCAGCAGAATGGTTGCATCCTAGTCCGTTGGGTGCAATACAACCCGCATCCTGTCCCCCAGTACACCAGGATGGTCCATTTCACACCCTAATCACCCGAAGAACACAAAGGTAAGCGACCAGTGGGGGTTTGCATTGGGGAACTCTCCCTGCCCCTGATGGCCTCTACTTACAACAAACTACTTCATCACATGGTAAAGGCTGTTCAGACAAAAAAGGATCTTAATATAGGATGACTAACTATCTATTGTCCCGGTAACAACCCAAAACATCCCCCTTATTTCATCACTACTAACAACACTCGCAAAAGGCTTGTAAGTTCTTTCATACCCCGCATCAGGCTTCATGATTGAATCAGTGGAACTATTGAGTATTATCAACCTTGGGAGAGGGGCATGCTCTTCCATCCAGGTTGACACTATTCATTACCCCTAAGCGAGCGGATTCCACTGAGGCCCTTCCTGACTCTGGCAGACATCTGTCAGTGCCCAGTGAGGTATCTGCCTTTGTCTGCCCGCTGACCTCTATAGCCATGCAGACGCTTCGTGACCTATACCATTCGATTCCCCTTGACCGGCGGATTCCAACGCACCCTGTCCCGATACTTTCTGACCACTGGCTGAATGGGTATTCATACTTTTGTACTTTACTCCTCTGGGTAAGTACCTTCAAATTGTTAGCTACTGAGTGCTACGAGCATGCAGAAACTTCGAGGCCTATACCATTCAATTCCCCTCGCCGAGCAGCTCCCAATGGGACCCTTCCTGACCCCGGCGGACATCAGCCCACTGAGGTATCCCCCCTTTTCTCCCTGCTGACCTGTATAGCTATGCGGACTATTCAGAACCTATACCATTTGATTCCTCTCGGCGAGCAGACTCCAATGAGACCCTTCCCGACTCTGGCACACATCTGCCTGCTGAGATATCTGCCTTTTCCTTCCTGCTGACCTTAATAGCCATGTGGACGATTCGAGACCTATGCCATTCGATTCCCCTCGAAGGGGGGATTCCAACGCACCCTGTCCCGACTCTGTCCGACCGCTGGGTGAAGGGTTATCCATACTTTTGTACATGAGTTCCCCGGGCATGGACTTTCGAGTTGTTGGCTACTGACTGCTGCGGGCGTGCGGAGACTTCAGGACCTATACCATGCAATTCCCCTTACCGGGCGGAATCCAACGCACTCTGTTGCAACGCTGTCTGACCACTGGTTTAAGAGTTATCCATACCTTTGTACTTTAGTTCTCCTAGCAAGTACTTTCAAATTGTTAGCTACCGAGTGCTACGGTTTTCTAGACTAGCTTTAATAAATATATTCCTATTTTACTATCTAAATGACTCAAATACTTAAACATGAGTAATACTTGGTGTACCTTTCTGGACAACTCTCTCAGTATTTGGATATTCTCCACAGTTTTCACTAACTCATTCAAAGTCCTCGAAGGTAGAGTTCTTCACTTAGGAGGTATCCCATGATACCCAGTTATACCTGAGTAATTCCACTATTCTACTATAGCATTGGGTTGCTTCCGGAGAACCTTTCTAGATCCGGTACCTTCTGAGTCCTTGGTTGCCTCTGGTGCGTCCGGGCGGCATGGACCCCTGTCCACCAGCACCCGGTACAAGACCACATACCCAGTACGTAAGTTTATGTTTTATGTGCCTGGAGAGCCAACATACAGGGAGTACGGGGTGCGTCCAGGTGTAACCTTTGTTTTTTGCTGATGTGCTCCTTATAGTCCATTACACAATCTGGATAATGATATAAGAGAAAAGGCTGACCAGTCGGAAGATAGTGTTCTCTTAGACTGTAACAACCCTATAGATAGGTAGCTACAGTGGACTAGGCTCAAGCCCATATGGTATACCAAGAGGTAACCAGATTGAGGATAGACCAGTATACTTAGTATACTAGTAGTAGAAATGAGTTGTAAAAGGGGCTACAAAGTGACTTGGTGATATCGGGTTAGACAGGGTAACCTTTGGGGAGCATGTTAACGTAAAGTTAAGGAAACATGGTAAACGTTGTACGGGTCTCCGGGTCAACATTATATGTGGTTGCGCGGACTCCAGAAGGGAATAAAGGTATAACAGGATGAAGTTACCATATCTTGAAAACATGATTACCCTACCTTGGGGACTCAGTTACCCTACTGAGAAACCCCAGTTACCCTACCTTCACCGACAAAGTCGTCTGCGGACTTGAGGGAAAGTTATCCCACTATAGTGGGGTTTTTAGATGTTTATAAGGCGGCTTCGTATAGTACGAAACAGGCTACTGACCGAGCAGGAGTGGTCCGAACCTTCTGTAACTTTCAGGGGATATTCCTAACACCCTCCTGCGGCCCAGCGTTTGTAAGGCGCGACAGCACTGTACAGCTGTGTAGTTGTGTGGTTCCTAGTAAAGTGAGATCTATGGGAACGCTCCCACAACACCATATAAGTTGTGGCGGTCCAACCGACCAGAAGCTGCAAGCTCCCTTCCCTCAATTCTCCTACCCCACTTTTCACCTTCCTTTTTGGAAAGGTGTAGGCGAGGTAAAACACCACACAACACATACATCAACTTCACGATCCTCACCTGCTGTAACAATCCTATTGTTAGGTCGTTAGGCAACAGGCAACGATAGTCGTTTCCTAAGGTGAGCACGTCTGCTCGTCTTCAATAGGGTATAGGGAAATACTATCTCTTCAGATAGTACAGAACTGGCTTGCTTGTCTGAGCGATCCGTTGAAGGATACTATCTCGTCAGATAGTAAGATGGGTGGATTAACGTGCTTGATAGGACTATCACAATAGTCCTATGTTTGAGCAGCCCGTCGAGACTATCACAATAGTCTCCGGGTGCTTAGAGCGTAGGATCTCGTATAGGAGAAGTGTATGTAAAGAGAGTAAAGTGTAATCGTATTGCAATATCTTAAGTATAGAAAAGTACTTAGATGGTTGCGTGAAGATCCTATCTCGTAGTCGGTTTTTTTTTTTTTTTTTTTTTTAATAATTCGTTAATTTTTTTTAATGTAAAAAAATCCTCATGCAGCGCTAGCTATGGAGAGAACAAAACCCATAAATCAAAAACATAAACATAAGAAAGTCACGGCACCAATAAGTATCCACTATCGCGCAGGTTCTCCTCCGCCAGGCCATCGGCCACATGTAACAAGGAAAGCACAAACTAACAGCTTAGTCGTCTAGAAAGGAAAGCCAACATAAGCCAAAGGAAAGAAACCCAACGACCCTATACCTCAGCTAACGAAAAAACACGAAAAAAACCGGGGGGGGGCACCCTGGGGGGTGGGAGAGAGAACGGGGGTGAAGAGGGGGGAGTGGTGGGTGGGAACATCGTGGGGGGAAATCTCGTGGAGGTGACGCCTATGAAGGTGGCGAGTCTTTTTAGCAGCGGGAGGGACGACCAGAGTGGGGCTTGGGGACTGACATCAGTAACGCCGTGGAGGAGGCGCGACCTGCTGTGCTGTCTCGAGGGGCAGGATAGGATGGCGTGCTCGAAGGTTTCAGGTTCCAAGCCGCAGCGGGGGCAGGAGGTATCGGCATCAGGGGACCTCCATGTTGGGTGGGCGGCCAGGTAACTCTTTCCGGCTCTCAACTGGTGGATTCTCCCGGCCACGAACTTGCCCAAGCCCATGAAAGGCCTCGGGTGCAGTGCGGGAGGGTGCTGGTAGTACCCCGGGGTCGGGAAAAGGGAGGCCCACTCCGTGAGGAGTGTCTCTCTTACCCTCTTCTTCTGGGTGGAGTAAGTGATATCCATCAGGGACTGGGGCGGGAGGAGGAGGGTAGGGCACACCAGGTGTGAGTTGATCATGGGCATCCTAGACAGCCCGAAGGTGAAGGGTATAGTTCGGTGAGCCACCGCGTCCACCAGTAGGTGGTTCCTTATCGGTGGGACAGGACGGGGCGTCTTCCAGTGTAGGGGGAGGTATACGGACGATAGGCCTCTGGTTATGGCCCGCGAGGAGTCAGGTGCCCGATGGACCGAGAGCGAAGGGAACGAGGGGTGAAGGCGGGCTGTTGCTGGGTTCAGGCTAGGGGGGGAGCAGACAACCCTGAGCGCCGCCAGCCTTTGCCGGTGGGCGATCAGGAGGGAGACGGGTGGGAGGCAGGATTCCACTGAGAGTATCCCGGTGGGCGTAGCCGAGAAGCAGTTTGTGGTCCACCTTTGGACCTTGCGTCAGAATGTATCTAGGCGGGTCGTTGTTCCCACGCTGGGTGTGAACAGATCCGCGCCATAGAGTAGGATGGGGGCAATCAACGATGTTGCCAATCTGTGGCATAGGTAGGGGGGGAGGCCCGCACCGGGCGGACTGAGGCGACGAATTAAGGCGAACGCACCTTGGGCAAGGGCCAGGCACCGCGAGAAATGTGCAGCGGGGTCAAGGGCCGGAGTGAACCAGTACCCGAGCCAGCGGACAGAGTTGCCGGAGTGAAACAGTTCCCCTTTGATTTGAATAGGTGAGACGCACTTCGGCGAGTTTCTCTGGCTGGGGGTCCTCCAATGTATCAATTCTGTTTTTGCGACCAAGAAGGAGACGCCTAGTCGCGATGCCAGTCTTTCAAGCCTGTCGAATAGATCCTGGAGCCGGCGGATGTTGCCACGGTAGGAAAGGGAGGCCACTGTGAGGGCGAAGTCGTCCACATACGAGATCATCAGACCCCGAGGGATCCCGAAATGTAGTGGCGCAATGTAGAGAAGCAAGAGGAGTGGGGAGATCGGTGAGCCCTGGGGGGCACCGACGTTGACGGGGGCTGGGGTCCCGGGGGCCCCTTGGAAGACGAGGGTGCAGCTTGGTTCACCCAGGAAAGACGAAAGCCAGGAAACCAGGTAGGGGGGTATCCCGCCTTCCCTAAGAATCCGGGCCAATGTTGTGTTGTCGACGTTGTCGAATCCTGCTTCAATGTCCAGAAACAGGAAGGAAACCTTGAGACGGGGCTTCTGCAGGGTTCTGACGTCGTTGGTGAGGGTGAGGCACGCGTCCTAGGTGCTGAGCCCAGGGAGCGAACCGCATTGGTTGGGGTGCAACAGCCCTCTGAGTCGGGCTGCCGCAAGTAGGCGGGCTGCTATGATCCTCTCGAAGACCTGCGAGATTGTGCGTATCAGGACGATTATCCTGAAGGAGGAGGGCGACTCGTAGGAGGGCTTCCCTGGCTTGTCAAGAACCACCCCGTTCGAGCCTTTCAGCGATGCGGGGTGGTACCCCAGGAGGACCAGCGGGGCAAGTATATTGAGGAGGATTGAGGGGTTGATCTTGTTGACCTGTTTCCAGGTGGAGTAGGGTATCCCGTCCGGGCCCGGGGCCGAGGTCGGGGAGCACTTGGAGAGAGCCGCAGCTATCTCGTCTGGAGTTAGGGGGGGTGCCGACTTGTTTGGCCTGAGCCTAGGTGGCGGGGAGAAGGGTTCCTTAGGGGAGAAGAAGTGGTCCAGAAGGACATTGTTCATTTGTATTGGGGTCTCTGCCCCTGGGAGGGAGGGGAAGCGCGGCTGGGCACGTCCGTAGGCGAACCTCTTAGCCGTCCAAAGGCTCTGGGGGGTGGCGGCCAGCAGAACGGAGGACCAGTGTTTGTTCTTAGTGGCCTTGATTGCCTTGAAATACTCCGCCTTGGAGGTGCCGGCAACTTCTCGCATGTGTGGGGTGTCGTGCTTTCTGGCCGCTCTAGCGGCCTTGTGATACTCACGGCGGAGGACAGACAGGTGGGGGGTCCACCAACGTTTGGAGTGATGGGTAGGCCTGGATACTGGTGTGTGCTCCTTGAGGAGAGCTACCAGACGGTTGAGCGATTCTGACATCCCTTTGTCCAGTTGCGGGGGAGTGGGACACGACGGTGCGGCCGGGACCTTGAAACCCTTAATAATTGGGTCCAGGGTTACCCAGTCGGTGTCTGCCCAACGCTGGCGCGGGGGTTTCTGGTTCAGAGAGGGCGAGGCGAGGGTAATCGTTATGGGTACGTGGTCGGAACCTGTCGAGGGGAGGGATGCTTCCCAACTCTTAACCAAGGGAAGGAGGGGGGGGTTTGCAAAGGCTCGATCTATGACCGAAGGGCGAGCTTTTCCTACTAAGGGAAACCTTGTGTACTCGCCTGGGGGGTTAAGGAGGGCGAAGCCGGACTCTGCCGCTTTCTCGAAATACGGAGTTGAGGACGAAATCTCCCGATGTGAGAAGTGCCGGAAAGGGTCCGAGAGGGGGTTGTGGATGTTGAGGTCTCCCAAGACTAGGAGGGGAAACCCAAGATTGGGGAAAAGAACTTCTGGTGAAACGGAGTGAACTCTGTGGTCGGCAGTGTTGGTGGAGTAAGCGTTAATGATTCTGAATGAGTGAAAGGCGGTGCCGAAAAGAGGCTCATTGGAGGAGATGTCAAGGGCGATCACATCGTCCACCTCCCTAAACCTGGGGAGCACCGTGTAATTGGAAAGAAAAGACATATGAGCGTAGGCAGCTACTGGCGGCTTCCTAACCGGGGGGAAGAAGGACTTAAAACCATTGAAGGAAGGAAGGTAAGCCTTCGTCAGCAAAAAAAACGTTTACTCCAGACGGATAGGGCCCGCGTCCGGACGGCGTGCCTCCGCCCCATTCGTTCCGTACGTCCTAAACGTCCGCCTTTGCGTCCTGTGCGTCCTGAACGTCTTGAACGTCCGGGCGTCCTAGGATTGCACCTCCTGCGCCTGGTGCCTCCCAACACCCTTGTTCCCGTCCTCACCACCCGGCGCACTTGTCATGGCCTGATTCCGTCCGAACACCCACCTTCAGTCTCTTCTCGCCCGGGGGTCTCTCGAGTAGACCTGCCAGATTCTGGGAGCCCGATGGCCTGAATTTGTCCGGGGACGCCCCATAATGCGCGCAACACCCTACCGACACTCTACGCGGACTCCTCCCCTCGTCCGCACCCTGCCAGCTCCCTTCGCGGACTCTTACCGTCGTCCGCACCCTGCCGGTCCCACTACCCAGACGCCTACCTTCGTCCGCTTTCACCCTCTCGATTTCTCGCATAGCCTGTATATAATTTTATATATTTCATTAATGGTAGTCTGCTACACCCTTGTGGCCGAGTTGAATCCGGGTACCTGGATGGGAATTGCCATCTCACGCGTCCGGCTGCAACTAGGCCGTGCGCGTATAATACACAATTCTGTAGTCTAATCCACAACATATTTCACAAATCCGCCCTACTCTCACGGCCGAGTTGAATCCGGGCACCCGGGTGGCAATTGCCTTCTTAAGCGTCCGGCTTCAACTCGGCCACGTGCGCATTATACACAATTCTGTAGGCTAATGCACAACTGTTACGGGGTAGCTAACACGGTAGGATTCCGAGCTAACTAGGCCGAGGATATTCGAGACAACGGATTATGGGTCAGGAAGGCTCAAGAAGAATTTGTTCGGTAAAGTAAATAAAAGAATATCGTAATAACTTATAATATTGTTAAGGTCTCTTCTCCGTTGCTTGATGATGATCTCAACCATCGGGGAGAGCCCTACTATTTATACTAATGTTCACGCTACTTTGACTTCTCTAGTAAAGAAGTATCTTTCTAAGAATTCAGTTCGTCAGAACAAAGTGCGAACACTGTTTGA
>Ga0307513_10003418_pt1 | contig 21570 bp, 14 predicted proteins | sample 15_EM_MG_FD_202174 | JGI IMG/M metagenome (GOLD analysis project Ga0307513, IMG submission 202174) | Populus trichocarpa ectomycorrhiza microbial communities from riparian zone in the Pacific Northwest, United States - 15_EM | ecosystem: Host-associated > Plants > Roots > Unclassified | place... | reverse complement strand
AGACCCATCCGACGCTGATCGGTAACCGCTTGAGCCGCAATGGTGACGCGATCAATCTGACGATCCACGTCGACCTTCGGGACAACTCCGCAACCCGGAACACCGGCTGGGGAATCCATGCCCCGGCCGCCACTGATCTGGGCGGCAACACCGCGAGGGGCAACGGAAACTCACCACAGTGCACCGGGGTCAGCTGCTGAGTCCCAGCGCCAGCGTCGACCGTGAGCGGGGAAGGCCCGGTCCATATGGTGGATCGGATCCTCCCCACTCCTGGGGCAACCCGTGCCGTTCAGCGCACAGAGTCAGTGTCGGCCAAGCCTTTAGTGATCAGCTCTTGACGACCTCGAATGTTAACGTTAACACTGGGCAAATCCGGTAGAAACCGGGTCGTAGCGCGCCGCGGTCAACGCTGCGACCGGCTCCCACTTTTGCCATCACAACTGTGAGGCGCGGGTGGAAGTGGGCGCACCAGCCATCGGAGATCAATGATGATTGTCCAAACGCCTCGACCCGGCCGGATTTTGAATCGCCGGCCACGACTGCGACGGACCCTGGCTCGTCTGGTCGTGGGCTCGCTCGTGGCCGGCGGCCTGCTCGCCGGCGTGGCAACCCAGGCCGAGGCCGCCGGACCGGCCCCGCACTACTTGATGACGGCGTTCACAAACTCCAGCGAGTCGAACATGTACGTGTACGACTCGTCCAACGCGACCAACTACAACCTGATCAAGGCCAATGCCTACACTCCGCCGTCCGGTCTGGTCCGCGACCCGAGCGTGATGCGGCACACCGACGGGTACTACTACCTCGTCTACACAACCAACTGGACGGGCGACACGATCGGCTTCGCGCGCAGCACTGACCACGTCACCTGGACGTTCCTGCGCAATGTGGTCGTCGGGCTGAACGGCGCGACCGGCAGCACCTGGGCACCGGAGTGGTTCAAGGACTCCGACGGCAGTGTGAACGTCATCTTCTCGGCCTCCACCGCCGGTACGGCTGGACAGTTCCAGCCCTACAAGATCACGGCCACCAACACCGCGCTCTCGACCTGGAGTTCTCGCCTCGCCATCGGGATTCCGGCCAACCACATCGACACCTTCGTGGTGAAGTCGGGCAGCACGTACCACGCGTTCCTGAAGAACGAGAGCACCAAGTACATCGAACACGCCACTGCGGCCGCTCTTACCGGCCCGTGGACCTTCACCGGCACCGGCAACTGGTCCGGCTGGGGCTCGGGCAACGAAGGCCCTGCCTTGACGCAGCTGCCGAACGGCCAATGGCGGATCTACTTCGACAACTACGCCGCCGGTCACTATTACTACTCGGACAGTTCCAACCTCAACAGCTGGGGCACGAAGCTGGAAATGTCCGGACTATCGGGCTTCGCCAGGCATTTCACCGTACTCCGGGAAGATGTCGGTGACACGACCGTTGTCGCCACCGGCAACCGGTCGCTGCGCTCGCTCAACTTTCCCGGCTACTACGTTCGTCATCGCAACTTCGCCGGCTACATCGACCCGCTGTCGGCGTCCAGCCCCGCGGCGGACCGAGCGGCCGCCACCTTCACGGTGGGCTCGGGATTGGCCAACTCCAACTGCTACTCCTTGCAGGCCAGCACGATGGCCGGCTACTACCTGCGGCACTCCAACTATCAGCTGATCCTGGCTCAGAACAACGGGTCGGCCTCATTTGCCAGTGATGCGACGTTCTGCGGCCGTTCGGGTCTCGGTGGCAGCGGTAGTGTCTCGTTCGAGTCCTACAACTATCCCGGCTTCTACATTCGGCACAGCAACTATGCCCTTCGCATCGATCGAAGCGATGGCAGCGCCACGTTCAACAGCGATGCCTCATTCACGGTGACGTCGCCACTCGGCTGACCGGGGCAGCAATTCCGCGGCCTGAGCCAGGCCAACTTGTCCAGAACATCCACTCTGTGGTTGAGCAGCCCGAAGCAGCCCGACCCGGCAGGCAATTGCTGACCGCAGACGCTTGATCAGCATGGTCCAGCGACCGAATACAAGATATGCCCTCTTCGCCACGGACCGGCCGTGCGCTCGCGCGGCCGGCCCGCGCGGTCATCGGCCAGGCGGCGATGGTGCTGGCAGTGGTGCTTCTTTTCACCCTGTCCGCCCTATGGACCTTGCATTTCAAGCACGTCTTTGAGCGTTGCGCGCGGGCAGAGCGACACCTGCAGAGTCTTTCGACCGAATTTCAGGCCCAGGATGCGCTGGAATGGCGGGCGATCAGCGGCCGGATGTCACTGGTGCAGATCGGCAGTGGTCTTGCCCAGTCTCGGACCCGGGGAGCGACCCTGGTCGCTCAGGCGGTTCGGGAAGGCCTGCAGCCTTCGGCCGAGCAGCAGATCGTCCTCCTGCACCGGCAGTACAGCGCGGCCGTCGACGAAGAACTGAGGCTGCTCGGCGAGAATCGCCTGCAGGAGGCAGAGGCCTTCGACGAGACCCATGTTGACCCGGCGTTCACCGACGCCAAGTCGGCCTTGTCCGAGTATGCCGACCAAATGGCGGCCACTGCGACTCGTGCCGAGGCGATCAAGGACATCGGTGTTCTGGTCAGCTTCGCCCTGCTGATGCTGCTGGCCGGCGCGACGTACAGCCGTCGCCGCCTGGCCGAGGCCCGTGAGGAGCAGGTGCGACACAGCGAGGCGCGATACCGGGCACTTGTTGATCAATCTGCCGACATCGTTGTGGTCACTGACCGGCAAGGATCGCCCGAATACCTCAGCCCGGCGGCCGAGCGCCTCTTCCGTCGAACTCCCAACGGGGACCTGACGATCAAGGACATCGGCCGGGCAGTACACCCCGACGACCGCGAGTTGCTCGCCGCGACCCTGGCCTCCATCAGTCCCGGGCGCGGCACCACGCTGGTCGAGGTCCGGGTCGCGACCGGCGTGCGAAGCCCCGGCTGGCGCTACTTCGAGGTCTCGCTGCAGGACCTTTGCGCCGACCCCGCAGTCGGGGGCATCGTGCTCACCGGTCACGATGTCACGGACCGACGAGCCCTTCAGCGAGAGGTGCAGCACCGGGCCCTGCACGACAACCTGACCGGCCTGCCGAACCGTGCCCTGCTCCAGGACCGGCTGTCCCAGTCGCTGCGGATCGCGCACCGCCAAGGCACGGTCGCCGGTCTGCTGCTGATCGACCTGGACCGATTCAAGGAGATTAACGACACTCTCGGCCACCATTACGGCGATCAGTTGCTGGCCCAGGTCGGACCGCGGCTGGCCGAGGGCCTGCGCAAGATGGACACCGTCGCCCGGCTCGGCGGTGACGAGTTCGCCGTCCTCCTGCCGTCCGTGCGGGACATCCAGGGTGCGACCGAGGTCGCGCACAAGCTGCAGGTCGCGCTGAGCCGGCCGTTCCAGGTCGAAGGCATTCAGCTGGACGTCGAGGCGAGCATCGGAGTGGTGATCTCCGGTGCGCACGGTGACGATGCCAGCACGTTGATCCAGCGGGCGGACATCGCCATGTACGTCGCCAAGCAACGCAATCTCGGCGTCTCCACCTACGACCGCGAGGTCGATTCGAACACCCCCGAGCGACTCGCCCTGCTCGGTGACCTGCGCCGAGCCCTGCACGACGACGAACTCTTCATGCACTACCAGCCGAAGGTCGACCTCCGCACCGGGAAGCTGTGCGGGGCCGAGGCGCTACTGCGCTGGCAGCACCCCGAGCGTGGGCTGATACCGCCCGACGACTTCATCCCGCTCGCCGAGAACACCGGGTTGATCGGCCCGTTGACCAACCACGTGCTGGACCTGTCGTTGGCTCAGATCCGGATCTGGGCCGATCAGGGGCATCCGCTACAGGTCGCGGTCAACCTCTCGGCCCGGAACCTGCTCGACGAAGGGCTCGACCAGGTCGTGCACAACCTGATGATCAAACATGGCGTCGGCGCGGAGCTGCTGAAGCTGGAGGTCACCGAGAGCGCAATCATGACCGATCCGGTCCGGGCCACAGAGGTGCTGGAGCGGCTCGCGGCCCTCGGGATCGCGATCTCGATCGACGACTTCGGCGCCGGCTACACCAGTATCCGCCAGCTGAAGGACCTTCCGATCAGCGAGCTCAAGGTCGATCGGTCGTTTGTCACCGACATGGAGACCGATCCGAGCAATGCGGTGATCGTCCGAAGTGTCATCGATCTGGGCCACAACCTGGGCCTGAGCATCGTCGCCGAAGGCGTCGAAACGCATCCGAGCCTGGACAGTCTCACCGCTTTCGGCTGTGACGTCGTCCAGGGGTACTTCGTTTCCCGGCCGATGTCCGCCGACGCCTTCGAGTACTGGCGGGATGCCTGGGACGGTCTGCCCGGCCCGATGACGACGGACTGTCAGCCCAGCTCGATAGCGGCGACCGGCACCTGGGCAGCGGTGCGGCCCGACGCCACGGTGGCCCCGCTGCCGGAGTTCCTGCCCGGGCCGCGGGGCAGCGCCGGTCGAGTGCCGCGCCCGTAGCGCGTGTCCGCAGGAGGTCAGGGGGCTTGAGCCAGGGTCACGCCCGCTTCGGCGAGCACCTTCCGGGACGCGACCGCCGCGGTCCGGGCGGCGGCAAGCACCCCGGCGGCGACCAGTTCGTCGGAGATCACCTCCGCCGTGATCACTCGGGGCCGGACCTCCTTGTCCAGCAGGGCGCGGACCATGCCGACCGGATCGCCGTAGCCCTGTCCCGGCGGCAGCCGGTGGCCCAGCGATTCCGCTCGCAACTCCGGGAGCGGATGTTCCTGGACGTCGCACAGCTGGACGGCGACGATCCGGTCGGCCGGCACCGGCTCCAGGTCGGCGGGAGTCGTCCCGGCCCGGATCCAATGCCAGGCGTCCAGGAGCAGCGCACTGTTCCGCCGGTCCGCCTCGGTGAGCACTCGCCAGGCGGTATTCAGATCTGGAATCCCGCTGAAGGGAATGAATTCCAGCGCCACGGTGAGGTCCTGCCCGGCTCGGTCGCACAACCCGGCGAAGGCCTCGGTGACAACGTCGAGCGGCAGCTTCTCCATCAGGCCGGCGTTCAGGTGCCGGACGCCGAAGGTTCGGGCCATCGCGAAGACCGTCTGCTCCTTGCGCTGCTGCGCCTGGTCCCGGTCGGCGGCGGTGCCCCAGCCGGTGAGATATTCGACCTCAAGGACGTCGATCTCGTGCCCTTCGGCGATCTCCACAAGATCGTCATCGTCCAGGCCGGTCTGCTGCGCGTCCCAGTAGTTCTCGGCGCGCAGGCCGATCCCGTCGAAGCCGGCCTCGGCCGCGGCCCGCACCCGGTCCTCGAATCCGACCTCGGTGCCAAGCGTGTAAGAGCTCACGGCCAGCGGGGTTGCTCCGGCCGCCCGGCCGACGCAAAGGGGCTTTGTCATCAATTCAGTATCAGCGGACGTAGGCTGCCCCGAAAGCGGGTTGATCCGGTTTCCCGGCGAGCGGAACCGGCAGTTCCCAACTCGGGCTGGGAGTACGGACAATCACCGCTTCGGCCCGTGCACCGGAATACCGGGAGCGATGAGATGAGCACACGATGAGCAAGGTGCGGATCGCGGTCGCGGGCGCGGGAACGATCGGGAAGCGGCACAGCGAGGAGTTGCTGGCATCGCCGTCCGCAAATCTCGCCGCGGTCGTTGAGCCCTCCGCGACCGGCGCGGAAACGGCTCTGCAGTACCGGGTTCAGCACTATCCGACGCTCGAGCAGTTGTTCCGCCTGGATCCGCCGGACGGCGTCATCCTGGCTACCCCGATCTGGTCGCACGCCGAGGGCGTCCTCAGTTGCGTGGCGGCCGGCATCCCGGTTCTGGTGGAGAAACCGATCGCGGACAGCATCGAGGCGGCGACGATCCTGGTCGAGGCGGGGGAGATGGCCGGCGTCCCGGTGCTGACCGGTCACCACCGGCAGCACAGCCCGATCATGGCCAACGCCAGGGCGATCATTCGCAGCGGTCGGCTCGGTCGGCTCGTCGCCGTCGTCGGGACCACGCTGTTCCGCAAGCCGGACGAGTACTTCGAGGTCGGTGACGGTTGGCGGCGCGAGCCCGGTGGTGGACCGGTGCTGCTCAACCTGACTCACGACGTCAATACTCTGCTGTCCCTGGTCGGAGACATCGTCGGTGTGCAGGCGGTGACCTCGAACGCGACCCGCCGGTTCCCGGTGGAGGACACTGCCGCGATGATCTTCCGGTTCGCCAACGGGGCGTTGGGCACGTTTGTGCTCTCCGATGCCGCGGCCTCACCGCGATCCTGGGAACAGACCTCGCAGGAGGACAAGAGTTACGCCATGTACCCCGACGAGGACTGCTATCACATCGCCGGGACCCGAGGTTCGTTGTCCGTCCCGACCATGCGGCTCAAGCTGTTCCCCGGAGAGCCCTCCTGGAGTCAGCCGTTCGAGGAGTCGATCGAGAACGTCGAGCGCAGCGACCCGTTGGCGAACCAGATCGAACACTTCGCGGCGGTGATCCGGGGCCGGGCCGAGCCGATCGTCAGCGGTCGTGACGGACTGAACACGCTGCGCGTGGTGGACGCGGTCCGGCAGGCCGCCCGCACCGGCGGCAGCGTCTCGCTCTGAGCCGCAGAGTATGCAGCCTCCAGGATGAGCTGCCTCAGGGGTGAGCTGCCTCCAGGGTGAGGCTGCCTCAGGGGTGAGCCGGCGCCGCGTCCTTGGGAGACGTCTCGGCGGCCAGCGCGGGCGGCGTCGCGTCGCGCTGGGCCGGCAATGCGGCGCCCAATCCCCCCGCGGCATCGACGTCAGCGTCGATCAGCAATTGACCCACGATGTCCGGCGGCCCGGGCCGGCCGAAGTGGTAACCCTGAGCCACCTGGCAGCCCAGTCGACGCAGGGCCAGCAACTGCCCGTGATCCTCGATCCCCTCGGCGATCGTCTCCAGGTTCAGCGTCTGCGCGAGCTGGACGATGCTCTGCACCAGACTCTCTTCGGCATTCACCCCGGACAGCCGTTCCACGAAGGACCGGTCGATCTTGAGGATGTCGACCGGGAAGCGGTGCAGGTAGCTCAGCGAGGAGTAACCGGTGCCGAAATCGTCGATGGCGATCCGGATTCCCATCGCCTTCAGCTCGGCCAGGGCCAGCGCGCTGCCGTCGGTGTCGTCCATCAGCACGCTCTCGGTCATCTCCAGAACCAAGGATTTCGGCGGTAGCCCGCTCTCCTCCAGCACCTGGCGTACCTCGGTCGGGAACCCGGCCCGCTGCAACTGCTTGCCGGAAATGTTCACCCCGATCGAGAGCGGAGTGCCCGGTGACGAGTCCAACCAGCGCCGGCCCTGGTGGCAGGCCTCTCGCAGGACGAACAGCCCGAGCTGGTGGATCAGGCCGGTCTGCTCGGCCAGCGGGATGAACGTGTCCGGCGGGATCTGTCCGCGCTCGGGGTGGTTCCAGCGGACCAGCGCTTCCACGCCGACGAGCTTCCCGGTGTCCAGCGTGTATGTCGGCTGGTAGTGCACGTGCAGCAGTTCCTGGGTCACCGCCAGCCGCAGTTCGGCCTCCAGCGCCAACCGCTCGACCAGAGTGCTGTGCATGCTCGGGTCGTAGAGCGCGAACTCGCCGTCCCGCAGCTCCTTGGCCCGGTACATCGCCAGGTCGGCGTTGCGGATCAACTGGTCCGCGTCGTTCGTCCCCGGGTCGGCGGTGGCGATACCGATGCTGGCCTGGATGAACAGCGAACTGCCGTTGACCACGATGGCGGCCTGCAGCGCGGTCCTGATTCGCTCGGCAACAGCAACGAACTCGATGGCCGCCTTGGCCCCCTCGACCAGGATGGCGAACTCGTCGCCGCCGAGCCGGGCAATCGTGTCGCCCGGGCGCACGCAGGTGTTCAGCCGGGCAGCCACCTCGATCAGCAGCGCGTCCCCGGAGGAGTGCCCGAGGCTGTCATTGACCTCTTTGAACCCGTCCAGGTCGAGGAAGAGCACCCCGACCGAGTCGTTCAACGTCCGCCGCTGCATCGCATGCCGTACCCGGTCGTGGAACAGCGCCCGGTTGGCCAGGCTGGTCAGTGAGTCATGGAAGGCCTGGTGGAGCAGTTGGTCCTCCAGCTCCCGGCGCTCGCTCACGTCCCGGGTGTTGAGAACCAGAGCCTGAACGGCGGGGTCCTCCAGCAGGTTCGTCACCGTCGTCTCGACCTGCCGCCACGCGCCGTCACCATGCATCAGCCGCAGTTCGAGAGCATCGTTGCGGGACGCGCTCTTCGCCGCCTCGGTCACCGCCGCGTTGAACTTGATCCGCGACGGCTGGTCCAGCAGCTCGGCGAACCGTCGGCCCAGGAGCTCGGCGCTGGTGTGCCCGAAGACCCGCAGACTCGATTCGCTTTGATAGGTCACTTCACCGCTCGGCTGGATCATGCTGACCACGTCCGAACTGTGCTCCACCAACGCCCGGAACCGGTCCTTACTCAGTTCCAGTTCGGCCGTGCGGTCGTCGACCCGGCGCTCCAGGGTGCGGGTCAGCCGGGAGTTCTCCAACAGGGTGAGCACCTGGCGAATCACCATCAGCAGGATCATCGTGGTCCGGATCCAGCGGGTGAGGACGTCCGAACGGTCCACGGTCACCACCGACGAGACGATCGATGCGACCACGACGAAGAAGTAGGGCAGCAGGATGCCCAGCGGACGGGTCTCGGCCGCAGCCGCGTCTTCCTCGCCGGCCGGTCGGGCCGGGAGCGCCGCGGCGATGATAAGCATGGTGAAACCGCCGAGCCAGCCGGCGTCGATCGCGCTCCCGGACGAGTACCCGTCGACCAGGGACAGGTAGGCGTAGCCGCTGTCCGCGATCGCGAAGCCGCCGAGCGCGATCGCGATCAAGCCGAGCGGGACCGGCGGGCGCAGGCCGGTGGCCCGGAACCGGAGGACGACGTAGGCCACCAGGGTGACCAGGGCGACGTCACCGACCGGGTAGGCCAGCAGGATCATCTTGTTGATCAGGCTGTCGGTGCTGGAGTGCGCCACCGGTCCGAGCACGGTGACCCAGCTGACCAGGAGCAGCGCGATGGCGATCAGCAGCCCGTCGAGCACCGCCCGGATCCGGGTGGCGATCTGGTTGGCCGGGACCGCAAGATACAGCAGGCCTGCCGCCCAGAGCGGGACGGCGAGCAGGTAGCCGATGTCTGCCCCGGACGGAAAGGGCACGTCCTGGTCGAGCACCAGCTCGTAGAGACTGGTGACGATCTGCCCGCCGCCCCAGGAGATCGCGGCGGCGCCGAGGAGTTGCCATGCGGTCTTCGTCCGCGGGTCGGGCAATGAGCGGGCACGGATCAGGCAGGCCGCTCCGGCGGCGATCGCCGATACCATCAGGGACAGTCCGGATATCACGGAAAGCGCGTGCGAATCCACCAGTTTCAGCGCAAAAACGGTGCCGATGACCAAATAGCCGGCTACGGGCACGGCCACCAGTAGGTGGCGTGGCGTCATCCAGCTAGAGGTCATACCAGTGACTCGGAACACCGGACATGCCCCTTGATCAGCCGTTGGAGTCTGGCTCGGTACTCCTGCCGGGTGATCACCCAGGTGGCTGCTCATGAGCGGTGCCGGACGTGACGACGACTACCGAATGAGATCGCCGTCGGCTGTTCGTGGAGGAATCACGTGACTTCAGCTCTACAGTCGGTGAAGGCGTCTCAACAGGACCTCCCCGCTCACTGGCCCGCGCCGCTGGCGCCCGAGCGACTCATAGCGATGGCGGCGTCGCAGGAGACCCCTTTTCTCGCCTGTCATCTCGGTACCGTGATGGATCGGCTGGATCGGCTGCGCGCCTCCCTGCCTGGGGTGCAGGCGCACTACGCGCTGAAGTGCAATCCCTCACCAGAGATCGTCACGGCTCTGATGGGGGCCGGGACGAAGTTCGAGGTCGCCTCCTTCGGTGAGCTCGATCTGCTGCTCAGGTGCGGTGTGCAGGGCGAAGATGTGCTGTACAGCAACACGATCAAACCGGCCCGGCACATTGACCAGGCCGTGAAGGCGGGCGTCTGGCGGTTCGCCTTCGACTCCGAGAATGAGCTGCACAAGATCGCCACCCATGCGCCGGGTTCCTCGGTGTACGTCCGACTGCGCGTGGACGACAGCACCTCCCGGTTCCCGCTCGGGCGCAAGTTCGGTGCCGAGGCGCACACCGCCCGAGCCCTGATGCTGCTGGCCCGCGAGCTCGGGCTGGTTCCGTACGGACTGACCTTCCACGTCGGCTCACAGTGCACCACGCCGTCCGCGTGGCGGTCCGCGCTGGCCGGTGCCAGCCGACTGATGCACCGGCTCGCCGAGGACGGGATCGTGCTGCAGATGGTCGATCTCGGCGGTGGGTTCCCGGCCAGATATGTCGATCCGCTGGTGCCGATCGAGCAATACGGTCTGGTGATCACCTCCGCTCTGGACGAGGTGCTGCCCTACCGGCCCGAGACGATCATCATCGAGCCGGGGCGCTACCTGGTCGCGGAGAGCGCGGTGCTGGTGAGCACCGTTCTCGGCCGGGAGGAACGAGCCGGTGAGGAATGGCTCTACCTGGACGTCGGCGTCTACAACGGGCTGATGGAGACGCAGCAGACGCTCAACCAGTGGGAGTACCCGCTGTGGACCTCCCGGCCGGATCACGCCAACGGGCAACGCATTCCGTTCACCGTCGCCGGCCCCTCCTGTGACAGCGCGGACACCATGTTCCTGGCGACCCCGATGCCGGCCTCGCTCGGCGTCGGTGACCTGGTGATGATCGGCAGCGCCGGAGCGTACACCCTCAGCTACGCCTCCAACTTCAACGGATTTCCGCCGCCGACACCCATTTTCGTATGACCCAGGAGGTCGAGCGACCGCTGCGACTCGGGCAGTTGCTCGCCTCCGGGGTAATCGACTCCACGGGGTTGGCCTTCGGTTGGACGATCGTCCTCCTGGTGGTCACCGACCGCGGCGGGCTCGGCGCGGGCGCGCTGATGTCCGCGGCAATGCTGGTCGGGATTGCCTTGTCCGCGCCCTGCAGTGCCTGGCTGTCCGCCCGGCTCTCCCCCCGGGATCTGCTGAGGATTCTTGCTGTCGCCGAAGGCGCCTGCCGGTTGGGCGTTTTCGGGATGCTTTGGCTTCGTGCCGACACCAGACTGATGGCGCTCGTGGTGGTCGCGATGAACGCGCTGGCCTGGAGTGCGTTTGCGGCGATGCGGGCCGAGGTGGCCCGGGCCGAGGAAGAGGCGGACAGCGGGCGCTCGCTCACCTGGTACGCCGTCGCGATCGCGTCCAGCGAGGCGCTGGCCGCCGGAGCCGCGGCGCTACTGCTGGACCGCACCCCGCCGACCGCGGTGCTGGCCGTGGTCACCGCCGGCTATGTGCTGTCGTTGGCCCCGCAGTGGTGGGTCGGCTCGCACGCCGATCCCGGTCGGCATCCCCGCTCGGCGCGATTGACCCAGGTACGGATGGTGATCGCACCGGCCGGGCTCGGGGCGCTGGTGTTCCTGCTCGCCGGAGCTCCGGCCCTGCTGGCCACCGTGCTGGCCTACGAGCTCTACGGTTCGACCGGCGTGGTGGTCTCGGCGGTGGCCTTCACCGTGTGTTCGCTTGCCGCCGCCCGACTGCAGGCGAGTCTCGGTGGCTGGCGCCCGCCCGCGTTGCCGCTGCTGGTTCTCGGCGCGCTGATGGTCGGTGGCTGGTCGATGTCTGGGCACAGCCTGATCGGCCTGGCCATCGCTCAGGGCTGCGCCGGGCTCGGCCAGTGCACCCTCGAGGGTGAGCTGGACAGCAGGATCGTCTCCCGGTTGCCGGTCGGCGCGGCGACCGCCGGCCTGGCCTTCGCCTCGTCCTCACGAGCACTCGGCGGTGCGGTGTCAGTGGCGCTCCTGCCGAGCCTCGTGCTGCACACCTCCTTGCCGGTCCTGACCGGCGCCCTCGCCGGGGCCCTGCTGCTGGCCGCCGCCGCGCTCGCGATGGGTCATGTGCTGCACCCGGTGCGCCACCTCCCGCCGTCGTTCGCGGTCGGGTTCGCGGCCGGGGTGGTCACGGGGGTGGTCAGCGATGCCGCCGTCCGGGTCCGAGAGACGGCCGGGGTCAGCCGCCCGTCAATGCCTGCCTGGGATGCCGATCTGGCCAGCACACAATCCCGTCGGCCCGGATAACCCCCGTCGGGCCGCGCCGCCGATGCGGCTTCTGCCCGCCAGCACTCACGCGGGCGGGGTGATCAACCTGAACCCGGCGCCGGTGGGGTCGGCGACCCCAGCGAGTCGGCCGAACGGTGAGTCCTCGGCCGGCTGCAGCACCGAGCCACCGAGCTCCTGGATCTTGGCCAGGGTGGCATCGACATCCGCCACCTGGAAGTAGATCTGCCAGTTGGACGGTGAGCCGGTCGGCAGGAACGTCGCTGCGTCCATGATCCCGGCGTACTGCTTGTCGTCCTTCTCAAACACGCTGTACCGGAACTCGTCGCTGTCGCTCATCACCCGCGTTTCCCAGCCGAAGGCCCGCTGGTAGAACGGCACGGCAGCGGCGTAGTTGTTCGAGTGCAGCTCCAGCCACGCCGGGGCGCCCTCCTCGGCTTCCAGCCCGAAGCCCTTGTGCTCGCCGGGTTCCCAGACGCCGACCACGGCGCCGCTCGTGTCGGTCACCACGGCCATCGTCCCCAGGTCACCCACCGCGTCGGCTTCCATCAGCACCCGACCGCCCGCGGTGAGTGCCGCGTCGGCGGTGGCTTTCGCGTTCGAGCTGGCGAGGTACGTCGTCCAACTGTCCGGGACACCCTGCTGCTGGTTCGCCATCATCCCGGCGATCGGGACGTCGTTCTTGGAGAAGTTCACGTAGTTGCCGAACTCGGGGCCGCTGTCCACGGCGGTCCAGCCGAACAGCTGGGCGTAGAAGTCCTTGGCGCGCTGCGGGTCCGAGGTGGACAAATCGACCCAGATCGGCGCGCCGACGGGAACAGAATCACGGATTGGCACGGCAAATCCCCTTTGATGCGTAGGCAGTCCTGTGACCCGAACGAGCGTAGGGGATTACTCGCGGGGAACAATCGGGCTGCCCAGGTTCCTCAGTCGGCGAGCAGCTCCAGCAGTTCCTCGCGATCCGGCCCGGGAAGGCTGGGCAGCGTGCCGGGCTCGTCCAGGCTATCGACCAGACGCCGCCGGGCGAACACCTCCGCCGGCAGGGTCAGGCAGCCAACCAGTTCAATCATTGCTCGAAACGCGTTGGCTTCATGCCCAGCGGTGCGCAGGAGCCGGGACCGCAGCGGATCGGGCGGCGGTGGCTCGAGGCCGTCCTGCAGCGCCGCGATCTCGGCGCTGCGGGCCCGATCGGCGGCGAGCTGATTGCGGTAGAACGGGGCGACCTGCTGCTCGGTGACCTCGTCCCAGCCGAGCTGGAACGCCACCGGATCACTCAGTCGGTCACGGACGGCGGCGCGCAGCGCGCGAGCGTGAATCAACCCGATCGAGAGGCCGCGCCCCGCCGACGGATTGGTGCAGGCCCAAGCGTCACCGACGGCGGCGAACCCGGTGACTACCGGGTCCCCGTCCAGAGTGAAACGGCGGTAGCTGTCCGAGATCCCGGCCATCGCCAGCACATCGGTCAGCGGAGTCCCGTCGAGCCAGTGCCCGTGCTTCGGGCAGGCCTGCAGCAGCCGGTTGAAGCGCTCCGGGTCACGCACGGCCTTGAGCGCCGCATCACGGCTGGCTCCGTACACCGTGATGGCCCAGGTGTTGTTGTCCGACGGGAGGGTCAGCAGCGAGAAGCTGCCGATCGGGCTCGCCCCCGGGGCTTTGAAGACGGGCATCTCGCCCGTGTAAAACCGCGAGTAGTAAACGAAACCGTGATCCTCCACCTCGACCTGTGGCTTTCGGGCACCGATCGCATCCAGCCAATCAACGGACGCCGTCCGTCGTCCGGTTGCGTCCACCACCAAGTCGGCATGCAGGTCCGCACCGTCGTCCGTGCGGACGCCAGTGACATGCGCAGTGCCCGGCCGTAGCGGATCACCGTCAAGCAGGCCGACCACCCGCGCCCCGCGGTGCACCGCTACGCCCGGTTCGGCCTCGGCGGCGAGAGCGAAGACCGCCTCGGTGACAGGACGGCGGCCGGTGAGGTTCTGCAGGCGCTCGTCACCCGGCAATGGCGTGCGGTTCGTGATGCCCGGCGGCATCGGGTCGATCAGCGAGCGGCTGACGCAACCGGCCTCGCTGAGCCGGTCCAGCAGGTCGGGCAGTTCGCGGCGCAGGGTCTCGCGGAAGCCCGGCAGCATGATGTGCGGCTGGCGGAACTGGGCCACCCCGCTGCGCTGCCAGCTGGTCCAGGCGGCGGTCGGGTCGTTCGGCGGGGCTTCGGGATTCGTCTCCAGCACGGTGACCCGGTGCCCGTCGCGGGCCAGCATCAGGGCAGTGGCGATACCGATCACGCCGCCGCCACACACGATGATCGAGCCCATCGCCGCACCTCCGGGGACCGAAATATCTCTTTCGTACCAGAGCGGCCCCAGGCTGTCGCTGATCCACTCCGAGAACCCGGGATTTCGTCACCGGCCGCGGCTCTGGTGCCAACCGCCGGTGTCGGTGACGATGAGGGCTTGGACAGCGCCGAGGTTGTGATCGTGGGTGGCGGGGTGATGGGCACCGCCATCGCCTGGCACCTGGCCCGGGCCGGAGTGACGGACGTGCTGGTGCTGGAGGCGAAGGAGCTGGGCTCCGGTTCTTCCGGCAAGCCGTTGGGCGGCGTCCGGACCCAGTTCTCCAGCCCGGCTAACGTCCGGCTCGGAGCTCGGAGCCTGGCCGCCTACCGGGACTTCGCCCAGGCCACCGGCGCGCGGATCGGCCTGGAGCAGGTCGGATATCTGTTCCTGCTGCGCACGCCGGAGGAGGTCGCGGGGTTCGAGGCGAGCGTGCGCATGCAGAACGAGCTGGGGGTGCCGAGCCGAATGATCACGCCGGCCGAGGCCCGCACGCTGAACCCCTACCTGGAGACGGAGGGCGTGATCGCGGCCGCCTGGTCGCCGGAGGACGGCTACGCGCACCCCGGTTCGGTGGTGCACGGATACGCCACGGCCGCCGGCCGGCTCGGGGTGCGGTTCCGGACCGAGACGCCGGTGACCGGGATCGACCTGGCCGGGCCGAACCGGACCGAGATCACCGCGGTCCGAACGGCGCGTGGCGCGATCGCGACGTCCACGGTAGTCTGCGCGGCCGGGGCCTGGTCGAAGCGGATCGGCACGATGGCCGGGGTGCAGTTGCCGGTCGAGCCGCTGCGTCGGCAGATCGCTTTCACGTCGCCGCTGATCCCGAGCCCGCCACGGATCCCGTTCACCATCGACTTCGACTCGACCTTCTACTTCCACGGCGCCGGCGACGATGGCCTGCTGCTCGGGATCGCCGACCCGGATCAGCCGGTCGGCTTCGACACGCACTACGACGAGACCTGGTTGCCGCTGCTGCGGACGGCTATCGCGCGCTGCGCCCCGGCCCTGGCCGATGCCCGGCTGGAACGGGGCTGGGCCGGGCTGTACGAGATGACGCCGGACTGCAACGCGCTGATCGGACAGTCACCGACGGTCAGTCGGTTCCTCTACGCTGCCGGCTTCTCCGGTCACGGCTTCCTGCAGGCACCGGCGACCGGGGAGATCATCCGCGACCTCTATCTCGGGGTCCCGCCGTTCTGCGACGTCTCCGGGTTTGACGCGCTGCGCTTCGCCGGGGTCGCCGAACGGACCGAGCTCAACATCGTCTGAAGATCCACGGATCGAGGCATGGGCCGCGCCGATGTGCCCCCGGCGGGTCTGGGAGAAGATGGCCGGATGAGGCAGACCTGGGAATTGCGAGCGGAGTTTGCGCAGCGGTTGTCGGACCTCTACGGCCGTGAAGTACCCGCCTACACCACCCTGGTAGACGTCGCTCATCAGGTGAACCGGGACGTCGTCGGCGAGTTGGGTGCCGGCGCCGAGCGCCTTGGCAGCATCGAGCGGGTGACCGCCGAGCGGCACGGCGCGATCCGAGTAGGGACGCCGACCGAACTCGCCCAGCTGGCTCGGATCTTCGGTGCACTGGGGATGTACCCGACCGGCTTCTACGACCTGCGCGAGGCCTCGACCGAGGCAGCGGTACCGGTCGTCTCCACGGCGTTCCGGCCGACCGATCCGGATGAGCTGGCCCGCAATCCGTTCCGGGTGTTCACCTCGCTGCTGGCCACTCAGGACCGGCGGTTCTTCGGGGCCGAGCTGGCGGTCCGGCTGGAGGCGTTCCTGGCTCGGCGCCGGCTGTTCGGCCCGCGGCTGCTGGAGCTGGCGGACCTCGCCGAGGCCGAAGGCGGGTTGCCGCCGAACTCTGCGGACGAGTTCCTCACCCTGGCCACCGCCTCGTTCGCGCTCTCGACGGAACCGGTCGACCGGGCCTGGTACAACGAGCTGAGCCAGATCTCGGCGGTGGCCGCGGACATCGGCGGGGTCGGCTCCACGCACATCAACCACCTCACCCCGCGGGTGCTCGACATCGACGAGCTCTACGCCCGGATGACCGGACTCGGGATCGAGATGATCGACAAGATCCAGGGACCACCGCGCTGGGCCGGTCCGGACGTGCTGCTGCGCCAGACCTCGTTCAAGGCCCTCGCCGAGCCGCGCCGCTTCATCGAGCCCGACGGCAGCCTGGGCACCGGGTCGCTGCGGGTCCGGTTCGGTGAGGTGGAGGCCCGGGGGATCGCCCTGACCCGGCGCGGTCGAGCGATCTACGAGGAACAGGGCGTCCTCGGGCTGCCGACCACCGAACAGGGCCTCGCGGCGTCCAGACTGGGCGTCTTCACTCTCACCGCCGTCCCGGATCGAGCTCGGGACGGTCGAGCACCGGCCGGACCCGAGCTGGCTACCCTGCTGGCGGACGGCTGGTTGCGTGCCGAGCCGGTGGTCTACGAGGATTTCCTGCCGCGCTCGGCGGCCGGCATCTTCCGGTCCAACCTGACCTCGGACGGGTCCCGGGACGCCGAGCAGCAGGGCGCGGACCTGGACGCCGATTGGCTCGCCGGGGTGTTGCAGCGTCCCCTGCTCGACCCCGACGACGTGTACGAAACCCGGGCCACCGCGGCCGAACGCTCCGCGCTTGCCGACCTCGACCTCGATCTCGACCCCAGGAGCACCCTGTGACCAGCACTTCCGTGACGACCGTGACCTCCACCGAGCAGCTCAGGCTGCTGGCCCGAACGGCGCTGGAGCGCTGTGCTGTCGTCCTCGCCGATGCCCCCCGGCACCCCGTCACCGCTCGGACCCCGCTCACCGGCGAGGATCTGTTCGACGTCACCGGCGCCGACCGCGCCGACGTCGAACAGGCGATCAACGCCGCGCAGGAGGCCTTCCTGACCTGGCGGACGGTGCCCGCCCCGGTTCGTGGCGCGCTGGTGAAGCGGCTCGGTGAGCTGCTCACCGAGCACAAGGCAGATCTTGCGGACCTGGTCACCATCGAGGTCGGCAAGATCCGTTCCGAGGCGCTGGGCGAGATCCAGGAAATGATCGACATCTGCGACTTTGCGGTCGGGCTGTCGCGCCAGCTGGACGGCCGGACGATGCCGTCCGAGCGACCCGGGCATCGGCTGATGGAGACCTGGCACCCGCTCGGCGTCGTCGCGGTGATCTCGGCGTTCAACTTCCCGGCCGCGGTCTGGTCGTGGAACACCGCGCTCGCCCTGGTCTGCGGCGACACCGTGGTTTGGAAACCGTCCCCGACCGCCGCGCTGACCGCGATGGCCTGCTCGGCCCTGCTCGAGCGAGCGGCCGCCGAACAGGGTGCCCCGGCGAACCTCAACGTGCTGGTCGTGGCCGATGTTGAGGCCTCGGCCGCGCTGCTGGACAGCCCGCTGGTCCCGCTGGTCAGCGCTACCGGATCGGAGCGGATGGGCGCCCAGGTCGCGCCCCGGGTGGCGGCTCGGTTCGGCCGGACCATCCTCGAACTGGGGGGCAACAATGCCGCGGTGGTGACGCCGTCCGCCGACCTGGACCTGACCGTGCGCGGCATCGTCTTCTCCGCGGCCGGCACCGCGGGCCAGCGCTGCACGACGATGCGCCGGGTGATCGCGCACGAGGACGTCGCAGACGAGCTGACCGCGCGGATCGGCGAGGTCTACGGTCGGCTGCCGATCGGCGACCCGTTCAACGACGCCACCCTGGTCGGCCCGGTGATCAACGGCGCCGCCTTCGACCGGATGCAGCAGGCGATCGAGCGCGCTGTGGCGGACGGCGGCACCCTGGTCGCCGGCGGCAGCCGGCAGCCGGTGGATGGCGCATCGGACGCCTTCTACGTTCGGCCGGCGGTGATCCGGATGCCCGCACAGACCGCCGTGGTGCAGGAGGAGACCTTCGCGCCGCTGCTCTACGTGCTCACCTACCGCACGTTTGAGCAGGCGGTTGAGGTGCACAACGCCGTCCCGCAAGGTCTTTCGTCGTCGATCTTCACCACCGATGTGCGCGAGGCCGAGCAGTTCCTCGCTGCGGACGGTTCCGACTGCGGCATCGTGAACGTGAACATCGGCACCTCGGGCGCGGAGATCGGCGGCGCCTTCGGCGGCGAGAAGGCTACCGGCGGCGGGCGCGAGTCCGGCTCCGACGCCTGGCGGGCCTACATGCGCCGGGCGACAAACACGATCAACTACTCCCGCGAGCTCCCCCTGGCCCAAGGCGTCAATTTCGAGTAAACCTCACCCCCTCCTGTGGTGAGGGAGGGCGTGGTAGATCCGGCGGCATAGGGCAACCGGATGTACCACGACAATGCTTAGCCGAGGCTGGGCCTGGGCTTTCAGGGCTCGAGGACGAGTTCGGGGGCGAGCTTTGCGGTGTCCGCCGGAGCCGGAGCCGAAGCTGGAGTAGGAGTCGCGGTGTGGGTTGCGGAGGGCAGGAAGAAGGCGAGCAGGAGCGGGACGGCGCTGAAGGCGAAGACCCACCAGAAGGTGGTGCCGAAGGCGTCGGCGATCTGGGCGGCGCTGTTTCCGGCATCCGCGAGGTAGCCCTGCAGGAGGACGGCGACCACGGTCACTCCGAACGGTGCCCCAACCCGTTGGACAACGCTGAATGCCGCGCTGGCATTGGGGATTTCGGCTCGGGACAGGCCAACGAAGGCAAGCGCCATGATCGGCTGCAGGCTGGCGCCGACGCCGACCCCGCGGACGAACTGGCCGACCAGCAGCAGAACGTCGTGGCCGGAGCTGCCGGTGAAGGCGAAGGGGAGCACGCCGATCATGGTGAGGACGATGCCGCCGGCGACGATGAACCGAGTGTCCATGAGCCGGCTCATCCGCCCCGAGACGAGCAGGAAGGCCATTGTGCCGAGGCCCTGTGGGATCAGCAGCAAGCCGGTCGTGAGCGCCGAATCGCCGCGCACCACTTGATAAAACATCGGCAGCAGGAACAGCCCGGCAAAGGTGGAGAAGCCGGAGATGAAGGTGATGGTGCTGGCCAGCGCGAAGCTGCGCTTGCGGAACATCCGCACATCGATCAGTGGTGAGCTCTTCTTCCGCAGGGCGTAGAACGTGAAGCAGACGATCAGGAAGATCCCGGCGACCATCGGCAGCCAGGTGCTGGTTGCGGTGAAGCCACCTGCGCCACCGGCTTCGCTGATCCCGTAGGCGAGCGCCACCAGTCCCGGGGTGAGCATGACGAGCCCGGGAAGGTCCAGCCGGTGGCCGGGATTCGGCCGGTCGACGGGCAGGTACTTCGGGGCGAGTACCAGGGCGAGCAGGCAGAGCGGCACGTTGACGAAGAACAGCCAATTCCAGTTGATCGTGTCGACGATCGTCCCGCCGATGACCGGTCCGAGGATCGGTGCCAGCTGGGCGGGCAGCATCACCGCGGACATCGCCCGACCCAGCCGGGCGGACCCGGCGGCCTGGGTGAGGATCGTGATGGTGACCGGAAGAACCATTCCGCCGCCGACGCCCTGCAGGACCCGGAAGCCGATCAGGCTCGGCAGGTCCCAGGCGAAGCCGCACAGCGTGGAGCCGAGCAGGAACAGGGCGACGGCGGTGATCCACACTCTGCGGGCGCCGAACCGCTCGACCGCCCAACCGGTGAGGGGGATCACGCCGGCCAGGGCCAGCAGATAGCCGCTGGCGACCCACTGGGTGTCGGCGACGGAGGCATGGAACACGTCGTGCAGGTGGTCGAGGGCGACGTTCACGATCGTCGTGTCGAGGATCGAGGTGACGGCTCCGAGCAGCAGGACGGCGCTCAGGAGGTTCAGTCGACGGTCGCTGATGAGTTCGTCGGGAGGCGCAGCGGTTGTGGTCATGCAACTACACTACACCGTACAGTGTAGTTGTCGGAAAATGGATACCCTTTCACTCGATCGCCGAGCCGGAGCCCGGCTGGCCCGGGTGTGGACGCGGGGGCGGAGGAGGGCATGACGGTGGACAAGCCCGGCAAGCCTTTGCGGGAGGGGTCCGCGACGAAGCGCGCGTCCATCCTCGCGGCGGCGCGGGAGCTCTTCCTCACCGACGGGTTCGATCGCTCGAGCGTTGATGCGGTCGCCGCGAAGGCGCAGGTCTCCAAGCGAACGGTCTACGACTACTTCGGGGACAAGCGCGCCCTGCTGCTCGCCGTTCTCGAAGCGACCGCCCAGTCGCTGATGGACTCGGTCCACCTCGCGATCAGCGAGAACCTCACCGAGTTCGATGACCTCGAGATGGCACTCGTCAACTTCACCGTCCAGATTGCGACCACGACGATGGGATCCTCCGACTACTCCGCCCTGTGGCGTCTGGTCTCGTCCGAATCCCCGCATCTGCCGGAATTGCCGGACCAGATGGACACCGCGCCAGAGGAAGCGGTGGCCGAGCGACTGGCGGAATTCGGTCGGCGAGGGCTGCTCGAGGTCCCGGACCCGCGCCTGGCCGCCGACCACTTCATCGCCTTGGCGTTCTCGCCGATCTTCAGAAACCAGCGACTGGGCAGAAATCTCGATTCCGACCGGGACGACCGGTTGCTCGTGGAGGGAGTGCGGGCGTTCCTCCGGGCTTATGCGCCGCAGCCCGACAAGCGGCGCTAGCTCCATGGTTCAACGGCGACGCGCACCGGCCCTGTGGCCGTTCGGCCTGGCCGATCGGCCCGGTCGGCGGGAAACTTGCCGGGTGACTGAGACTCCGACGATCTTCATCCTGTTCGGCGCCACCGGCGACCTCGCCAAGCGGCTGGTGCTGCCCGCCTTCTACACCCTTGCGCAGAAGGGCCTCTTACCCGCCGATTGGCGGCTGATCGGCAACGGTCGCGGGGACGTCGCGCACGAGGACTTCCGCAAGCACGTCCATGATGTGCTCGAGGAATTCGGCCCCAAGCTGGACGACGGCGTCTGGGAAGAGTTCCAGAACCGACTGCTGTTCGCCGGCGGCGGGTTCACCAGCGACGACCCGGGCAGCCTGCTCGACGTGATTGAGCACACCAAGGCGGAGGTCGCCGCCGAGGCCGGGTCGGTGCAATTCCTGCATTACGTCGCCACGCCGCCGGTTGCTTTTGAGGAGACCGCGAGAGCACTCGGCCAGCACGGGCTCAATGAGAATGCCCACGTGGTGTTCGAGAAGCCGTACGGCACCTCGCCGGAGTCGTTCAAACAGCTTGATCAGACGGTGCTTTCGGTGTTCAAGGAGGAGCAGGTCTTCAGGATC